>Ga0070659_100001611_pt1 | contig 16247 bp, 15 predicted proteins | sample KBSC23metaG_FD_64666 | JGI IMG/M metagenome (GOLD analysis project Ga0070659, IMG submission 64666) | Corn rhizosphere microbial communities from Kellogg Biological Station, Michigan, USA - KBS C2-3 metaG | ecosystem: Host-associated > Plants > Roots > Rhizosphere > Soil ... | reverse complement strand
TCCGGCAGGCGCGCCTTCTTCATCCACCGCTTGAGCACCACGCCCACGCCGCGCGCGTCGGAAAGAATCGGGATGAGCGCCACCTTCGGATACGCCGCCGTCATTTCCGGCAGATCGAGCGGCAGGCCCGCGCCCATGACAATCGCATCGGCGCCGCTCTCACACGCCTGCCGCACCAGCGCCGGGTGCGATTCCACCGCCTTCATCACATTCACGGCGATCATGCCGTTGCCTTGCGCGCCCTCGCGCGCGGCACGGATCTCCCGATCCAGCGCAACAAGATTGGCGGCGTTGATGGCCTCCTTGTCGCGCGACTTTTCCGTGGCGGCAATGAGGTCTGCGTGGTGATGCCGCAAATCAATGCTGGCGATGGTGCCCACGCCGCCTTCGCGCGCCACGGCGCCGGCCAGCCGGTGCGCCGAAATACCCACGCCCATCCCGCCCTGCACGATGGGCACGAGGCTGCGCCCCGCGAGTGTGAACCGACGCTCCAGCATGACTACCCCCAGCGGCTATGCCGCAATGCAATAGAAAAGGGATTGAGCGTCGCATAGGTGAAACGCAGCGGGGTTGCGCCAGATCAAGCCGGCCCGCGCCGGTGCGTGCCGCCGCACATTGCGTGGCGGTTTGGACTGAAATGACCGTCCGGCCGTCACGTGAGGGGATTTCTTGCTGGCAACGCTGACAGCCCTGTGCTTAAATTCAGCCTCGTTGGATGAAACAGGGGTGCCGTACGGATGGGCCGTGCGGCTGAGAGAGTCCCTTCGCACCCGATCCGGTTCGTACCGGCGTGGGAAGTTTCTACAGAACACCGCGCAGTCTCTGGCAGATCACCCTTACCGATCGCGCCACCTCTCCCGGTTTCGTCCACTGCCTGCTCCACCAGGCCACAGAATCAAAGGACGAGACCATGCCCCAAGCCAAAAACGCCCCCGCCGCCTCATTCGACTCGCTGCAGTCCGAGCTCGACCAGAAGTTCGCCTATCCGGCCTCCAGCAAGACCTACATCGCCGGCAGCCGCCCGGACATCCGCGTGCCGATGCGCACCATCAAGCAGACCGCCACGCGCACCGACAAGGGCGAGATGCTGAACCCGCCCGTGCCGGTGTACGACACCTCGGGCCCGTACTCCGACCCGGACGTGCACATCGACCTGAAGGCCGGTCTGGCCCCGCTGCGCGCCAAGTGGATCGAAGAGCGCGGCGACACGGAAGTCCTCTCGGGGCTGTCGTCGGAATACGGCCGCACGCGTGCCAATGACCCCGCCACGGCCCACCTGCGCTTTGCACAGCTGACGAACCCGCGCCGCGCCAAGCCGGGCGCCAACGTGAGCCAGATGCACTACGCGCGCCGCGGCATCATCACGCCGGAAATGGAATACGTCGCGCTGCGCGAATCGCTGAACCTGCAAGCGCTGCAAGACAAGCCCGAGTACCGCCAACTGCTCAAGCAGCATCCGGGCTTCTCGTACGGTGCCAACCTGCCGCAGCGTCCGGAAGACATCACGCCGGAATTCGTGCGCGCGGAAATCGCCGCTGGCCGCGCCATCATCCCGGCCAACATCAACCACACGGAGCTGGAGCCGATGGCCATCGGCCGCAACTTCCGCGTGAAGATCAACGGCAACCTCGGCAACTCGGCGGTCACGTCGTCGCTGGCGGAAGAAGTGGAAAAGATGGTGTGGGCGATCCGCTGGGGCGCCGACACGATCATGGACTTGTCCACCGGCAAGCACATCCACGAAACGCGTGAATGGATTCTGCGCAACTCGCCGGTGCCCATCGGCACGGTGCCCATCTATCAAGCGCTGGACAAGACCGGCGGCGTGGCCGAAGACCTCACGTGGGAAATGTTCCGCGACACGCTGATCGAACAAGCCGAGCAAGGCGTCGACTACTTCACCATCCACGCCGGCGTGCTGCTGCGCTACGTGCCGCTCACGGCCGATCGCATCACGGGCATCGTCTCGCGCGGCGGCTCGATCATGGCCAAGTGGTGCCTGGCGCATCACAAGGAAAACTTCCTGTACACGCACTTCGACGAGATCTGCGAAATCATGAAGGCGTATGACGTGTCGTTCAGCCTGGGTGATGGCCTGCGCCCGGGTTGCATTGCTGACTCGAACGACGCTGCGCAGTTTGGCGAGCTGCACACGCTGGGTGAACTCACCAAGAAGGCGTGGGAGCACGACGTGCAGGTGATGATCGAAGGCCCGGGCCACGTGCCGCTGCAGCGCGTGCAGGCCAACATGGACGAAGAGCTGAAGCACTGCTTCGAAGCCCCGTTCTACACGCTTGGGCCCCTGGTGACGGACATCGCCCCCGGCTACGACCACATCACCAGCGGCATCGGCGCGGCCAACATCGGCTGGTACGGCACGGCCATGCTCTGCTATGTCACGCCCAAGGAACACCTGGGTCTGCCGGACAAGGAAGACGTGCGCGAAGGCATCATCACCTACAAGATCGCCGCCCACGCAGCGGACTTGGCCAAGGGCTGGCCGGGCGCGCAATTGCGTGACAACGCGCTGTCCAAGGCACGCTTCGAGTTCCGCTGGGAAGACCAGTTCAACCTCGGCCTCGACCCGGAGAAGGCGCGTGCTTTCCACGACGAGACGCTGCCGGCCGAGGGCGCCAAGATTGCGCACTTCTGTTCGATGTGTGGTCCGAAGTTCTGCTCGATGAAGATCACGCAGGAAGTGCGCGACTACGCGGCTTCGCTCGACGCCAACGCCACCACCGCCGTGAGCGGTATGGAAGAGAAGTCGATCGAGTTCCGCAAGAGCGGCAGCAAGATCTACAGCTAATGCAATAGCCAACCCAGCGGTGCAATGCCAACTTCCACTCCTTTCGACGTAACGATCCTCGGTGGCGGCCTCGCTGGCCGCCTGTGTGCCTGGCAACTCGCGCAAACGGGGGTCCCGCCCGCGCGCATTGCCGTGGTGGAGCGCGGCGCGCGTGACGGCAGCGGTGCCGCCGCGTACGTCGCCGCAGCCATGCTGGCGCCGTTGGCCGAAGCCGCCGTGGCGGATCGTTTTGTCGTCGACTTGGGGTTGGCAAGCCTGGCGCTATGGCGCGATTGGCTGCCCAAGCTGCGCACACCGGTCTTCTTCCAGGAAGCCGGCACGCTGGTCGTGTGGCATGCGGCAGACCGTGGCGAGGCATCGCTGTTCGCCAACCACGTGCGCAATGCCGCGCCGCCCGAGCGCGTTGCCGCAGATCTGCGCGCGGTGGACGCTGCCGGCATCGCCGCGCTAGAACCGCTGCTCGCGCAGCGCTTCACGCAAGGGCTGTATCTGGCGGGCGAAGGCCAGCTTGATCCGCGCACCTTGCTCGATGCGCTGGCGACGGAGTTGGAAGCGCTCGGCGTGCAGCTGCGCTGGAACACGGAAGTCACCGATCCGCACCCCGATGCACTGGCGGCGGCGGCCCTCGGCGCACGTCTCGTGCTCGATTGCCGTGGTCTCGGCGCCAAGCCGCAGTGGCCGCGCCTGCGTGGCCTGCGCGGCGAGGTGGCGCGCATCCACGCGCCCGATGTGTCGCTCACGCGGCCCGTGCGTATGCTGCATCCGCGCTATCCGCTGTACATCGCGCCCAAGCCGGGCAACGTCTACGTGATCGGCGCGACCGAGATCGAATCTGATGACATGTCGCCGGCCAGTGTGCGTTCCACGCTGGAGTTGCTCTCTGCCGCCTACGCCGTGCACCCCGCCTTTGGCGAGGCGCGCGTGCTGGAACTGAACACGCAGTGTCGCCCGACCCTGCCTGACCATCGCCCGACCATTCGATGGGACGGTGCAGGCACGCTGTCGGTGAATGGCCTGTATCGGCACGGCTACATGATCGCGCCCGCCGTCACGCAAGCTGCGGTGACAGCGGCACGCGCGGTGCTGGACGGCCGTGCCATCGATGCGCACGACGGTGAATGGCCCGCGCTGTTTGCCGCCGCCGCATCTCCCGAACCTGTTTTGTCATGACGCTGAACGTCACCCTCAACGACCTGTCGCTCGCGCTGCCTGCGGGCAGCACGCTGGCCGACGCCATCGCTTTCGTTACCCAATCGGCCGCGCCGCAACTGCAGATCGCGCCGCCGTTTGCGGCTTCCGTGAATGGCGATTTCGTGCCCAAGGCGCGCCATGCGCAGCACGCGCTCAACACAGGCGATCGCATTGCACTCGTGCAGCCTGTCGTGGGCGGCTAGGAGTTTTTGATGACCACTACGAATCTTTCCGCGCTCGCCGGTCAAGCCGATCCACTGCGCCTGTACGACGAGACCTTTGCGTCGCGCCTGTTGCTCGGCACGGCGCGCTATCCGTCGCCACAATCGCTGGAAGACGCGGTGCGCGTGTCCAACCCGGCCATGCTGACCGTCGCGCTGCGCCGCCAGAGCGCGGGCTCGCCCGAAGGCGGCGCCGGCTTCTGGAAGATGCTGCGCGAGCTCGGCGTGCCGGTGCTGCCCAACACCGCCGGCTGCTATTCCGCCGACGAGGCGTACACCCTCGCGCAGATGTCGCGCGAAGTGTTCGAGACCGACTGGATCAAGCTCGAAGTCATCGGCGACGACTACACGCTGCAGCCCGATACGCTGGCGCTGCCTGCTGCAGCGGAACGCCTCATCCGCGATGGCTTCAAGGTGCTGCCGTATTGCACTGAAGACCTCGTGCTGTGCCGTCGCCTGCTCGACGTTGGCTGCCAGGCGTTGATGCCATGGGCCGCGCCCATCGGCACGGGCCGCGGGCCCACCAACCCGTATGGCCTGCGCCTGCTGCGCGAGCGCCTACCCAACGTGCCGCTCATCGTCGATGCGGGTCTGGGTGTGCCGTCGCATGCCACGCAAGTGATGGAATGGGGCTACGACGCCGTGCTGCTCAATACCGCTGTCGCACAAGCCGGTGACCCGGTGGCGATGGCGCAGGCGTTTGCGATGGCTACGCAGGCTGGGCGCCTTGCCCGATTGGCCGGGCCAATGCCCGAGCGTGATGTGGCGCAGGCCAGCACGCCCGTCGTCGGGTTGCCGTTCTGGCATGCGGAAGAGAAGCAAGCATGAGTCTGTCGTCCCTGCGTTTTTCCGCCGCGTGGCCGGAGGCCTCCGCGCTTGCTGCACAGATCATCGATCGCCACATCGAGGCCTTCGGCAGCGCCCCGCACGCCTGGAGCGTGACCGACCGCGCTGAAGACGCGACGACCGCCGCAACGGTTCTGCTGACCACCGACGCTATACAGGCCGAGCGCGCTCGCGCGGCTGGCGCTGCCGTCGTGCTGTCCGAGACGCATGGCACCGAGCGCATCGACACCGTGCATGACCGCCTCGGCACGTATCGCTTCACCTCCGCCGCACACGGCGATGCACTCGACGCGCGCTTCGTCGCCATCTTCGGCGCGGCACTCGCGCTGGCCTTCGAGCCGCGCGATGCGCTGTGCGTGGCGCGCGCGTGGATCGCCGAAGCCAACGCCGACGCGCTGGCGTGGCCCACGCGCTTCGACGCCCTGCCGCGTGTGCTGGAACCCGCGCTGCCGTGCACGACCGCATCGGACCTCGCCTTCGCATCGTGCCCGACGCAACTCGGCATCTACGCCGTGGTGCCGGATGCAGAATGGGTTACGCGCCTCGTCGCGCTGAAGGTGCCGACCGTGCAATTGCGCTTCAAATCCGACGACGCGCAAGCCGTGGCCGATCAGGTACGCCGCGCAGAAGCCGCCGCACGCGGCAGCGCCACGCGCTTGTTCATCAACGACCACTGGCAAGTCGCGCTGGACGTGCACGCGAGCGCGCCCAACAGCGGCCTCTACGGCATTCACCTCGGCCAGGAAGACATTGACGATGCGGATCTCGTTGCGATCCGCGCCGCAGGCCTGCGCCTTGGCATCAGCACGCATGGCTATGCCGAGATGCTGCGCGTCGCCCCGCTCAACCCGAGCTACCTCGCGCTGGGTGCCGTGTTTGCCACGCCCACCAAGACCATGCCCACCGTGCCGCAGGGTCTGGGCAGGCTGTTCGCCTATGCAGCCGCCATGCGCACGCGCGTGCCTGCGCCGCCGCTGGTCGCCATCGGCGGCATCGATCTGGCAGCGATGCCGCGCGTGCTGCAAAGCGGTGTCGGCTGCGTGGCTGTGGTGCGTGCCATCACCCAGGCGGAGGATGTGCCGGCCGCTGTCGACACGCTGCAAGCGACGTTCGCGGCGCACGTGCGCGGCTGAGCATCGCTGGCCGCACGTCTACGGGTTTCGACACGCAGGCGCCGTCGGGCTGACCTATCCTGTTCGTGCGCTGCCATGAACGCTGTCGTGGCGGCACATTCTTATTCACGCTGCAGGAGACAGACATGGCGGTCAAGCCCATTCCCGAGGGTTACCACAGCGTCACCCCGTACCTGAGCATCAAAGGCGCCGCACGCGCGCTCGAGTTTTACAAGCAGGCTTTCGGTGCCACCGAGCTCATGCGCATACCTGGCCCCGGCGGCGGCGTCATGCACGCAGAGATTCGCATTGGCGATTCGGTCGTCATGATGGCCGACGAAATGCCGAACATGGCCAGTGCCAGCCCCGACACGCTGCAGAGCACCTCGGTCGGGCTGATGATCTACGTGCCCAACGTCGATACCGTGTTTGCCAACGCCCTGAAGGCTGGCGGCACGGAGGTCCGCCCGGTGGTGGACCAGTTCTACGGCGATCGTTCCGGCACGCTCAAAGACCCGTTCGGCCACGTGTGGACCGTATCCACGCATGTGGAAGATGTTGCGCCCGATGAGATGACGAAGCGCATGGAGAAGTGGACCAAGGAGCAGGCCGGCAGCACGGCTTAAGCCGACACGCCCAAAAACAAAGCGCGGACCGAAATCCGCGCTTTTTTTTTTTTCCCCGCGTTGGCGTGAAGGCCTAGCGCGGCTGGCAGCTCACCTGCACATTGTTCACATCGCCGTTGGCCGTGCCGTTGCCGTTGGCCACCGTGCAATTGGCCGACGCCGGCTGCGAGCTGATCGTCACCAGATAGCTGCCGTTGAACGGCACCAGCCCGCCAAACACGAACCTGCCGTTGGCCGCGACGGTGAGGCTATCGCTGCCGTTGTTGAGCAGCACGATCGATTGCCCACCCGGCAGCCCGCTCAACGTGCCCCCAATCGAGAAGTTGCTGCCGAAATCACTGACGAAGCTCGCATTGCACGCCCCCAGCAGCGCGCACAGCGCAGCGGCGGGCAGGCAACGAAAGACACGTGCGATTGGCAGGCATTTCATGGCGGTTCCCCTGGCTCAGTCCTCGTCGATGTCCACTTCGAGCGCGCGCGGTGCTGCCAGCGGACGCGGCGCAAAGCCGTGGTTCAGCGGGCCGGCCCCACGCCCAAGCGCTAGGTGGCGGCCGGCGCCAATGGCGTGCAGCAGGTAATCGAGCGATGCCTCGATGGCCACTTCCAGCGTGTCGCCGCGTGCCAGGTGCGCGGCAATCGCAGCCGACAGCGTGCAGCCTGTGCCGTGCGTGTGCGGCGTGTCGATGTAGGTGTGGGCGTAGATGCGCTCGGCGCCATCGGCGGTGACGAGCACGTCCTGCAATACACCATCTTCCCCCGCCGTGGCCACATCGGCCAGGTGTCCACCCTTGAGCAGCACGGCACGCGGGCCGAGTGCCAGCAGGTCGCGCGCGGCGGGCAGCATGTCATCGGCCGTGCGCACCTCGCGGCCGAGCAGTGCGCTGGCTTCCGGCAGGTTGGGCGTGACAAGCCGCGCGCGCGGGAACAGCCATTTCGCCATGGCCTGCACGGTGGCATCGGTGCCGAGCTGCGCGCCGCTGGTGCTGATCATCACCGGATCGACGACGAGGTTGGCGATCGGGTGGCGGTCCAGCGCCGAGAGGATGGCCTCCACCACCTGCGGCGTGCCGAGCATGCCGGTCTTGGCGGCGTCTACGCCGATGTCGCTTGTCACGGCATCGATCTGCGCAGCGACGATGTCCGGTGTGAGCGATTCCACCGCCGTCACGCCCAACGTGTTCTGCGCGGTGATGGCCGTGATGGCCGACATGCCGTAGCAGCCGAGTGCCGCAAACGTCTTCAGGTCAGCCTGGATGCCCGCGCCGCCGCCGCTGTCCGAACCGGCAATGGTGAGCACGCGCGGTACGTGCGAGGCGGGGGCGGCAAACGCAGCGAGGGTCGGGTCAGTGATCGTCATGGCGAGTGCGAGCGGTGGGGGGTGTTCGCACTATAGCGCTATCGCGGCCGGACGGATGTCGGCGGGGTGGCTGTCAGCCTGTGAGCTTTACGCTGCGCAGATACTGGGCAAAGGTGCAACCGTGAGGCGTAAACCGTCACGCATGACAATCTGAGCCTCAACGATGAGGGGTAAACCGTCATCGATGACAGTCTGGGGCTCAACCGTGAGGGGTAAACCGCCATCGATGACAGTCTGAGGCTCAACCGTGAGGGGTAAACCGTCGTCGATGACAGTCTGAGGCTCAACCGTGAGGGGTAAACCGCCATCGATGACAGTCTGAGGCTCAAGCGTGACGGGTAGTCCGTCACCCGTGAGTATCTGAGGGCCGCCCTTGCGGGTTTGCACCCGGGACGCGACGTTCCGTGCGCCGCGTCCTGCATCTGGTGTTCAGCGGTCTCAGTCCATCAGGTCGGTGTAGTCCGCCGCAGCGTAGCCCTGGGCGCGTGCCCACGGCGCAGCGGCTGGTGCGGGCAGCGGCGTGACGCGGGTGAGCTTGCGCTGGCTGCCGCTGGCGTTACGCGATTCCACGCGGCGCGGGTATTGGCCGGCCACGTCCCAGTCCACGGTGACGGTGCGCTCGCCCTGGGTGGCGCGATAGGTTTGCACGCCGCTGCGCGCGGGGCCGTCGGCGCGCATGCCCTTGAGCGCGGCCGGGTCGAGCAAGTGGTAGGCCGTGGCCCACGAGCCGTCGAAGCCGATGTTGGAATACTCCGCGGGTTCCACGGCGTAGTTCTTCTTCTGACTGTCGCTGACCACGCGCACGGTCAGCACGCCCTTGGCGTCGCGTTCGATCCAGCGCGGGGCGGTGTCGGTATCGGCGTGCTTGTGGCCAGCGTGGGCGTCGGTGTGGTCATGCTCGGCGTGGGCCGATGCGGGAGGCAGCTCGCGCGCGATCCACACGCGGTCACCCTGGCGATAGACGCGCTCGGCAAAGCGCACGTCGCGCTGGATGCCGTCGGTGCCGAGCGACGACATCTGGTGCTCGGCGCGCAGGGCGGTCAGCGTGTTGGAGGCGGCAGGCGATGCGGGGCCGGCGGCCTGCGCCGTGGCAGCGAGCGCGGCGAACGCGAGCGAAAGCAGAATGCGGGCAGATCGGGTCATACGAATTCGACGAGGCTGAAACGAAAAAAGCGCATGCCGATTGCCTCGGCATGCGCACCAAAGGAAACGCCGGAATCAGAGGCCCATGGCCGTCTTGACCACGCCGAACACTTTCGTGTTGTCCAGCGTGCCCTTCAGCGGTGCGCTGCCCGGACCAGAGGAGAACAGCATCACATCCCCGCCGCCGTGCGTTTCCGAGCCGGGCGTGCCGAGCTGCACACCCACTTCCTGCAGGTAGTCGTCTGCCGTGGTGTCGACCGCCGCTACGTTGTCGCGCGTGGCCTTGCGCGGCGTGCCACCGTTGCCGAACACGAGGGTGGTGTACGGCAGGCCGTCGGCAGCCAGTTGTGGCTGGCCGGTCTTGATGTCGTTCGACACGCCCAGGATCGGGTTGCCTTTGCGCGGGTAGCCGTTGATCGTCATCGTGTGGTCATGGTCGGCCGTCACGACGATCAGCGTGTTCGACAGATCCACCGTCGCCAGCGCGCGCTTGATGGCTTCGTCAAACGCACCGGCGTCTTCCAGCGCGCGCTTGGCGTTGGTGCCGTGCAGCGCGTGGTCGATGCGGCCGCCTTCCACCATCAGGAAGTAGCCCTTGCCGTTCTTTTGCAGCACGCGGATGGCCTTCTCGGTCATGTCCGCCAGGCTGGGCTCGTCCACGCTGTTCTTCTTGCGGTCCAGCTCGTAGTTCATGTGGTCGAGGTTGAACAGGCCGAGCAGCTTGGTGGCGTTCGCCGGGTCAACGGCAGCGAGTTGCGTGCCGGTCGACACGTACGTGTAGTTGGCTGCCGTGAACTGGCCGATCAGGTCGGTGGTGTCGGTGCGCTTGCTGCCGGTGGTGCCCTGCGGCAGGTAGTGACGGCGGCCGCCGCCGAGCAATACGTCCACGCCGTCCTTGAGCGCGGCGTTGTACAGCGTGTTGCCCGGCGCGCCTTGCGCGGCGATCTGGTTTTCGCCGTCGCGGTGGCAGATGTGCGAGTACGTGGCGGCCGGTGTGGCGTGCGTGATGCGCGTGGTCGTGACGGCACCGACCGACTTGCCGGCAGCCTTCGCAAGCTCCAGCAGCGTGGTCGCCGGCGCGCCGTTGCCTGCGGGGCACGTGCTGTCGGAGCCCGTCACATAACCCTTGCCCGTGTTGTCGCTGGCCTTGGTGTCTTGCGACATGGAGATGACTTCGTTGTTCATCTTCACGCCGGTCATGTAGGCCGACATCGACGGGGCGCTGTCGGTGGTCTGCGCATCGTTGGAATACGTCTTGATGCGTGCCGTGCGCTTGAGCGATTCCATCGTCAGGCGGCCGGCCTCGCCCACCTTGTAGATGCGCGTGGCGGTGACGGTGGTCGGGCCCATGCCGTCGCCCAGGAAGAAGATGACGTTCTTGGCTTCACCGGCGGCATGCGCCTGGTATGCAGCGGCGGCCGTCAGCGCCAGCAGCGTGGCCTGAAGGATGCGATTCGATTGCTTGTTCATGATTGCCCTCTCCCTCTTACAGACCGACGGCCTGCTTGATGAGGCCGAAGACCTCGGTGTTGTCCATCGTGCCGGTAAAGCGCTCGGCGCCCAGGCCGCGCGCGCCGATGAAGACATCGGTGCCGCCGTGCGTTTCGCCGCCCGCCGCAACGGGGATCGCTGCTTCCTGGTGGTAGGTCTTGTCGTACACGGCCGCATCCGTTAGCGCGCCGCGCGTGGCCGGGCGGTTCTCACCCGTGCCGAAGCCGATGATGGTGAACGGGTTGCCGCCGGTGTCGGTGGCGTTGTTGCCGGTCACGTAGTTCTTGAGCAGACCCAGCACGCCGGGGTTGGCGTCGCTGGTCGGGCCGGTGCGCTTGGCGTAGCCGTTGAGCACCAGCGTGTGGTCGTGGTCAGCCGTGACGACGATCAGCGTGTTCTTCAGGCCCGGGTCGATCGTGTTGAGCTTGTCGATCGCGCCGCGAATGGCGGAGTCGAAGGCCACGGTGTCCTGCAGTGCCTTGCGGGCGGTGGTCTCGTGCAGCGCGTGGTCGATGCGGCCGCCTTCCACCATCAGGAAGAAGCCCTTCTTCTTGGCGGCGAGCACGTCGATGGCCTTGTTGGTCATCTCGCCCAGGCTCGGTTCCTTGGTGGCGTCGCGGTCCAGGTCGTACGACATGTGGCTGCTGGTGAACAGGCCCACGACCTTGCTGTCGGTGGCGGCCAGCGTGTCGAACTCGGCCTTGTTGCTGGCGTAGCGGTAGCCGCCGGCCTTGAGCTCGGCGATCAGGTCGCGGCCGTCGGTGCGGGCCCCGCCTGCGGTGTTCGGCTGGAAGTGCTTGCGGCCGCCGCCGAAGACCACGTCCACGCCGTCGCCCAGTGCAGCGTTGTAGCCCTTGCCGGCCGGCGTGAGTTGCGCGGCGATGGTGTTCTCGCCATCGCGGTGGCAGATGTGCGAGTACGTGGCGGCCGGCGTGGCGTGCGTGATGCGCGTGGTGGTGACCACGCCCGTGCCGTAGCCTGCGGCCTTCATCAGTTCGAGCAACGTGGTGACGGGCTTGCCGTTGCCGCTCGGGCAGGTGCTGTCGGCGCCCGACAGGTAGTCCTTGCCGCCCGCGTCATAGGCGCTGGTGTCCGGCGACATGGAGATGACCTCGTTGTTCATCTTCACGCCGGTCATATAGGCCGACATCGACGGCGCCGAGTCGGTCACCTGCGCGTTGTTCGAATAGGTGCGCACGAAGCCGGTTTCCGGCAGCGTGTCCATGGTCAGCTCGCCGTCTTCGCCCACCTTGTAGATGCGCGCGGCGGTCATGGTGGTCAGGCCCATGCCGTCGCCCAAGAAGAACACGACGTTCTTGGTCGGCCCGGTGGACGGGGTGTTGGCATCCGGCAAGGCGTTGCCGGTATTGCTGGACGAACCATCGCTACCGCAGGCGGCGAGCGCCGTCACGGCGATGGCGGCCGCAACGGCAGCGGCGTACTTCGTAAGTTTATGGTTGTGCATCGTTGGCTCCCTGAACGATGCCCGGCACTTTGGTGGCCGCGTGTTGCAGGTGCGTGATGCGGGTGAGTCGCTTCCTAACCCGATCGCAAGGTTGGCGTGTGACAGCGCATTGACAGTGCCGCGTGGTGCAGGCTACGCGCGATACGATTCGGCATCTCCCCGGTTCCCTCACCTCTGTCGACCATGCTCACCCGCCAGTTCGTCAGCCACGTCACCCTGCGGCGCGACACCGTTGCCGCGTTCGATGCGTATCCGTTCAGCCTGCCCGCCGTGCGCTCGCTCGAAACGCTGGAGCTGCATCCCAAGGTCACCTTCCTCGTCGGCGAGAACGGCTCGGGCAAATCCACGCTCATGGAAGCGATTGCCGTGGCGCTGGGCTTCAACGCCGAGGGCGGCTCGCGCAACTTCAACTTCAGCACGCACGCCTCGCACTCGGTGTTGCACAGCCACCTGCGCATCGCCCGGGGCTTCCGCAAGCCGCGCACCGAGTTCTTCCTGCGCGCGGAGAGCTTCTTCAACGTGGCCACCAACATCCAGCAGATGGACGAAGAGCCCGGGCTGGGCGGCCGCGTGATTGATTCATACGGTGGCAAGTCGCTGCACGCGCAGTCGCATGGCGAGTCGTTCCTGGCGCTGCTGATGAATCGGTTTGGGCCCAATGGCCTGTACTTGCTCGACGAACCGGAAGCTGCGCTGTCGCCGCAGCGGCAACTGGCGGTGCTCACGCGCCTGCACGACTTGGTGAAGGCAGAGAGCCAGTTCGTGATCGCCACGCATTCGCCGATCCTGATGGCATATCCGGATGCGTGGATTTATCAGTGTGATGGGGAAGGCATTCGACGCATCGCCTACGAGGAGACCGAGCACTTTCAGGTGACGCGGGATTTTTTGGCGAATCCGCAGCGGATGCTGGATATTCTGCTCGACGAGTGAGATATCTCCGCCCGTCTCGGAGATACGTCCTACTTATCGTTACTGGCGCTCGCCAGCCCGCTCTACGGCGGTGAGCACTTCCCACGTTTCAGGGTTCACCTGACAGCCTTCGAGCGTCATCAGCACATACGCACCAATCGCATCAAGAAACCCGCGTCTGAATTCCGGCGGGTGGATGCCGGTATAGGCCAACTCCCAGCGCAGCGCGTCCGGCGTGTATTGCCGGTGGATGCGCATGTCGCTTTGTGTGCGGCAGAGGAAGTCGCGCGCAGCGAGTGCGCCGGTCAGGTAGATGCAGCGCTTGGAAGTCATCGGCGCCCTCCTGATGGAATGGGAAAAGCTCGACGACTGAAGGGTGGAGATGGGTAAGACGCGGGGCGATACCCGCAGGGTGCGGTAGCCATGTGGCCTCCAGGAAGGATTGATGGAGACCCGCTGCTCGCTGCTAAGCGAGGGTGGCGGGCCTGACGACGGCGTTAGCAGACCGGCCCTTCCTGACGCCGGCAGACCTTTCGGTCTCACCGCCCGGCCCGCCATGAAAAGTATAGGCGTGCGCAAGCACCGGACATGAAAACGCCGCGCGAAAGGCGGCTGTCCGTCAGGAAAGATAGTGAGCTGCTAAACCCGGCCATCGCAAAAGCGATGACATGCGGACTATAGCGACCGAGTCCGTGCACTCCGTTTGTAATGTTTCGCCAAATCTCTCTTATGGGCGGGATTACCGAGACAAGCTGCGCACCATGGTTCGTTGATGGCAAACCAAACACAACAGTCACTACAAAACGGAGACAGCATGATCAGGTACTTCCTTGCCCAAGGCGACCAGGGCGGCAGCGCCACAGTGACCGAGGGGACAGACATCACCTGCTGCAATCCACCACCGTATGTGCAAATCGCGACGCTTTACATGAAGACGTATTGCACAGCGTGCAAGCGAGAAGGTTTTATCGCGCCTAACGGGGGCCCACGCCATGGCGGCACTGCACCCAACGGCAAACAGTGGGCGTTGGGCGGCGACATCAATGTTTGCGGGTGCAACCCACCGCCCGTCTTCCATGCACCCGAGCGCGGCATGTTCATGCGATTTACGAGCGAAGAGATTGCATCGATGAGCGCATCGATCATTCCTGCTCATGCTGCGCAGCGTGCGGATATGTCTGGGCCGGCAGAGTACGACGACTACTATGTGCTCATCGATCAGGCCAGCGGCAAACCGATTGCCAACGCGGTCTACGCAATCAAGCGAGCCGACGGCAGCGTCGAGCACGGCACCACTGATTCGAGAGGGCACACGCATCTGCTGCCTGTTGCCGCGCAGGCTGAAGCGATTGAAATCTACATGGAGGGCTGATTCATGGCGAACCACATCGTTACGCCAGATGGGCGGCGTCTCAAGAAAGTGGCGACGCGTACAACAACGCCCGTCGACGATAGCTCGGCCAAGGCGGTCAACGTAGAGGCGCCGCGCGTTTGCTACAACATGCCGGACGAGGAGTTTTTCCCACTGATGATTCGGTTGCGGGATAAGGCTGTGCGGTTGATGGGCGATCGCTTGGCAGAACTCTCGCGCTGGAATGCAGCTGATCGCGACAAAGTGTTGCTCTGGTTTGGTGAAGACTCCGACACAACGCGACAGGCACTCAGCGATGGCCTGACTCGCATGCGGGAAATTATGCGTGGGTTGGCAGAAAGGAACTTCGTCAAGTTCACGCCGGAAGGTGTGCGTGCCGTTGGATGTGAGCCCCGCAAAGACTCGCTAGCGGCAGCAAGTGTCTGTAAGCCGGACGGAACCTACACGATATTCATTGGCACCATCTTCTGCGATATGGAAAAGGAAGCCAATCGCTACGATGGAATTCCTTTTGCGAAGGATTCCAAGCTGGTCACATTGATTCATGAAGTTGCGCATTTTCCGAAATCGATGAATGCAAAAGACCATTGGTACAACATCACGAACTCTCAAGGCAGGGCTGCGGCACGCGATCAGTTCTGTATCGACAATGCGGACAATATTGCGGCCTATGTGGTGAATGTGCCGAACTGGCGCGGTGATGTTCCTGTATGGAGGCCGTAATGAATAGGGCTGTTCTATTAGTTTTTCTGGCTTTGTTTTCCATTTCTTCGATGGCCTGTAGTCCGGGAAATTTATATTTCCAACCAGTATTCTCTGTTGACCAAGAGGGGCTTTCCGCTGAAGAAATCAAGCGTCTCGCCGATTGGCGAGCGGATCAGCGGCTGCGCTATCCGAATGGGGGTGAGATCTATGTTGACGTGCAAGCAAACGCGGCTAGCGGCGTGTCACATGAACTTGCTGAGAGGAGACTGAATACTTTGCGCAGCCTCTTGCAGAATTTTGATATTCCGCAGTCGGCCATAGAAGCCAGAGTAGTGGACCGAAAAATTGACCCCTTGGATCTGCGTAGCACCGAGCTAAGGCCGCAGGTAGTTCGGTACATCAATACGGCAACTATTTCGATTGCACCTCGGTGTCCTCACCCGTGTTGCCCGGGACCTGAACCTGTTCATCCGAATTGAAGTGTGTGGGCTGTGGGCCAAACATGTTTGCGGTGGCGGGGGTGTTGTCGGTGACTTGGTGCGCACTCTCGCCCGGAAAAAACGCGATTTACCCGGTAGAAGTTCTCCGCCCAAATCCGCTACAATCCAGCCCATTCCGAGGAGCGTTGCAACGGCCCAGCACAGTCTGGCCGCCAGGCTCGGAAGTTCAAACGGCGCTCGCAGTATCGTGGCTGACACGATGTGGCGAGAACGCATCTACACGAGGCATGGCCTCGTCCCCGTAGTCATCTCCCCCGCGTGCGGTCACCCCAATCTTTACGGAGTGATCCAATGAACGCTGTGACCGACCTGAAACACGACTACCTCGTCGCCGACATCAAGCTGGCCGACTGGGGCCGCAAGGAAATCGCCATCGCCGAGACGGAAATGCCCGGCTTGATGGCCATTCGCGATGAATTTGCCGCCAGCCAGCCGCTCAAGGGCGCGCGCATTGCCGGCTCGCTGCACATGACCATCCAGACCGCCGTGCTGATCGAGAC
>Ga0070659_100001605_pt1 | contig 16264 bp, 16 predicted proteins | sample KBSC23metaG_FD_64666 | JGI IMG/M metagenome (GOLD analysis project Ga0070659, IMG submission 64666) | Corn rhizosphere microbial communities from Kellogg Biological Station, Michigan, USA - KBS C2-3 metaG | ecosystem: Host-associated > Plants > Roots > Rhizosphere > Soil ... | reverse complement strand
CGGTGAGGGCGCGGCGAACATCAAGTCGCACCACAACGTCGGCGGGCTGCCGGACGACTTGCAGTTCTCTTTGGTGGAGCCGCTGCGGACGCTGTTCAAGGACGAGGTACGCCGGGTCGGCGAAGAGCTGGGCCTGCCTGCGGAAATCGTGTGGCGGCAACCGTTCCCGGGCCCGGGCCTTGCGATCCGCGTCGTCGGTGCGGTGACCGCCGACCGGCTCTCGGTGTTGCGGGAGGCGGACGCGATCGCGCGCGCCGAGCTGTCCCTTGCCGGTCTCGATCGGGAGATCTGGCAGTGCCCGGTCGTGTTGTTGGCGGACGTGCGTTCGGTCGGCGTGCAGGGCGACGGGCGGACCTACGGTCACCCGGTCGTGCTGCGGCCGGTCTCGTCGGAGGACGCGATGACGGCGGACTGGACGCGGCTGCCGTTCGACGTACTGGCCCGGATCTCGACCCGGATCACGAACGAGGTGCGCGAGGTCAACCGCGTGGTGCTGGACGTGACGTCCAAGCCCCCCGGCACCATCGAGTGGGAGTAGGTCCCTCGCGGTTTGGACGAGTTGTCCGAACCACCCCAGGTCCCTGACCTGACCTCGTTCGGACAAGTCCGTCAGTTTGGCGCCAACGCGGCCTTGATCAGGCGGTGAGCGGAGGCGAGCGTTTGCTGCGAGCGGTACTGGGTGGTGGTCAGCGCACCGCGTCGCGAGCATAAGTTCTTGTTCGTGAGAAGCCGCGGCGGCCGTGACCTTCGTGGTGAATGCTGAGTCGGATGCCGTCGACATCGCTCGTCAAGAGTGCTCCCGGCTGGGCGTTCGCTGGCGAGAGCCGTTTTCGATCAGCAGGGCTGGCGGTGGTGGCGGGTAACGACGCCGTCTAACCTGCGCGGTGGTAACACCATCGTCTACGTCTCGCGGCCGAGCGGTGATGTGAAGGTTCGTCGGTACCGCCGCTAGCCGAATCGGTGAGCGTAGAGGGACGCAGTGAGTGTGAAGGACGGGTAGTTGGTGACCTCCAAGTCGGATACGGCGTACGCGGTTGTCCGCGTCGATGGGGACCTTGTGGCGCTTGAACCCGAGCTTGGGTTCAAAGTCGTCTCAGTGTTCACAGACGAATCGGTAGCTCTTCGCGAGGTGGACCGTCTCAACGGTTTGAATGCCGAAAAAGGTGCCAAGTACCTCGTGCAGCAAACACGATGGACGCGGGACGTCTAGCGCTGGGAGCGCAACGGGGGACCGGTCACGTCTGCCCGAGACGCAACCCGTTCGCGAAGTCCACAAGCTTTGGATGCATGGGTTAAATGGCTGAGGATGTTTCAACCAAGCTCCGTTGCTGCATCTGCGGGAATGACACCGCCGACGCGGTCGACTACTTGCTACTGAAGTTGACGTCGCTGTATTCGCGCGGCGAACAGTTCCTCGGTGCCCATGCGGCGTGCCTCAATGCGATCCTGGCTGAGGGCTTCCGCGCGGAAGTCCACCTGATGTGACGCCTCTGAGCGAGGAAGCTCGGTTGCGTGAAGGCATGTTGGCGCGCGTCGACGTATTCCAGGGAGAGCTTCAGTGAGTGACGTGTCAGTCCTCCGGCTGCGTGAAGTGGTGCTCGACCGAACCGCCAGCGTTGAATCCCGAATCGCGGCGATTGAAGCACTGGCGGAATTGCGGACGGCTGGCGCCGTAGATGCACTCCTTGAGCTCGGCGGGAGGCGGGACGAGGCCGAGGCGATCCTACGGGCAGCAGGAAGCGCGCTGGCGCGGCTTGCGGATGAGGGGCTCGTCTCGCAGTGGGATGTCCGTGACCTCGCTGACGTGGCTGGCGACGCGTTCTATGAATAACGAGCGGCAGATGGAAAGGGCTTGCGGTGACTGAGATCAGCGTGCCCGTGTTTGCGAATGATCACGGTGACCTATCGGTCTTCGACTCTCTGGCGAGCATGGCCGCAGACGTCGAGGCGATCGATGTCGAGAACGGTGTGTACGAGTTCTTCGACGCCGCGGGCCACCGACTGGCAGCAGACACTCGAACCGGCAAAGTCGAGTTTCAGATCGATCCGGAGAAGCCAGCCGATCCGCACAGATTGATCGAAATACTGCGCCATTACCTCCAGGCACTTCCGGAGCGATTCGCGGACATCATCACGAGAGCCCGGGAAACGTCATCCCTTGAGCACTTGGTTTCGTTGTGCCAGGAGGTCGAGCGAGTGCCGAGACCAGGCATGCTCCAATGGTTGCGCCCTCGTCGGCGCTGATCGGACAAGCCAGGCAAACGGCTGCGCCCGCTAGGCAGCGCCGTTATGGTCGCCTGTAGGACCATGGCTGCCGAGGGGCGGGACGCTGTAGACCGGCTGCGTCCGTACGTCGCCGGTCTCGTCCTCGACTGGCTGCACGACACCCCAAATGTCCGGCATCGCCGGATAACCGGGTCGCTTGCGTTCGTCGACATCTCGGGGTTCACCGCCCTCACCGAACGCCTTGCGGCCAAAGGGAAAATCGGCGCCGAGGAGATGCGAGAGCTCCTCGACGCCACCTTCGCCACCCTGCTCGCGCACGCCTACTGTTACGGCGCATCGTTGGTGAAGTGGGGCGGCGACGCCGTCCTCTTGCTGTTCGAAGACGCCGACCATGCGGCGCTCGCCTGCCGCGCCGCCGACGACATGCGCCGGACCATGCGCACCATCGGGCGGCTCAAGACCTCGGTCGGCAACGTGCAGCTGCGCATGTCGGTCGGCATCGACAGCGGCGAGTTCGACTTCTTCCTCGTCGGCTCCACCCATCGTGAGCTGCTCGTCGCCGGCCCGGCCGCGACCAACACCGCACGTATGGAGCAAACTGCGAGCGCCGGCGAGATCGTCATCAGCGCGGCCACCGCCAGCCAACTCCCGCCCAGCTGCGTCGGCGATCGCAAAGACAACGGCTTCCTGCTCCGCAAAGCACCACCCGCAGACCAGCGCAGCCGCTTTTGGATCCGCCACCCCGACGTCGACCCGGGTGCCGCGCTCGAGCCGGAGATCCGCGAACGTCTACGTGCCGGGGTCGACGACAGCGAGCACCGGCAAGTCGGCATCGCGTTCGTCGAAGTAAGCGCCGTCGACGATCTCCTGCAACGGCAAGGACCGGGCGCCGTCGCCGCCGCGCTCGACGACGTCATCGTCCTGATCCAGGATGAGTGCGCCCGCCACCGCGTCACCCTCTGGGACACCGACATCTCCGTCGACGGGTTCAAGGCCATGCTCATCGCGGGCGCACCGCGCAGCACCGGGCACGACGAAGACGGGCTCGTCCGCGCAAGCCGCGCCATCCTCGACCGGCACAGCGGACCGATCAAGCTCCGCATCGGCGTCAATCGCGGCCGCGTCTTCACCGGCATCTTCGGGCCGCATTTCCGCCGTACCTGGGCGGTCAACGGCGACGCCGTCAACCTGGCCGCTCGGGTCATGGGCAAGGCCGGCACCGGCCAACTGCTCGCGACCGACACCACCCTCGAACGGGTCACGAGCACCCTCGACGCCGAGCCGGTAGAACCGTTCACCGTCAAGGGAAAACAGCACCCGATCAGCGCGCGGTTGATCAACGCCATCGGCCCCGCACCCAGCAGCACCGTCGACAGCTCCACCACCTTCGTCGGCCGGAAGGACGACCTCGACCGGCTGATGCGTTACGCCGACGCGGCGCATCGCGGCCAAGGCGCGCACGTCCACGTGCACGGCGACGCCGGCATCGGCAAGACCCGCCTCGTCGAGCAACTGCTCGCCGCGCTCGGCGGCAAGTGGTCCGTCCATCGAGGCTTCGGCGACGACTACGAGTCCGCGACGCCGTACTTCGTCACCAGCAACCTGCTCCGCAACGTCCTCGGCGTTGCCTGGGACGCGCCCGACGACGACGTCGTACGACGGCTCGCCCGTGCGGTGCCGCCGCAGCTAACGCAGTGGCCGCCGCTGTTGCTCGCCGCATGCGGTGTCGACGCCCATGACAACGAGACGACCGCCGCGCTGCGCGACGAGTTCCGCGGCGCGAAGACGGCCGCTCTCGTTGTCGAGCTGTTGATCGCTCTGCTGCCGCAGCCGACAGCGCTGATCGTCGACGACGTGCACAGCGCCGACGCCGTATCCCTCGACGTGCTGAACCGCATCGGCGACGCAACGTCGACGCATCGCTGGCTGCTGCTGACCGTCGGACGCGCGCCGATCGTGAACGAAGCCATCTCGCTACAACCACTGTCCGATAGCGACGCCCACGACCTCGTCGTCAATGGCGGCGGCGAGTCGTTCCCGCCGCACGTCGTCCGGTCGGTCGTCGCCCGCGCGCAAGGCAACCCGCTGTTCCTCCGCGAGTTGACCAACGCCGTGGCGCGTTCTGGCGGCGACGACTTGCCCGACTCGCTCGAAGAGCTGCTCGCAGCCGAGGTCGACAATTTGGCGCCAGCACGGCAAAAAATAGTCCGTACAGCGGCCGTGCTCGGTCACCGCGTCGACGACGAACTGCTCGCCGAGCTGCTCGACGTAGACACTGCAACGGCCTGGACCGGCCTCGACCGCTTCTTCGCCGTCGACGCGAATGGTGAGCACGCGTTCCGAAGCAAGCTGCTGCGCGACGCGGCGTACGAAGGGTTGTCCTACCGCCGGCGGATGGAGCTGCACGGCCGGGCTGCCACTGCGATCGCCGACCGCGCCGGCGACAAAGAGGCGGAGTCACTCTCGCTGCACACTCTCGCCGCCGGCCGTTACGACGACGCGTGGCGCTACTCGTTGCTCGCCGGTGAACGCGCCCGCGCGGTGCACGCGCACACGGAAGCGCTGGTCTTCTTCGATCGCGCCCGTACCGCCGCGCGACGGCTGCCGAACGTCACGCCGGAGGATATGGCCGCGCTGCTGGAGTCGATCGGCGACGAGCACGCGCGCCTCGCCGAGCTGACACCCGCGCTGAGCGCATATCAAGAGGCGCGCCGAAACACATCGTCCGCGCTGCTCCGCGGTCGAGTCGCGCTGAGTGCAGGGTTGGCTGTCGAGCGCGCCGGCGCGCGGACCCGTGCCGCGAGGTGGCTAGGGCTAGCGCAGCGCGAGGCGACGACGGCCGACACGGTCGAATTGGCGGCGCGGGTCCGCGTCGAGCGGGCGTTCCTGCGCTACACGACCGGCCACGACGCCGATGCCGCGAAGTTGTGCGCCGAAGCGATCGAGCAGGCCGAAAGAGTCGGCGCCGACGAAGTCGTCGGCCGCGCGCTTCATCTGCTCGATCTCGTCGACCTGCGCGCGGGTCGCGGTAGCGACGAGCAGCGGGTACGGCGAGCGCTTGCGATGTTCGAGCGGTGCGGCGATCTGTCCCGGCAGGCCGGCATCTGGAACCACCTCGGCCTGGTCGCGTACTTCCGCGGCGACTGGGACTCCGCCGTGGAGCACTACCGGCGGGCGCAGGCCGCACACGAGCGGTCCGGCGACGAGTGGAGCGCCGCCATCGCGAGAGCAAACATCGGCGAGATCCTCGTCGACCAGGGCTGGCTCGACGAGGCCGAACCCCTTGTCGCAGAAGCACTTCGTGTATGGCGCGCGTCCGGGACGTCGTCCGACATCGGCTTCGGCGCTGCGCTGCTCGGCCGGCTCGCGGGCCGCCGCGGCCGGTACGCCGAAGCCCTCGCGCTGCTCAGCGAGGCCGAGACCGGCTACGCCGCAAAGGACGAGCGGGCCGAGCTCATCGACGTCGAGCTGCGCCGGGCCGAAGCGTTGCTACTGCGCGGAGCGGCAGAACTGGCGCGCCGCCATCTAGACGGCGCGCACGCGCAGCTACTGACCGCGCTACGGCTCGCCGGTCGCACCTCGTCGGTTACCGACACGCTGCCGCCGTTGCCGGTCACCGCGGCGCTGCGGCGGATGCAGGGCTGCGCCGCCGCACAGCTCGGCCGGCACGCCGACGCCGAGCGGCTTATCGACGAGAGCATCGCGCTGGCACGCGACGCTGGGTCGACACACGAGCTTGCCCTGTCACTGTCCGCGCGCGCGTGGGCAAACGGCGGAACGCCCGACGCCGAAGCGTTGCGACTACTCGCTCAGCTCGGCATCGTCTGGATGCCGACCCTGCCGACCCGCGCGACCGCCGTACCGGAGCAGCGGCAGGCCGAGATCAGAACCAGCTCGAGTGCGGGTCGCCCGGCGGCAACTTGAAGGTGACGACCTCGTTCCCGGCGTTCTTCTTCCGCGCGCTGACGCAGGACACCACGATCACCGTTGAGCAGTCCGGCAGCAGCCCGGTCGTCGTCAGATGGCCGAACTTGTCGACGAACTCGTGGCCGACCGGCACGTCGAGGCAGATGTCCATGAACGGCGTGCCGTTGTTGGGAATCTGGTTCACGTAGACCTTCGGCAGCGTCATCGTCACGGTCTTCGACCGTGTGGTGACGGTAAACGTCACGACCGCTCCGAGCGGCGGCTCACCACTCGCGTCGCACCCCGGGAACAGACCGGTTGTGTTCAGGCCCTTCAATGTCGTCGCGAGGTGATCCGCAGTCGGGCCGGAGTTCGCCGTGATCGACACGAGCGTCGTGCTACCGCTGTCGCCGAGCGTGCCGCTGCTGCACGCCTTGCCGGCATCGCACGACACCAACGACTGCACGATGTCGAACGGGTCCGTCGTCACCGGTGCGAAGCCGGGAACCGACGCGGTAAGCGTGTCGGTGACGCCGAAATCGCTGAACGTCAGGTTGGAGAACGTCGCCGCGCCGGCGACCGCCGCCACCGTCCCGCCGGTGGCGAGCAGGCCGAGGCCATCGGTGACCGTGATGTCGCTGGTGAACGACGTGACCGCGTTCCCGCACGGGTCGACGACCGCGACGATAGGGCCGGGCGACATCGCGGTGTTCCACTGCGTCGTCGTCGGCTGCCGTGTGACGCTGAGCGAGTTGCCGCCGGCGGTCGTCGACGGGGCCGCGTCGGCGGGTTGGTAGTCGTTGCCGGTGCCGCTGAAGTCGTTGGACTGCTTGACGAACGTCGTCCACGAGACCGCGCAACTACCGTGCACCGGCGTCGTCACCCGCACAGTGACCGTGACCGAAGCGCCCGGCGCGATGCCGGTGCCGGTCGGGCCGGTGCTCGTGACGAGGATGTTGCCGCCGAGGTCGGCGGCGGCGTGGAAGTTGCCGACGTTCGTGCTCATCGCGCCGAGGCTGTACCCGACCGGCACCACGATCTTCGCCGAGCCGAAGGCTTGTGGGCTGTGCGCGTCGTTCGTGAGCGTGAACGCGAAGTCGTACGGCGCTCCTGCCGCGAGCGCACCGCTCACCGGCGTGCCGCTCGTCGTCGTGATCGAGAGCGCTTCGTGGAACACCTTCTTGAGTGCGGCGGCCTGTGCCCCCGGGACTGCCGCGCCGCCGAGCATGAGCAGTGCGCATCCGGCGATCGCCATACGCAGCGTTCTTCCGCGGATCATTCGAGCCTCCCGCTGACGGCCATCGCCGGCTCGTCGGCCTCGCGTGGTTCGGGGATGACGAGAGTGCGATTCGGGTGCGTGCGCTTCAGCCGGGTCGTCATGCCGGAGACGAACGACGTCGACAGAGACGTCTCGGTCAGCGCCTCGAGGAACGCGTCGCCGTCGATCCGCCAGAGCCGGCACGGCTCGATCGCGGTCACCGTCGCGGTCCGCGGAATCCCTTGCAACAGACCGATTTCACCGATGTACGACGGGCCGCTCATGTACCTGATGTGGTGGTCCTTGCGACCGCGCTCGCGCCGCCCGGTGACCTCGACCTTGCCCTCGGTGAGGACATAGAGGGCGTCGGCCGGTTCGCCCTGGCGCAGCACCGTCGTGCCCGGTTCGAGCACGAGCTCGGTCGCGCTCTTCGCCAACCGTTCGAGCACCGGTTGGGACGCGGCGGCGAAGATGTCGAGCCGCTGGAACACCCGCACCCGCGGTGCGAGATCCTCGGCGGTCACGGCGTTGAGCCGGTCGAGCGACGCGAGCTTCGGGTAGACGAGCACGACCGCGGCCGGCACGACCAGAGCGGTAAGCAGCAGCGTCGCGTCGATGCCGGTCGCGTTCAACAGGAACGGCGTCACGAACGCGCCGAGCGCGAGCCCGCCGAGGACGAGCGCCCAGAACACACCGAAGACGCGGCTGATCATGTCCGGCGCCAGCGACCGCTGCAGCGCGGTCATAGCGAGCACGTCGACGACGAGCGTCGCGACGCCGCGAACGATCTCGATGCCGAACGCGACGCCCGGAGAGTGCACGACGACCAGCAATGCGGTGGGCGCGGCGTACCCGATCATGCCGGCGGACAGCACCAGCGAGAGCCGAGGCAGCGCCGCCAACCGGTTCACGAAGAACGCCGCGATCACACCGCCGACACCGAGCGCGACGAGCAGGTAGCCGTAGTTCGGGCCGGTGCCGAGCTTGTCCTTGCTGACGAACAGGAACAGCACGGTGTCCACGCCGTACAGCGCGGTGGTGACGATCGTGAACGACGTCAGCAGCACGGCCGTCGACGAACCGACGATCGCCCGCACGCCGACCGCCATCTGCCGGAACGGGCCGCCGTCGGCGGTGACGTCGCTCGGCACGCTGCGCGCGCTCACCCGAGACAGCAACAACGCCGAGACGAGGAAGGTCACCGAATCGATGCCCATGACAACTGCTGGGCTACCGAGTGCGAGCACGATCGCGCCGACCGCCGGGCCGGCGATGATCGCTACGTTGTTGATGGTTTCGAGCAGCGCGTTGCCGGCCGCGAGGTCTTCCTCACCGAGCAGCTGCGGCACCATCGCATTGGTCGCAGGGTTGTACGCCGTACCGATGACGGTGTTGACCGCGGCCACGAGCAACGCGACCCATGCGGCCGTGTGCGTCGCGGCGATGACGGTGAGACCGATCATCGTCGCGATCCGGATCAGGTCCGCGCTGATCATCACGTGGATCCGCTCGAAGCGCTCGGCGATGACACCGCCGTACGGCGAGGCGAAGAACGCGGGCACCATCCGGCACAGGGTGCCGGCCGAGACCCACGCCGCGGAGTGCGTCTGGTTGTAGACGTAGACGATGAGCGCGACGTTGTAGGCCCAGTCGCCCATCGCCGACTGAGTCAGGGCGCCGGTGAGCAACCGGAAGTCGCGGTTGCGCAGAGCCCGGCGATAGGACGGTGCCGCGTTGCCCATGATCCCTCCCCGTTTGGGGAGTCTTCTGCAAGTGACACGTGTCCCGGCAGGCCAGAATTGCCCAACATCTCACGGTCGAGCGTTGAGAGGATCTCAACGCGGGCCAGTCAGCACACCCAACTCGATTGTCATGTTTTCGGCCGCGGCGAACGTCTCGACCGGTGCGCCGCGAAGATCCCGGACAATCGCGTCGATCTCCGCGTCGGTCCGATCCGGCGAGTGGTGGAAGAGCGCCAAGCGGCGGGCGCCGGCGGCGGCCGCGAGTGCGACGGCGTACTCGACCGCGGCGTGCCCCAGGTAGCTCACGCCCGGGAACTCGGCGCCGCGGAACTGCGCGTCGTGGATCAACAGATCGACGTCGGTGGCGAGCTCGCGCGCGACCGGGTGGATCTCGCCGAGACCGTCGTCGCCCGGCCCGACCGACAGCGGCCAATGGTCGGACAGGTACGCAATCGTGTTGATGCCGTCCGAAATCCGGAACCCGAAGGTCTGCCCGCCTTTGTGCGGAATCTCGAGTGCGAGCACGTCGTAACCCTCGATGACGTGCCAGCCCGGCTGCGCGGCGGTGAACCGCCAACCCGGTCCGAGCTGGTGCGGCTCGATGGGGAAGTGCGGCGGCGACAACCCGCGGGCGAGCGCGCCGGCGGGGTCACCGTCGGGGGCCGGGAGTACGACGTCGACTCGCGCGCCGGCCATCCCGCCACCCTTGAAGAACGGCAAGCCGTGCACGTGATCCCAATGCAGGTGACCGAGCAGGATCGTCCCGTCGAACGGTGCGCCGTGCAGCATCTCGGTGACGGTCCGCAGCCCGGTGCCCGCGTCGAGGATCAACGTCGGCGCTTCGCCCGGCCGGGAGATCGCCACGCACGACGTGTGCCCGCCGTAGCGGACGAAGGGCAGGCCGGGAGCAGGGGTCGAGCCGCGCACGCCACGAAAGTGAACGTCCATTGCGACTCCTGTGCTGGGTACCGGCGTTCGGAGAGTGACACAGCCCGGGCGAGGCTGCGCGGTCGTTCGCCAACGTCTGTCGCCAAGCCGACTCACGCGCAAGCACAAGACACGGATCTCTCGGACATCTCGGAAACGCCGGCGCGCGCACAGGTGACTTTGCTATCTCTGTTCGTGGTCCGCCCGACTCGCGGGCGGCGTTGTCTCACGGGGGTCCACATGGCTACAACCGCAGCGGAAGTTCGTTCGTACAGCTCGACCGCGGTGCTCGCGCCCGTCGGTCTCGTCGTCGCCGGCGTCATCATCTTCGCCGGCAACTACGACGTGCGGAAGGGCGACAACGGCGGAACCGGACCGGCGATCGGGACCGCGATCATCTGCGTCGTCCTCGCCGCCGTGCTGTTCGGCTACGTCGTACCGCGGGCGCGCAACGTCGACCGGGCCGCGCTCATCCTCGGCGTCGTCGGATTCGTGTCGTTGCTCGCGTTCTGGTCCGGCGTCGCGCCGGTCCTCGCCGCGGCCGCGCTGGCCGTCGCGCCACCGACCTCGGAGTCACCTCGCTGGACGAAGGTCGCGCAGGGCGCCGCGGTCGTCGCGAGCGTCGTCGCGCTGGTCGTGACGCTCGCGCAAAGCCACCTCTTCTAGTCACGGCGACCTCGTTACGCCGGTCGGGTCTCGCCGTACCTGTTGGTGTCGTCCCGTCCGACACCGAGGAGCTACGCCATGTCGCCCAGCCGTCTCGCCGTTGCCGCTGTTGTCGTTTGCGCGTTGGCCACCGCGTGGCCGGCCAGCGCGAAGACCAACGCGCACACGGTCACCCTGAACTACCAAGGCACCGGCAGCGTTCAGGGCGTCGTCAGCGGCGCGATCGACAACCAGGGCGGTCACTACGGCTACGTCGAGGTGCCGACGACGCGTAAGGACCGCACGGTGAGTGTGATCGTCACCGACGCGCGCGGGTTGCCGATCGCGTTCCAGCTCAGCCAGGGATACACGTCGAGCGCCGACACCATGACCGACCTCGGCGAGTGGTGCTCGTCGACACCACACCCGGTCCGGCTCGCGCACCCCGGTCAGCCGGTCGTCGTGTACGTCGAGCTCGGCGCTTGCGGCAACTCGCCGTCGGTGCCGACGACGGGCACCGTCAAGTTGACCGTGCGCTGAGCAACTACCCGACTCGCTCGCCGCGCCAGGCTTCGCATACGAACGGCAACGCGAACGTGCCGTCGGGCGCGACCGCGCGGACCTGTTCGATCATCGCCGTGCGTTCGTCGCCCGGCATCAGGATCACCTGGCTGCGGGAGACGAAGTAGGCGACCAGCCGATCGGCGTCGTACGGCTCCTCGTGCCGGAAAACCGCCCGCTCCGGCTCGCTCAGCCCGTCGATGCCGGACCACACCGGTTGCGGCTCGTCGCGGATCTCACTCGCCCGCTCCTCCGCGGCGATGGCGTCGGCGAACTCCGCGACCCACGGGACGCTGTCGTCGAGCAGGTTCCAGAGCAGCCCGATGGTCCCGCCGGGTCGCAGCACCCGGCGCATCTCGGCGAGCGCGGCCGGGGCGTCGAACCAGTGGTACGCCTGGCCAACCGTCACCGCGTCGACACTGGAGTCAGGCAGCGGGATCGCTTCGGCGGTGCCGTCGATCGCATGCGCCGCCGCCGGGATGACCGCGCGCATCTCCGCAAGCGGCTCGACCCCGTGCACGTCGAGACCGAGCTCGAGCAGTCGCTCGGTGAGCTTGCCGGTGCCGGCGGCGAGATCGAGCACGGTGCGCGCGCCCGCCGGCAGCGCCCACCGAAGCGCGTCGAGCGGGTACGTCGGCCGTCCGGTCGCATACTCGCGCGCTGCCGGGCCGAACGACACCCGCCGCTCGGACCAGTTCTCGGTTGTCATCGGCGACGACCCTAACGCCGCGACCGCTCGGCAGGAATCGCGCTGCCAACGTCGAAAGTCAGGCATAAGCGGCGCCTATCCCAGCCGGCGCCCGAACAGTAGGGGACACACGATGTCTCGTAAGGTCGCCGTTCTCGCCTCTGTCGCGGTCGTCGCGGCCGGCCTCACCCCGCTGGTCGCTTCGGCCGGCGCCGCGAGCGCCAGCGCCGTCGCCTATCCGAAGGCCGGTTGCTTCGACATCAAGGACGACTCGGACGACGCGGCGTACCCCGAGCCACAGGCCGGCAGCGACCCCGACATGGACATCCTCGGCGTCGCGTTCCAGACGACGAAGACCGACCTCAAGATCTTCATCAAGGTAAAGAAGCTCTCCGACGGCCCGATGTTGGCCGACGGTCACCGCTACGCCGTTTACTTCGACTACGGCGACCACCAGTTCGCCGCGTCCGGCTCGCATTACGCCCACGGCAGCGGTGCCGTCCGCGACGGTCTGGCCGCGTCGGGATGGGCCGGCAAGACGACCCAGCTCGGCGTCGACGTTCCGGCCGTGACCGCGGTGCCGCCGCCCACCGCGCGCGGTTACGTGACGTCCAACCTCGCCTTCACGTGGGACAACGCGAACAACTGGATCGTCGCGGACCTGCCGCTCGCCGACATCCAGAAGTACGCCGGCAAGAAGTTCACTGGCCGGATCAGCGGCGTCGGCGTCGTCTCGCAACTCGACCGCTACGCCGTCGGCAGCGTTGTCGACACTACCGAAGCGGGCAACACTTCGGGCAGCTACACCGGCTCGTTCGTCGCCGGTGCCAACAAGTGCTTCCCCGGGCCGAAGCCGCCGGCGAAGAAGAAAAAGAAGAAGTAACGCCTACGCGGCTGAGCGCGGCCGGCGGATCGCATGCCGGGCGCGCTCGACCGCGATGCAGCGGTCTTCGACGTACAGCAGCCCGGCCGCCTCCGCGATCTCGCGCGCTTCGGCCGAGACGATGCCGAGCTGCAGCCACAGCGCCTGCGCGCCGGCGGCGACCGCTTGCCGGGCGATGTCGGGACAGTCGGGGGCCGGCCGGAACACGTTGACGAAACCGACACCGCCGGGCACGTCGGCGAGCCGGCGGTAGACCGGCTCGCCGAGGATCTCGTCGGCGTGCGGGTTCACCGGGATCACGCGCCAGCCGTACGCCTTCATCGCCGCCGGCACCGAGTGCGCGCTCTTCATCGGATCGACCGACAGCCCGACGACCGCGATCGTGTCGAACTCTTCGAGCATCAGCTTGGTCAGTTCGCTGGTCCGGTCCACGACGGCTGTCCTTTCCTTACTTGGCCTGCCCGAACCGGGGCTAAGGGAACACGACGGTGCGCTGGCCGTCGACGAACACCCGATGTTCGAGATGCCAGCGCACCGCCCGCGCGAGCGCGACGCACTCCAAGTCACGCCCGACGGCGGCGAGTGCAGCCGGTGAGTGCGCATGCCCGACCCGCGCGACCTCCTGCTCGACGATCGGGCCCTCGTCGAGATCGGCCGTGACATAGTGCGCGGTCGCGCCGATCAGCTTCACCCCGTGGTCGTACGCCTGCTCGTACGGCTTGCCGCCGCGGAAGCTCGGCAGGAACGAGTGGTGAATGTTGATGATCCGACCGGCGAGCCGCGCGCACACGTCGGCCGACAGGATCTGCATGTAACGCGCCAGCACCACCAGCTCGACGTCGAGCGAGTCGACGAGGTCGAGAAGTTGCCGTTCCTGCTCGGCTCTGGTCTCGGCCGTCACCGGCAGGTGATGGAACGGGACGCCGTACGGCGCGACCAACGGCGCCAGATCGTTGTGGTTGCTGGCCACCGCGGCGATCGTGCACGGCAGGTAACCGGTGCGCCAGCGGTAGAGCAGGTCGTTCAAGCAATGGCCTTCGCGCGAGACGAGCACGAGGACGTTCGGCCGGTGCGCGGTGGCGTGCAGCTCCCACTGCATCGCGAACGTTTCCGCCAGCGCGGCCATGCCGTCGCGCAGCGCGTCCGCGTCGACCGGTGACATCACGTGCACGCGCAAGAAAAACGTGGACGTCGTCGGGCTGCCGTACTGCTGCGAGTCGAGGATGTTCGCGTCGTACGACGCGAGCAGGCCCGACACCGCGTGCACGATGCCGGGCCGGTCGGGACACGACAAGGTGAGGACGAGCTCGTGCACGCCCTCACCTTGTCACGTTGGTTACTCGGAGCGCTTGACGGCGGAGATGTCGAACTCGAGCTTCACCTTCTCGCCGACGAGCACGCCGCCCTTGTCGAGGCCGACGTTCCACTGCAGGCCCCAGTCGCGGCGGTTGACCGTCGCCTTGCCTTCGAAGCCGGCGCGGAAGTTGCCCCACGGGTCGGTGGTGGTGCCGGTGAGCTCCCAGTCGACGGAGACCGGGTTGGTGACGCCGTTGATGGTGAGGTCGCCGATCAGGGTGTAGAGGTCGCCGTCCTTCTCGACCTTCGTGCTCTCGAACACCAGCGTCGGGTGCGCCTCGATGTCGAAGAAGTCGCCGCTGCGCAGGTGCTTGTCGCGGTCGGCGTTGCCGGACTCGACGCTCGCGGCCTTGATCTCGAGGCGGACGCGGCTGTTGGCCGGGTTCTCCTCGTCGAGGAAGACGTCGGCGGTGTAGTCGGTGAACTGGCCGCGGACGGTCGTGATCATCGCGTGCTTCGCGGCGAAGCCGACCCGGCTGTGCGTCGGGTCGATGTCGTACGTGCCGGTCAGGGTCCCGGTGTCGGTGGTCGTGCTGGTCATGGTCGCATCCTTCCGGTGATGTTTGCTCACGCAACTGTTGAATAGGACACTACCTGCAAGAAGGTTGCGAGCGCAAGTATTCCGGGTAAGCTCTTTTCCGTGCCCACCCGCCCCGCTCCCAAGCCGCTCGACCAGCGGGAGATGGCGGCGTTCCATGCGCTCATCCGCTCGCACGCCCGGGTGGTGCGGATGCTCGAAGCCGAGCTCGAAGCCGAGCAGGGGCTGTCCTTGCCGGCGTACGAGGTGCTCGCGCACCTGTCCGAGACGCCGGATCGGCGCCGGCGGATGACCGAGCTGACGTCGTTCGCGTTCCTCACCCCGAGCGGGCTGACCAGGCTGGTCGACAAGCTGGTTCGCGAGGGGCTGGTCGAGCGGGAGCGGTGCGGCACCGACGCGCGCGTCGTCTACGCCGTCCTCACCGACGCCGGGTTCGCGCGGCTGCTGGCGGCGTACCCCACCCATCTGCGCGGGGTTCGCGAGCACCTGGTCGACCGGCTCGAGCCGGCGCAGCTGGACGCGATCGCGCAGGCGCTCGGCCCGCTCACCGACGACGGCGACGGCGAGCCCGAGTGACGGTGCGCATCGCGCCGGCGCGGACCTGTGACGTCGCCGGCATCCGCCGGCTGATCGACCTGTACGCGCCGGGCCGCATCCTGCTCGACAAGCCGACGGTCAAGCTCTACGAAGACGTGCAGGAGTTCCTCGTCGCGTTCGACGAAGCCGGCGCGATCGTCGGCTGCGGCGCGCTGCACGTGATGTGGGAAGACGTCGCCGAGGTGCGGACGCTCGCCGCCGATCCCGCCGTCCGCGGCCACGGCGTCGGGCACCGGTTGCTGGAGCAGCTGCTCGACCGCGCCCGCACCCTCGGCGTACGACGGGTCTTCTGCCTGACCTTCGAAGTCGACTTCTTCGCCCGGCACGGTTTCGTCGAGCTCGACGGTTCGCCGGTCGAGCCGGCGGTGTACGACGAGCTGCTGCGCTCCTACGACGAAGGTGTCGCGGAGTTCCTCGGTCTGGAGCACGTCAAGCCGAACATCCTCGGCAACACCAGGATGGTGTCGGAGCTCTAGGTGCCGACGACGCCCTTGCCGAGGCTCGGGCCGTTTACCTGCTTGACGAGGATCGTCGACGTGCGCGCGTTGTTCGCGCCGCTGTCCGCGACACCGGTCGCCGGACCGTCCGAGGCGTAGACCGCCCACATCTTTCCGTCGGGGCCGATCGTGTTGTCGATGTAGTCGAGCAGGTTGCGGTTGTTGCCGAAACCCGGTGCGCCGCAAAGGATTCCGTCGAGGCAGATGTCGGCGTTGTGGATCGGCTTCACGACGACCCGCTCGCGCTTGATCGCGGGCTTCGCGCTGTCGGCCTTCGTGATCCACGCCATCGTCGCGTACCAGTTCTGCGCGGTGTTCGAGTCTGCGCCGGTGCCTTCGTAGTAGACGAGGCCAATGTTCCCGCGCGCGCCGCCGGCGATCGAGCCGTAGACACTCGTCCGGCCGGGCGTGCCGATGTCGACCAGCGTCGACCAGGTCTT
>Ga0070659_100001602_pt1 | contig 16287 bp, 7 predicted proteins | sample KBSC23metaG_FD_64666 | JGI IMG/M metagenome (GOLD analysis project Ga0070659, IMG submission 64666) | Corn rhizosphere microbial communities from Kellogg Biological Station, Michigan, USA - KBS C2-3 metaG | ecosystem: Host-associated > Plants > Roots > Rhizosphere > Soil ... | reverse complement strand
GCCGCCGCCGTCGCGCCCGCCGAGAATTGCGATCAGCCGCTCCAGCGCGCGTTCGCCAAGCTCCGCAATGCGTACCCGGACGGTGGTTAGGCCTAGATGCTTGGCCAGCGGAATGTCGTCGAACCCGGCGACCGCGACATCTTCAGGAACTCTCAGGCCAGCCTCGCGCAGCGCCGTCAACGCGCCCATCGCCATATTGTCATTGGCCGCAAAAATTGCGTCGAACTTCGCGCCTTCGGCAAGCAGCTCCCTCACCGCCCACTCCCCCGATTCCTCGTAGAAATCCCCGGGAATCGTCGCGACCAGCGCTTCGCCCGCTGTCTTCCGAAACGCATCGGAACGTTCCTGGGCATCGATGTTCCCGACCGGCCCGGCAATATGCACAATCCGCTTACGGCCGAGCGCCAGCAGGTGCTCCGCGACTGCCTTGGCGCCCGCAGCATTGTCGAGATGGATTCCGGGACATTCGGCGGGCTGGCTGCGGGTGTTGATCAGCAATGTCGGAAGGCCGCCCGGAAGCGCTTCGACCAGCTCGCGGTCGGCGACGTGCGGCGCCATCAGCAACAGCGCATCGACGCGGCCACGCAGCGCTCGCAGTACCGCCGTTCCACCGCCCGGGCTTTCCGGGTGCATGTTCGACAGCAGCAGGAAATAGCCGCGCGCGCTCGCCACCAGGTCCATGCCGCGGACGATCTCGGAGAAGAACTCGCCGTGCAGCGCCGGCAGAACGACTCCAATCGCGTTTGTTCTCGAAAGACTGAGGCTGCGCGCTCCAGCATGCGGAACGTAGCCGAGCTCCTTGACCACGGCGGCGATCTTTTCGCGGGCCTTCTCGCTCACATTCCCAAAGCCGTTGAGCGCCCGCGACACAGTCGCGATCGACAATTGCGCGCGCTTGGCGACGTCGCGGATGGTGGCTTCAGGCATCGTCACTCTTATCGGCAGCAATTCGTTCAAAAGTCACGCGCTCCAATTTCATCCCACGGCCGGATTGCAAATGTCGTTGGCCTGCGTCATGTAACCGGTTACATACACCGTCAAGCGCACGATTAAATAGTGCCTTATAGAACCGGTCTTGCCTTCTCAGGGCAGAGTGGAGGGGAAAGTTCATGCTGGACACGCGCATCTCTCGCCGCGCGGCGCTGATGGGCGCGGGCGCTCTCGCCGCCTGGCTCACTAGCCCGGCACGCGCGGTCCTTGCAGCGGCCGGCCAGCTTACGATTCCAAACTTCGTCGACGATCTCATCCGCCGAATGACGCTCGAGGAGAAAGCCGGGCAGCTGAGCCTCATGGCCTCGGCCTGGGGCGGCGGCGCGGCGCTCGCGCTCAATCCGCCGCAGGGCAATTCCGATTTCCCGCGGCAGGTGGAAGAAGCGCGCCAGGGCCAGCTCACCGGCGTTTTTAACGGCAATGGCGCTACTATGGCGCGGATCCTCCAAAGTGCCGCGGTCAAGGAATCGCGGCTGAAGATTCCGCTCATCTTCGCGGCCGACATCATCCACGGCCACCGGACCATCTTTCCTGTCCCGCTTGCCGAAGTCGCGAGCTTCGAGCCCGACCTTGCGCGCCGCACTGCCGAAGCTGCTTCGTTCGAGGCCGCGGGCGCAGGAATCGACTGGACCTTCTCGCCGATGGTCGATGTTGCGCGCGACCAGCGCTGGGGCCGCGGGGTCGAGGGCGGCGGCGAGGACGTGCTGCTCGGCCGTCTGTTTGCCGCGGCGCGCGTGCAAGGCTTCCAAGGCAGCGACCTTAAGTCAACCGATCACATGCTCGCCTGCATCAAGCATTTCGCAGCCTATGGCGGCGCGGAATCGGGCCTCGACTACAATGTCGTCGACATTTCCGAAGCGCGGCTGCGAGAGATCTATCTCCAGCCGTACAAGGCCGGGCTGGACGCCGGCGCACTCTCGTTCATGGCCTCGTTCAACGAGATCAACGGAGTTCCCGCGACTGGCAATCACTGGCTACAGACCGAGCTCTTGCGCGGCGAGTGGGGTTTTCAGGGCTTCGTCGTCTCAGACTACACCGGCGACGAGGAAATGATCGCCGCCGGCTACGCCAAGGACGGGCGTGATGCCACAAAGCTCGCCTTTCTCGCCGGCGTCGACATGAGCATGCAGAGCGGCCTCTACCGCAAGCATTTGCCCGACCTTGTCCGCAGCGGCGAGGTGCCCGAAGCGCTCCTCAATCAATCGGTCCGCCGCGTGCTCGCGATGAAGGCGATGCTCGGCCTGTTCGATAATCCCTTCCGGCGTATCGACGTGAAGCGCGAAAGTGCTCGCTCGATGCTCCCGAAAACCCGGGCGCTCGCGCGCGAAGCCGGGCGCAAGGCGATCGTCATGCTCAAGAATGACGGCGAACTTCTCCCCTTGCCTCGTTCGGGCAAGGCGATCGCCTTGATCGGCCCGTTCGCGTCCGGCCAGCATGACCTCGTCGGTCCGTGGGTCGTCTATGGCGACGACGCCAAGTCGGTGGACCTCGCAACGGGTATTCGATCCACCTTCAAGGGCAAGCTGATCGTCGCCCAAGGCTCAGGCGTCGAGGAACCCCTCCCCGGCGGCATCGAGCAGGCCGTCGCTGCGGCTCGCCAGACGGACGTGGTCATACTTGCCATCGGCGAAGGCGCGGGCATGTCAGGCGAAGCACAATCACGCACGGAGATCGTCGTGCCGGAGCCGCAGCAGCGGCTCGCGGAGGCTGTGGCGGCGGCCGGCAAGCCCGTCGTCGTGGTCCTCAAACACGGTCGAGCCCTCGCCCTTCAAGGGGCGGTCGCCAATGCCCCGGCAATCCTCGCGACCTGGTTCCTCGGCACCGAGACCGGCAACGCTATCGCCGACGTGCTGTTCGGCGCCTACAGCCCCTCCGGCCGCCTCCCCGCCAGCTTCCCGCGCGCCTCGGGACAAGAGCCATATTATTACGCGCACAAGTCGACTGGCCGGCCCAATCCGCAGGGCCCGCTCGAGCCGTACAAGGCCCATTTCCGCGGCATTCCGAACAGCGCGCTGTATCCGTTTGGCCATGGCCTGACCTACGGAAAGATCGAATATAGCGGCCTGAAACTCAGCTCCCCGACCCTGCCGATGAGCGGCACGGTCGAGGTTGCAGCGACGATCACGAATCGCGGCACCCGCGCTGCGGAAGAGGTCGTCCAGTTCTACACCCACGACAAGGTAGCGAGCCTCACCCGCCCCGTTCGCGAGCTCAAGGCCTTCCGTAAAGTAGCATTGGCGCCCGGCCAATCGGAGGAGGTCCGCTTCACTCTTCGCAGCAGCGACCTGAGCTTCGTCGGCCGCGACAACAAATGGGTAGTCGAGCCCGGCACCTTCGACGTCTGGATCGCGCCTTCGGCGGAAGCCGACGGCCTCCACGGCACGTTCGAGCTGACGGCTTAGGTCGCAGCCTCCGATCGCCGCCCCAGCGGGTTGAGCAGCATTGCTACGCACGACAGCGCGAAGAAGACCAGCGGCACGACCGCCACGGTCGCGCGCATTCCGGCTAGAGTCGCAGTCGATTGACTGGCGTTGGCAACATAGCCCGCCGAAGCGAAACCCCAGCCGAGAATTGCCGTCGCGATCCCGATCGCGATCCGCTGCAGCAACGCGGCGACTCCGAACACCGCGCCTTCGACATGGACGCCGGTTTCGGACTCGCCATATTCGATCGTGTTGGGAAGCATCGCCCAGAAGACGAAGTTCAGCCCGATGTTCACGACCTGCATGACGATCAGAAATAGCTGCATTTCGCGAACGGCGCCGATCCCAACGCCAGCAAACAGGGCCAAGGCCAGAATGCCCGCAACGGCACCGATCAGCCACAGCAGCCGAAGCCCGACGACCCGCCCGAGCAGCATCCACGCCGGGATTGCGACCGCGCTCACCATGAACATCAGGGCCAGCGCGAGCTGGCCGGCACCGAGGTCACCAAGGACATATTTGAAGTAATAGAGCACGGATTTGCCAAGCACCGTAATCGCCACGATCATCGCCATGGTCGCGGCATTAAGCGACACGTAGGCGCGGTTGCGGGCGAGGCTAAGCAGCGCCGCGCGGATGCTCCCGGACGGCGGCCGGGAGATCGCGACCCGCTCGCGATAGGTGGCTCCAACGACCGCGAGGATCGCCGCCCCGACGAGCGCAAAGAATACCGCCGCCGCAACGTAGGTCCGCTTGGGATCGGCCGTTCCGGTGAGAAAGCTTCCAAGCGGCACGGTCGCCAGCGCGACGATGACCGCCGCGCTGGTCCCGAACAGCATTCGCGATCCCGCGACCAGCGCCCGATCACCAGCATCCGCGCTGATCCGCGCGGTCATCGCCAGGTAGGGCACATTGACCGCCGCATAGGCCGTCCGGAACAGAAGATGCGCGATGAAGATGATCGCGATGTCCCCGGCGCCTTTGGTCAGCGGCGGCAGGTACATGAGGATGAAGCTCAACCCGAGCGGCACTCCGCCGATCGCGATCAGCCCGCCGTAGCGGACAGTGGATTGCCGCCGTTCGAGCATCATCCCGGCGGCGAAATTGGCAATCCCGTCCCAGACGGACGCGACCATATAGGTCGTCGCGGCGATGGCGATCGGCAGGTCGATGCCGTCCGTGTAGTAGAACAGCAGGAACATCATGACGCTCTGCCAGTAGAGGTTGAAGGCAAAGTCGCCGAAGGCGAACAGCAGTAGCCGGGGCTTCGACGGGCGGGCGAAAAGGCGCGCCGGTTCCTCAGCCTGCTCAACTGCAATCGCGTCCATCGCTCGCGTCATGCCACGCTTCTCGCAGCCTGGCACGCGGCCAATCGCGCTCGCCGCGCCGGTTACACTTTCTTAACCATCTGGCCCGCACTGCCGTTCGGGCAGGAGCTTCCCCCAATGCCTATGCTTGCCCATTTCCATGAACTCGAGCCCAACGGCGATCGCCGCCGCTCTCCGCGCCGCGCGCTGAGGCTTGGCGCCGATAATGGCGGCGAGGCGGTAACCGTCCACGACCTCTCGCTGACTGGCGCACTCATCGAGACCTCAGTGCCGATGCTGGTGGGAGCAATCTTCGAGATCGACTTGCCGGTCGCCGGTAAGGTCGAGGCCGAGATCGTCTGGAACAGCGGCGAATATTATGGCTGCCAGTTCAGCTTTCCGATCGCCCCCTCGGCGCTCAGCGCCGCGCTGCTGCAGGCCGAGCCCCGCAATTCGGACGTCGCCCCCGATCCTCTCGCCGAGCTTCGCGAGCTCAGCGCGGAGGTCGAGCGCCTCTCGTGGAAGATGGACCACGCACTCCGGCGGCTCACGAAGAAATAGCACCCCGCGCGGCTGCGTAGGGAACAACAGAATTTCAGTCCAAACCCTGGGAGCGCCGGGCAGACCGGCGCTCCCTCTAAGGCTTAGAACTTAACCGTCGCTCCGACGACGATGTTGCGGCCGAGCGCGTCGTAGCGCTGCGGGATGGTGTTGCTGCGCGCCAGGCTCACATCATATGAGTTCGGCAGGATCGGCGCCGATTTGTCGAACAGATTGTTGGCGATCAGCCGCAGTTGATACCGTTCGCCGACGTTGAACATGAACGCCAGGTCGAAGTAGCTCTTCGGCGAGAAGCGGTAGAAGGTCGTACGAGCCCGGTCCGGCGTTCCGCCGATTGCAGGATCGCCCGAATTATCCGCGCTCGTCAACGAGCCGACGTACCGCCAGTTCAGCGACGTGCTGAAGAAGTGATCGGCCGTCGTATACGTGGTGCGGAGCGTATGCACCCACTTCGGGATCAGCTGGCCGCATCCGTTTCCGTAATAGCCGGCGCAATTGCGCTTCGGCTGCAACGGCGAATCCTGACCGCCGGCGAAGGTGGTCAGCGAGCCGTTGAAGTCGAAATCGAAACGTCCGGAATTGCCGAGCCCGAGATCGCGGAGGTTAAGTGCATAGACGGCCTGGAAGTCGTATCCGTTGGCGATCGAGTAATAATAGTTGGTCGTGCCCGCACGGATGAAGCCGCTCGTCGGATTGGTGCTTGCAGACGCGTAGAGAGTGCCGTTCGCCGCGCGGACAATGCCCGAGCAGAAGAATGGATCGCCGCCCGAGAGCAGACAGCCGTTCGTGTAATAGCTGTCGTCATTGTAACCGATCGAGTTCTTGATCTTGATCTTGTACCGATCGACCGAGAAGACGAGCCCCGGGATGAAGCGCGGCTTCAAAAGGATGCCATAGGTCTTCGTGTAAGCCGTTTCCGGATCGACCGTGAAACCACCCGAGCGCACTGTGCACTGATTGTTCGGGCACAGAAGCGTCGGACTGCCGTAGAGATTGTCCGGCAGACCCGTCGCCCGGCACACTTCGATCGGGGCTAGCGGCGCCGTCGTCGTAATCGTCTGGTTGGGGTTGTTCGGGTCCTGAATCTGACGGGGAACCGGCGCGCAGAAATCGTTCTGCGATCCGCCCTGCTGCGAAAAGCCGATATGCGTTGCCTGGAATTGCTCGATCACCGTCGGTGCGCGCTGCGCCTTGTTGATCGAACCGCGGAAGGTGATGTCCCTGATCGGTGCATAGAGCATCTCCGCCTTCCAGGTCGTGAAGGCATCCGGATTGCCGCTGTACTTGGAATAACGGATGCCGCCGTTGGCCTGCAGCACATCGGCAAAAGCCTTGTGTTGGATGATCGGCAACTGGACTTCGGCGTTCGCTTCCTTGGCTGTCTGATGGAGACTCGTGTCCGAGCCGCCGTAGTCGTTGCGGAATTGCTGGTCGGCGTACGACTTGAAGCGGTCCTCACGATATTCGAGACCGAGCGCAATCGCGACGCCGTCATCGGCCAACGGCGAGCGGATGCCATACTTGCCGAGATCGCCGGTGACGTTCGCCTGGGCATCGTAGAGGGTCCCGATGTTCCAATTGTGACCGTCGGGCACGTTATAGATATAATCGAGCAGCGCCTGATTGTTGTTGTTGGCGCTGAACGCGTCGAAGGGCACGCAGCCGGGATCCGCCGAAACACAGGTCGGGGTTCCGTTCACCGAGGTCACGTTAAGCGTATTGTTGATGCGGTCGAAGCTCGGGAGGCTCCCCGACATCCACAATTGCTTATTGCGGGCGTAGACTCCGCCGACGTCGTACGTCCAGGCGTCGCCGAGATTCCCCTTAACCCCCGCCGTGCCGCGGATTCCCGAGTTCACATAGGTATCGAGCAGATAGGGCGCTGACCCGAAGCGATACCTGACCTCCAGCGGAACCAGCGTCGAAGTGCCCGCGGATGCACCGCAAAGCGCACTCGCCTGCGAAGCCGACAGGAACGGATTATTGCAATTCACCTGATAGGGCGTGTCACCATACGCGGTGTAGCTGAACACCCGCCTCGGGAAGCGGTTTTCGGATTTGTCGCGGAACCAGATGCCGGAGCCGTAGATCTCGACGTCCGGAGCGACCTCCCAGTTCAGGAATCCACCTGCGTTCCAGCGATGGAATTTGCGCTGGTAGGAATAGCCGTCATACGGGTTCGCCGCGTTGCCGGCGCCTGGACCGAAGGGTACGAAAGTCCGCGTTCCATCAGGATTGTTCACGTAAGCGGTGCCGCTGTTCACGCCCGACTGAGGCGAGATGTAGCCGCTGACCGAATAGGTCGACAGCGAGCAGGACAGCGGTCCATCCTTGCCTGTCTGAAGTAGCTGGCAGGCAGAAGTCGACCGCGAACCGTACGGCACGAGGTCCGCCTTACGGAAGTTGACGAAGCCTGAAACGTGAAGTGCACCGTTGAGCAGCTTCGTCCCGGCCGTCAGGGTGAAGTCCTGACGCGCTCCGTCGTTGGCATGTCCCAGCGGCAGCGGGAAGGCATAGTTCGCGGCCGTCTGGGTGACGATGTTCGATTTGTTGGTGTGATTGTAGAAGCTGTAGTTTCCGTCGAGCTGGATGCCCGTGAAATTCTTCTTCAGGATGAAGTTCACGACGCCCGCGACTGCGTCCGAGCCGTAGACCGATGATGCACCGCCGGTCAGGACATCGACCCGCTCCACGAGCGATGGGGGAATGATGCCGGCGTCTTCGCCGTTCTGCGTGCCGAGCCTCTTGCCGTCGATCAGGACCAGCGTTCGCTCGAAGCCGAGATTGCGCAGCTTGATGCGCTGGCGACCGTCGGAATCCTGATAGGACTGCTGGGCATCGGGGGCGACCTGCGGAAGGCGGTTCAACACCTCCTCGATGGTGACCGGCGACTGCGCCTTGATCTCCTGCGCCGTGACGGATGTGATCGGCGCCGCGGAGGTCACATTCGGCCGCCGGATGCGTGTGCCGGTGACGACGACCTGACCCTCCTCGTCGGCAGGCTTCTTCTCCTTGGCCTTGTCGGCAGCGACCTTAGCGTCCGCTGGGGTCGCCGGAGCGTCCTGGGCAACGGCGGGCACGGCAAACCCGGTCAGAGCGGTGGAGATCAACAGGTAGTGAAGCTTAAGTTTCATCATAGTCCCCTTTGTCGCCGCCGCAGTGCAGTCGGCATTTCAAGAATTGCTAGGTTTTGAGGCTCGGTGACGGCCGCACTTCCGTTTTCCCGGACGCATCCGTGACAGCGAAGGTGAAGCCGGGCTGGAGTGCGAAGGCGCCCACGGTTCCGTCCCGCGAGAGCGCCAGAAATCCGACCTGGACGTCTTTGACAGCGTCCCCGCGCAGACGCGCGATATGTTGGACCGCTTCTTGGCAGGCGGCGGCGGGCGAAAGCCCGGCGCGCATGGAAGCGACGACGCGTGCGGTTCCGGCGATGCGCGTCACTTCCTCTCCAACGCCGGTCGATGTCGCCGCGCCGACGCCTGCCTCGACGAACAGGCCGCAGCCGGACTGGGGCGAATCCCCCACCCTGCCATGCAGCTTGAACGCCATTCCTGACGTGGTGCATGCGCCCGCGAGACGTCCGTCAGCGCCGCGCGCAAGGATTCCGATCGTGTCGTGATCGCGCGCCGATCCCGGCGACGGAGTGCGCTGGTTCTCGATGTTGGCCACGGGCTGGTAGCGCGAAGTCTTGAGCCATTCCTGCCAGGCGGCTTTCGCCTCGGCTGTCAGTAGGTTGCGCTTCGGGAATCCCTGCTCACGAGCGAAGCGTGTGGCGCCATCGCCGACAAGTATTGTGTGTGGGGTGCGTTCCATCACCCGGCGCGCAACCGAGATTGCATGAACCGTGTCCTCGAGCGCGGCGACCGCGCCGACATGACCGGCATCGTCCATGATGATGGCGTCCAGCGTGACAATTCCGTCGCGGTCCGGATAGCCGCCCAGGCCGACCGAATGGTTCGTTGGATCCGCCTCGGGGACCATCGCGCCCGCTTCGACGGCGTCGATCAGACTTCCGCCCGAACGGAGCCGCTGAAATGCGGCGGCGTTCGCGGCAGCGCCGAAATCCCAGGTCGAGACGATGGCCGCCTCGCCCGGTGCTGCGGCCGCCCGAAGCGCGGAAGCGCTCGCGGCAAGACCAATGCCTCCAAGCAGCGCTCCGCGCCGCGTGGTCGGCATCATTGTCCGGTCTCGAAAGCTGGAAATCCCGCTGGCACTCACCCACTCCGCAAGAGCGATGCGCGGCGCTTGCATAGCGACCAGATCAATTCAATACCAAACCAGCTCTTTGGTATGCTCTCCCCTGGCACTGTTATGTGCACCAGTGAAAATTTGATTCATGGTGTGCCCCAAGGGCCACACCCAGACTGGTAGTGTTTTGGTCCTGTGGTGCCCCTCAAGCGCCGAAGGTTGCGAGTCGGCTCAGGCAACAGCGACACTAATGGTTCGGCGTGTATCTGATTCGCGTAGCCGCATCCCGCAGTCCCGGCGATGTTGCCTTGAGCAGCAGCGTTCCCGCCCCGCCTCGCCGCGACTGGACGATGACCTGCGCGAATCCATTGTAGAGGCTTCTTGCGCTCGCCTTGTCCGGCTCGTGGCTGTTCGCGTCGCCATTGCCGACGCCGATGATGCTCCCGCCGTCGATTGCAAACTGCACGGGAAGGTTCGCGGTCGGGACATGGCGACCTTTCGAGTCCAACGCTTCCACAGTGACCGGGACCGCGTCACGGCCGTCAGCGTCGATCCTCGAACGATCCGGCGTCAGCCGCAGCGCAACCGGGGCTCCGGTCGTCTCGACAGTCGTGTGTGCGACGATTTTGCCGCCCTTGCGCGCGACTGCCTCGAGCCGGCCGGGCTGATAAGGCACCTGCCACTGGTTCATTTCAAACGGGTCGACCTTCTGCTCGCCGAGCGAGCGCCCATTGAGCCGCAACTCCACCGTGTCGGCGTTGGACATGGCCATGACCCGGATGGGCTGCCCTTCCTTGCCCGGCCAGTTCCAGTGCGGGGCGAGGTGAAGGATCGGCCGGTCCTGAACCCACTGCGCCTGGTGAATGTAATAGGCGGTCTTGGGGAAGCCGCACGTATCCATGATCCCAAAGGAGGAGCTTTGGGTCGGCCATTCGAACGGCTGCGGCTCACCGCGATAATCGAAACCGGTCCAAACGAAGGCGCCGGCGAGGAACGGGCGCGTCGCGATCTCCTTCCACGCCTTGCGGTGCGTAAGACCCCACGGCTGGAACTCGTCGTCGTAGGCAGCGAGCACGTGTCGGCCCTTGCGGTCGCTGACATATTCGCCGCGGGTCATCACCGCCGACGTGTCCTCGCTGCTGGTCAGCGGCTTTTCTGGATGCGCGGCATGGTACTTGTCGTAGAGCTCGACGTGATAGTTGAACCCTACGACGTCGACTGCGTCGGCGACGCTCAAGGGTGCGTCCATGCCGCCGTTCATTGCAGCGGTGACTGGGCGTGTGGTGTCCAGCTCCTTGACCGCCTTGGCCATGCGCCGGACCATCTCATAACCCTCGGGCGTGCCCTGGAGCGGCTCCTCGTTGAACACCGACCAGAGGATGACGCTCGGATGATTGCGGTCCCTGCGCACCATCCATTTGAGCATGTCCATATAGTCGGGGCTCGGGTTGAACAGCCGGTTCTCGTCCATCACCAGCAGGCCGAGCCGGTCGGCAACGTCGAGCAGCTCGCGCGTCGGCGCATTGTGCGACATGCGCAGCGCGTTGCAGCCGAGCTCCTTCAGCTTGCGGAGCCGGAATTCGATGATCGAGTCCGGCAGCGCGACACCCACGCCGGCATGATCCTGGTGATTGCACGTACCCTGCAGCTTCACGTGCTTGTCGTTGAGGAAAAAACCCTGCTGGGGGTCGAACCGGATAGTGCGGAAGCCGGCGGTGGTGGTGAGGTGGTCGACCTCCTTGCCGTCGACAAGCACCGTCGTGCGGACCTCGTAGAGGTTGGGTTCCTCGACCGACCACAGGCGCGGGTTCGACACGTTGATCGGGAACGTGGCCATGGCGTTCTCGAGCGCGTTCACCGTGACGCTGCCGCGGCCCTGCGCGACGACCTGGCCGCCGCGGTCGACGACAACCGAGCGCACCTCTGCTTGCGCCGGCTTCTCGCCGATATTGTTGAGCGTCGCTTCCACCGGAATGAGCCAGCTGCCGTCCGGCTGCTTGCGCGGGTGGGCGTAGACGCCGTCGGTGATCAGATGAACTGGCGAGCGCTTCACCAGCCAGGCATGGCGATAGAGCCCGCCGCCCTCGTACCACCAGCCCTGGAGAACGCTCGAGTCAACACGGACGGCGACGACATTCGGCTCGCCCCCGAAATGGGCGAAGGGCGTCAGATCGATGTAGGCGCTGTCGTATCCGCTCCAGTTGTGGCGAACGACATTGCCGTTGAACCAGACGGTCGCGTTGGTCGCCATGCCGTCGAGCTGGAGCTCAATATATTTGCCGCGATCGCTCTCGGGCAAAGTGAACCTCTTCCGGTACCAGCCGACAGGCTTGGGATGGTATCCCTGGCCGACATTGGCGCTTTCCTCGAACGGGCCTTCGACGACGAAGTCGTGCGGCAGGTCCACGGTCCGCCAGCTGCTATCGTCATATTTGATGCCCGAAGCGCCCGCCGCGGCGCCCGCCTTGGTATATTGGTAGGTGGCGTCGCCAGTATGCGGGTAAGGGAGGTCAATGTCGCCGCGATGGAAGCGCCAGGCCTCGTCGAACGAGAGGCGGTCACCAACGCCGGTCGCATGCGACGGCACTGGCTTGACGTGCGGCGTTTCGGGCGGCGCTTCCGCAGCTGCGAGCGACAATGGAGCTGCAACGTCGAATGCCGCCGCCGCCGTCAGACCTGCCGTCCCGCCAAGAAATGTCCGCCGCTTCATTTTGCCTCCCCAAAATCGATCTATCTTTTCGTAAAGCCGCCGACGCCGGCGATCGCAAGCTTCGGTGAAGCACCGGCACTTTCCGCGAACGTGAGGCGAAGGAACCGCGCCGCCCTGGGCTGTGCAAATGCGATGCGCTGCGTTGAAAGCGCGTAAGCGATATTGGCGAACTCGCCGCTCGCGGCCGGTTGCCAGCTCCGCCCGTCGACGCTCGTTTCCGCGACATAACCCTTCGGCGGCGAGGCGCCGGTCATCACCTGGCGTGACGGCGTGAGGCTGAACCCCGCGAGCGTGATTTCGCCGCTGAGATCGACCGTTACGCGCACCGGGTGGCCGGGCGCCGGCGCCGGCGCCGTCCAGATGGTGCCGGCGTCATTGTCGAGCAGCTTCTCCGCACCGGGAGCACTCGCCTCGACGATGCGCCAGTTCGCCGTCGAAAGCACCGTCGGGTCGGACGAGACGATCGGCGGCACCGGGACCGGCGCGACCGAACGGAACAGCGCGATCTCGTTGATCGCGGGGCAGACCGGCGCTCCCAATATCCGGAGCCGCAACCGCCGAGCTGCGATCGGCTTGTCGAGGCGGATGATGCGCTGCGCCGAAATGCACTCCTTGGTCACGAGCGTCTGCCATGCGCCATCAATCTGCGCGTCGACGGCAAAGCGCGTCACGCGGACGCCGAGCGGCAGATATTCGCGGATGCGGATCACGTCGAACTCCCGGCCCGGCGGAAGATCCAGCGTGAGGCTTGGCGTGGTCACCCCGTCCGGCGTGGACCAGTAAGTCTCCCGATTGCCGTCGAGCACTCGCGCTGGTTCGAAACCCGGCCCGCGCGTGTGGCTCGCGCGTGCGACCGCGCCCTGCGCCAGATCCTTCGCAAACGTGGCGCGCATCGCGTCGCCCCAGGACTTGAGGATCTTCACGTCCTGGTCGGCGATCCGGCCGCGCCGGTCGGGCGGGACGTTGAGGTTGAGGTTGGTGCCCCGGCCGACGGACTCGTCGTACAGACGCACGAGTCGCTCCGGGCTCTTCACCTTCGAATCCTCGTCGGCATGGTAGAACCAGCCGGGCCGGATCGAGACGTCGGTCTCGGCCGGCCACCACAGCTCGCCGCCGCGCACGCCCGAATTGCCTTCCGACTGCACATAAGGGTGGTTGGGCATCGTCGGCCAGCAAGGGTCGCCGGCAACGCCATCCTCGTTGCCCACCCAGCGGATGTCCGCTCCCAGCGGGTCGAAGGTGCAGGCCATCGGCTGCAGCCGGTGCACCAGCGCGACGATCGAGGGCCAATTGTAATAGCGCGGCGCATCGATCTTCCGCGTCTCGCGTGCGCCGCCATAATAGCCGTCGCCGCCGTTCGCGCCGTCGAACCACATTTCGAACAGCTCGCCATATCTGGTGCAAAGCTCGGTCAACTGCGCGCGATAATATTCGACATAGGCGGGGCGGCCATATTCCGCATGGTTGCGGTCCCACGGCGACAGATAGATTCCGAACGACAGGTTCGCCCGGCGGCAGGCGTCGGCGAATTCGCGCACGATGTCGCCCTTGCCGTTCTTGTACGGACTGTTGCGGACGCAATGCTCGGTCAGCGGCGAGGGCCAGAGGCAGAAGCCGTCGTGATGCTTGGCGGTGAGGATCAGCCCGCGGAGCCCTCCGCCCTTGATCGCGGAGACGATCTGGTCCGCGCTGAAGTCCGTCGGGTTGAAGAGCTTCGGGTCCTCGTCCCCGTACCCCCATTCCTTGTCGGTGAAAGTGTTCATCGAGAAATGGACGAAGGCATATTGCTCGCGCCCGTGCCACCGCCATTGGCGCGCGCTGGGTACTGCGCCGAACGGCTTGGGAGCGCCTACGCGGACCTTCGGTCGGCCGAGCGCAGGCGTGGCGGCAGCCGCAAGAGAGCCGGCAATGACGGTGCGGCGGGAAAAATCGGTCACTTGTGTGCTCCAGAAGGTTCCGGGATGAGCCAGGTCTCGGCAATCTGCTTGCCGCGGCCGCTGCCGCCCATACCCGGCGGTCGAGTCCAGGCGAGGTCGAGCGTGCCGTCGGCCGTCGCAGCGGCAGGGATCGGATAGTCGACGGTCATCGGATTGGTTGTGCGGGCGAGCGCCGGATGGATCTCCCACCGCCCGTCAGCGACGAGCCGCAACGGCAGCGCGTAATCCTCTCCGGCATAGGTGGCGACGAGATGGTATCGGCGCTTCGGGTCCAGCCCGTCGTAATGCAGGCGCAGCGGTTCGTCGTAGAGCGTCTCGGCATAGTCCAGCTCAGCTGGATTCCAGCCGTCCTCCGCCGTTCGATCGGCGACCCCGTCGATTGCCGTCTCGAGGAGCTGCGGATCAGCGTCAAAACCCTCGCCGCGCACCAGATGCGGCTCGGCGTCGGGGCGTCCGAGATCGTCGTAGAGCGCACCCTCGGCGCGGCGGCTGCGGTCCGGTAAGGGAAATCGTCGAGCGAGTGCTCGCTCCAGCCAAACACGTCCGGTCAGGTCGGCATCGACACGGTCGAGATTGGCCCCGCGCTCGACGGACGAGGCGCCGTATCGCGGCACGCTGAGCTGAAGCCGTGCCGCCCGCCAGAGCCGATCGGCGGTGGCGAAGAGCCGTGCGCGCAGGTTGGCGACCGAGGGATCGTCCGGCGTCGCCAATGCTGCGCGTGCAGCGGCGACATTCGGAGCGGCATAGACAGCGGCGCGTCGCGCCCGGGCAGCGATCGTCCGGCGCCGCACAATCTCGTCGTAGATCGCCCGATAGCGCAGGGTGTCGATGCGCCAATCGGCGTGCGCAGCGGGACGCAGGCTGTCGACCAGCGCCAGAGTCGCTTCGATGCCTCGATTCGTCGCCGGATCGCCAATCCAATTGTGCTCAAGCGCAAAGATGGCATCCTCCGCACGGGGATCGCCGATGAAGGCACGAGCATAATCCGTCGCCACCGTCCTTGGATCGACGGCCGCGTCCCAGCCGAGCCGAAACCAAAGGAACTCGTTGAAGTCGCTGTTCACGCCTTCCGAATAAGTGACAAATCCGCGCGACAGCGGCGCAAAGCGCCGGAAGATGCGCGTGTAAGCGAGCGGACGCGGATTGATCGGCTCCCGACCTTCGGTGAGCGCGAACTCCGGCCACCATTCCGGCACCGGAAACTGCGCATGCATGGTGTGCGCGATGTCGGGATAGAGGATCAGCGGATAGCGCGCCGGCAGTCGCGCGCGGTGGTGTTCAACCGAGTCCCGCGTCTGTGGTCCCACGAAAATGCCGGTGAGCCAGCGGGGCTGCCGATCGAGCTGCCGGTAGAAGGCTTCGAGCCCGGCCGCGTCGAAGCCTTGCGTCGACAGCCAGACGCTCGTTCGAGGGTTGCGATGGCGGGCGATCGCAGCGAGCCGCGAAACCAGCGGGAAGAGCCGGTCGGGCGCCGTATGACCTGGATCGCCGCCCGGAACGTACAGCGCTTCGATGCGCGGCAGCATGGCCAGCGTGGCCCCAAATGCGCGGACCTCTGCAGCCACCGCGCGCGGCCTCTGATAATCGCCGAGCAACGGATAATAGAGCGCGACATCGAGGCCCAGGCGATGCGCCGCTCGCGCGATTGCCGGGAGCATCTTACGCGACGGTGCCGGGAAGAGCGGACTGGTCGGCGCATCATCCGACACCGGTGCAATCAGCTGCACGCCGCTCGCGCCCCACAATGCGAAATCCTCCAGCCGCCGCTTGAACATCGGCAGCGTCCAGGCGTCGTAGCTGTTGTTCTTCGCCCGGTAGCCGATCTGCGTCATGCGCACTGGCAACGCGGGCGCCTCATCGACTTTCGCCGCCGTCGAGAGCCGCGCGACGCCGTCGCTCAGGGTCATGTGCCGCAGCACCCAGCCGGCGCCCAGCACGAGGCCGCGCGTGCCGCGAGCGGTGACGACCGTGGAACGGCCGATCCGGCGGATGGCAAATCCGTCTGAGCCGAGCCGTGCCGGCGATCGCCAGCTGGCGCGCTCCCGCGACGGCAGCATCCGCGCTACTTCGGCCGGCGGCGCGATGAAAATCCGCATTGCACACCGGTCCGCCTGTTCGGCCATCCGGCGGCGGAGCAGGTCCGCGGCAACGCCACCGCCGGGCCCAGCGAC
>Ga0070659_100001599_pt1 | contig 16311 bp, 19 predicted proteins | sample KBSC23metaG_FD_64666 | JGI IMG/M metagenome (GOLD analysis project Ga0070659, IMG submission 64666) | Corn rhizosphere microbial communities from Kellogg Biological Station, Michigan, USA - KBS C2-3 metaG | ecosystem: Host-associated > Plants > Roots > Rhizosphere > Soil ... | reverse complement strand
AAGGCGGGCAAGGAATCATCGGGACCGATCACCGTAACCGGAGTCATCCATTCGCATGGCTGGCGCCGTTTTGCCTTGGTTTTCACAGCCCCGGTCGCCAATAGGCCCCGCGAACGGGCCTGCGACCGGCTTGGCAACCCACCCCAGTGGGCAACGGGCTGCCTTTACACTACGCGGATGAACGACTCCGCCTGCGCGTCACCCTGGCGTCTATCCGTCGCCCCGATGATGGACTGGACCTATAAAGCCTAAAAGGTGTAAGCCCGAATGGGCTTTGCGGAAGATGCTTTTTAGTCGTGTAGCACCTGTGTGGCACTAGTGCTCAGAATGGAAATGGCGCGTCGGAGCTATCGCACGACAGATACCTGCGCCACGATGAGGCAAACGTCGTACCGCCAGTTTGCCGCTACGGCGGTGGCTTCCGACCCAAAGCGGTCCCTGAGTATCAGAAGCTCAAGATGGTTCTTTTCGCGGCAATTCGGGACGGGCCGCTGGATGCATTGAGCTACTACCGCTGCGGCGCTTGGCTACTGCACTCTCGCATGTTGCACCCAGCTGACGAATCGCTACCACGCGCAAACACCAGAAAGAACCCGTTGACAAAGAGCCTCCATTTGATGACTATGAGTACCACCATGCCGAGGATCGATGGTTCCCGCAGTGTCTGCCATATACACGAAGCCTGAATTTCAGCCGTTCTACACGGACGCGCATCAAATTCGAGAGCTGATGCTCGAACTCTTGGGCGATGTGGAAGGCTTGGCGGTGCTGGAGCCTTGCGCTGGCCAAGGAGCTTTCTTAAAGGGATTTCAGGGTACGCCGGCGCAAGTAGACGCGGTTGATATTGACGAGCGGCACATCGCTCTGTTGAGGCGATTTCCCAAGTTCGTGCGGCCAATTCACGCCGACTTTATCGATCGCTTTGTGTCGGGCGAGCTATTGGCGGAGGCTTTCCTCAGCGCACACTACGACGCCGTTATCTGCAATCCACCCTACGGGTTGCGTTTTTCCGTCGAATATAGAAAACGCATCAAGAAGCGGCTGCCTCAAGCTTATGTGCGGGAGTCCTATGGACTCTTTATGTACTTCGCGATTGAGGCGCTGCGTCAAGGTGGACGCTACGTCTTCATCGTGCCCGACACGTTCCTGACTAGCAGGAACCATCGGCCGCTGCGGAAGTTCATCTTAGAACAGGGACGGCCATCTCACATCGTCCGCTTTCCTTCAAAGCTCTTCGGTACGGTGAACTTCGGATACGGTCACCTATGCATCATTGCTGGCAACCGGGGCAGACTGCCAGCGGGCGCTAGCGTGATCTGGTCGGAAGCCAATGAATGCGAAGTTCCGCTGTTGCGTGCACTCAAGCAGGCAACAAAGCTCTCGGGGTCATTTCTGGCCGAGCACTGCGAAAACGGCTGGGTTCATCCGAGCCACTTAGAGGCGGTCGCGTTCGATAGACCTACCGTTTCGCTTGGCAATGTCGCTGAGTGCAGGACAGGCATCTACACGGGCAACAACGTCCGGTTCTGTGGGTTTGACGCCAAGCAGCCACCCTCACGACGCGCGAACGGTCACCCGATTGATTGGGCCTCTTCTGTACAAACCGATCCCCTGCGAGCCAACGAGCAGCGCGAAGGGATTGCCGGGCAGCGCAAGACATACGTGCCCTTTGTGCGTGGTGGGCACAGAAGACCGATTGAAGCCACTAGATGGGCTCTCGATTGGAGCGAGTCAGCCCTCAAAATGTACCGAACCGACAAGAAGGCTCGTCTACAGAACCATACCTTCTACTTCCGGGAAGGGCTCGCTATCCCGATGGTCACCTCTGGCCGGCTTTCGGCTTCCTACATGTCGGGCTCGGTGTTCGATCAGGGTGTCGTTGGTGTCTTCCCGCACGACTCAGCCCTGGTGCCTTATCTGCTGATCTACCTCAATAGCGCACAGATTTCCGAGCGGGCGAAGGCAGTCATAAACCCTGGGGCGAACAACTCCGCAAACTATGTAAAGCGGATTCCAGTGATAGTTCCTACGGCGGCAGAACTCGCGCGCTCAAGAGAGATTTTCGTACGAGCCCAATCAGATGGGTGGTCTGCAACAGCTGACGAGAGAGACGAGTTCATCTCCTCCCTCATCGACCAAGTTTCTGATCACCAGCGTAGGTATGCCCTCAAGTCTGACAGGTGTGTAGATAAGTAGTGCCAAAATTCAGGAGACAGGTCTCGCTCGAAGTTGACGATGTCGTCGCGTATCGATGTGATATTGGCTCCCGTGAGGTCATCAATGGTCTGATAGGCGGCTGTGCCACATCGCACATCCCAAAGCCCACTGCGCCTAATGACGTTCAGGTAATTGTTGTTGGCTTCTTGCCGCACGAGAAAGAAAAGCTGTGTGCTGGGGTTCCATAGCCTATAGGTTCGGCCGACGGTCAGCAGGCGAAGAGTGTTTCCCTTTTCGTTGGAGCCGAAGCCGCTCTTGAAGTCGATGACGTGAGGAATACCTGACACGGTAAAGACTTCGTCTTCCTTCATGCTGATTTCCCCCACCAGTTCGAAGAGGACATCAAAAGCTGCATCAATGTCCTTGCGAGCCTCGGCGTCCAACTCGCGGTGCGCGAGCCGATCACGAATGCTTTTCTCGACTTCAGCGAAGTTCGGCGGCTCCATTCGCGCAACGGCTGGCTTTGACGGGGAGTCCCACGCCGCCGAGCAGAATCGTTCCCACAGCTCGCCCACGCGCCGGGATAGCGCCATGTATTCATAGGGCCAGACTTGGTGCCTGTACTCGAGACTTGCCACCGATGTGCAGTATTGAAGTACCAAGAGCTGCTGCTGGATGTTATGCGCAGTTGCTCTAGACTCTGCAATGCCCGCCCTGAGCTCCTCATGCACCCGGTTTACGCGTGCATTGACCTCCTTGGCTTTCACTTGGTGTCCTTCAGTTCCCGCGGCAATAGCCGTCACGGCCCCAGCCAGCCTCTCTTTGTAGGTGGCTAGAATGTCGTTCTTCAGGCAGGCAAGAGTCACCTCTTATCCCGCCCTGCTGGCAGGCTCGGGAGTAGGTATCCTGGCGATATCTGAAGTGCCGCAGCTATTTTGTAGATGTTGATGAGGCTGATGTTTCGCTCGCCGCGCTCGACCCCGCCGATGTATGTGCGGTCTAGCCCGCAAGCTAAAGCGAGCGATTCTTGAGACAGTCCTTGCTTCTGACGAAGCTCTCTGAGCTTGTCTCCTAGTGCCTTCTTTATCTGCGCTTCTTGATTCCCAGTCATGCGCGGAATGCAATCACCATGATGACTAACAGTCCACGGACTATATGTATCTATCCGCTTTGCTGCCGCTCGCCTCGACGATGAACTCCTAGCAGCATCCCGCATTCATCACGGCGTAGAGCAGTTTGCGGAGCCGACGCCCGATTCTGATCGGAATTACAACCTGGAGGCGACTGTCCGCTCCTGGCCGATAGCGGAAGTCGAGTCGATTCTCGTGTCCGGAGCGCCGGTGCGGAACGCCGTCTCCACCCAATCCGCATCGAGCAGAGGTGCGTCGCTCAGCGGCCGGGGCGTGGTAGAGCACCCCAACCTGAACCGGTAAAGTCGTGAAAATCCAAAATTAACTTGCGTTTCCGGCCGGAAACTGTAACTTAATTTGGTATGGCGAAACGAATCCCCCCAACCCATCCCCGCGTACAGCGCCAGATCGAGGCGCTGAGCCAGCGCTTACGCGCCGCCCGGATGCGTCGCTCCATGACCCAGGAGGTGATGGCGGAGCGCGTGGGGGTGAGCGTCCCGACCATCGCCAAGCTTGAGAACGGCGACCCGTCGACCAGTCTGGCAACCGTTCTGCGAGCGTTGACTGTGCTCGGTCTGTCCGGCGACATCGACCTGATTGCCGCGCAGGACACCCTCGGTCGCGAACTGCAAGACAATGCACTCCGGCGCACCAATGCCCCGCCCCGCACACGGAACATCCCCACGCCGCGACCGCCGTCCGCGCCTACCTCGCTCTCCGCCCCGTCAGTGCCGCCGGTGCGACCACGGCCGCGGAAACCCAAGCTGTGAATCGTCTGGAAGTCTGGATCGACGACGAGTCTCTTGGAGGCTCAGCTTTTGTCGGTCACCTGTCGAAGACAGCAAGTAGGACGGGGGAGACGATTAGCTTCGAGTACGACCCCAGCTGGCTGGCCAGCGCGGGGCAGGTGGCGGGGTTCCCGTTGGATCACGAGTTGTACTTCGGCGCTGGTCAGCAGTATGCGAGGGCTGGCGCCAACGAACTGTCGGGTGTTTTTCAGGACTGCTCGCCTGATCGCTGGGGCAAGCGCTTGATGGACCGCCGCGAGGCGATCGAGGCGCGCGAAGAGGGGCGCAAAGCGCGCAACCTGCGCGCGTGGGATTACCTGGTAGGTGTCAATGACGAGTCCCGCATGGGCGCGCTGCGTCTGGTGGATCCAGAGTCCGCGCGCTATGTGGACGACCGCACGCTCAGCGCCCCGCCGATCACCGAGCTGCGCCAACTCGAAGGCATCGCCGCGCAAGTGGAGCGAGGCGATTCCGACCTATCCGACGAGATGGTCCGCTGGATCAAGCAGATCGTGGCGCCCGGCGCATCACTCGGCGGCGCCCGACCAAAAGCCAGTTTCCGTGACAAAGCTGGACAGCTGTGGCTCGCCAAGTTCCCGTCCAACGATGACCGTGTTGACGTGGGATTGTGGGAGTTTCTGACCTACCAGCTCTCACTCGACGCGGGCATCGACATGCCCGGGGCACGGCTGATGCAGTTCTCGGACCGTGGTCACACCTACGCAGTGCAGCGCTTCGATCGCACCCCGGGATCGCGCCGCATGTTCTCGTCGGCCATGACCCAGCTGGACGTCACCGAGAGCGAGGGCCACAGCTACCTGGAGCTCGTGCAGGTCATCGAGACCTGCGGCACCTCCACGCAGATTGCGCGCGACCTTGAGCAGCTATTCCGGCGAGTCCTCTTCAACATCCTGATCGGCAATCGCGACGATCACTTGCGCAATCACGGCTTCATGCGGGCGGGCGATGGCTGGCAACTGTCGCCGGCATTCGACGTCAATCCCAACCCCGACAAAGATCATCACGTACTCGCGATCGACGACCGGGATCCGTCACCAGATTCGAGCCTGCTGCTGGCCACCGCCGACTACTACCGCCTCTCCAAGAAGGCCGCAGGCGCAGTGGCCGAGCATGTGCGCGCGGCGGTGCGTGGCTGGGAGAAGCGCGCGCGCTCTCTGGGTGCACCTCTGAACGAGACTGCGCTGATGCAGGCTGTCATCGATCCGGACCGGTAAGCCGCGTGTATCCGATGTGGAAATGCGATCTTGGAGCACGGCACTCTCGTATCTGCCGTTATCCTCGGATGCACACGGAGAGGAGGTCCGAGGTACGAACTGACGGTTCTACGCTACCCCGTGCCAGCGTCCAGCGGTCGCCGGACTGCCGGAGGCTTGCCTGCACGAGGCAGTTTGCCGTTTGGTCATCGAAACCTGGCAAGGAGGTGCGTGTCGGAATCGTTCGATCCGCGAGGCAACGCATTGTGTATGCGTCTCTTAAAGAGCGCTCACAGGGCGGCATTTCCCATCGATTTGTATCAGCTTTCGAGGGCGTGTTTATTGATGTGTTTATCTTGGGTTAATTCAATAGTGTGTGTTTAAAATCATACGGTTGCAGCAAAAATTATGGAAAACTTGATAATTAGTACTATCGCCAAATATAATATTGAAAATAGAGTGATATATATATATTGGTCAAGAAAGGCGCCCCTTGAAAGGCGCCTTTTTGTTTAGGCAATCTATGTCCAACTTAGGGTTTGTTGGGCAAAGGCTGCGCTATGGACACGAATGCAAGATTGGTCGCTCGCTTTGGCGACCTGATGACGTATCCCCAGCTTGCGGAGCTACTGAAGCGAAGCATCACCGGACTGCGTTACTCCATGTCGAAGCAGGATTCGGAATTTTCCAGGGAGCTTCTGGTTGCTCGGGTGAAGCTCGGTCATCGCGTTTACTTCCGCACCGACCAAGTAGCAGAGATCGTCGACCGAGGCCGCACGTGAGTGTCGCCGCCATGCATTGGGCGTGGAGCCAGGTTCTGCCGCCGGCGCCGAAGCTCATCCTGATGGCTCTCGCTGATAACGCTGATGACGCGGGCTACTGCTGGCCACGGGTAAAGAAGATAGCGGAGCGTTGTTCAGTGTCCGAGCGCACGGTGCAGCGGACACTGAAGAATTTTGAAACTTCGGCACTGTTAAAGTCATCCGCCGGTTCCGTCCCGAGGACGGACGTCAAACGTCAAATGGATACCAGCTGGGCCTGAAGGCCTACTCCGACAGAATGTCACCCACCCCAGTTCGTCGTCACCCCGCCCACGACATAGATGGCACTCCGGGGGTGACAAGACTATGTCAGGGGGAGGGTGTCAGAGCTGTGGCACCCCAAGAACCACCAGAACAACCATCATTCAAATCACCACCACAACCGAACGAAGGTGATGTCAGGCTTTTCTTGCCCGAGTCGCTCGATCCACTGCTAATTGACGCGATGAAGAGCCTTTTACTCCCTTGCGGCCGGGTGATCGGGCAGGCCATTGCGGACGAAATAGAAGGGCTGGTTGCGAAAGGGAAGGTTCGCGCAAGTCCAATCAAGCTTGCTGAAAGCCTGCGAGACAGAGCATTGGCCGGCACGTTTACTCCCCATGCTGGCATTGAGATAGCTACGAAGCGTGTAGCTGCTGAGAAGAGGCGTCTCGAGGACAGCAGGAGGGCTCAGGTAAGAACGATTCGCTTGGCCAAAGAACGCGAGCCCGGCAGCTGGGAACGAAGGGAAGCGGCGCGTGTAAAAGCGATTGAGGAACTCAAAAAGCGGGGCTTTGTAGCGTGAACACCCTCTTTCTTTTGATGGCGGAATACGGAACGGCACAGATTCCTTTGGGCCGCTGCGCTCAGCTCTTCGGGATGACTCCGGAGGAGGCAGCAAAGCGCGCTGGCCGTGCGGCTCTCCCGGTGCCGGCATTTCGAATCGGGAGCCAAAAGTCGCCTTGGCTCGTGGATGCAACTCGCCTTGCGGCTTACCTCGATGAGCGCAAGGCGCAAGCCGCAGCGGACTGGCGTCGTATCAATGCGATTAGTGGCCATCCTTGAATGGGGATTCAATTGTGGACCGCAGACGTTTCCCAGCCGCTCCTTGCTGCGGATTTGCACCTGATGTTTCCGGACCAAGGCCGCCGCCCATGACCAAGGGAAATTTGCGGACTCCGCAAATTTCTCCTGAGCCGATTTAGGTAGTGGAACATAAAGGAGTGGGATTCACTTTCGCGCGATCAGCCACGCAGCCGTTGGTATCGCTCAGCTGTACCGAATCCCAAAAATACAACCATCGAATCTCAAGTGAATCCCGCTATGGCAACCTCACAAATTAGCGTTCGTCTCGACGACGGCATGTTGCAGAAGCTAGAAGCCCTGCTGGCGGAACGTGGCGGGACGCGTGCTGCCGCGGTGCGCGAAGCCGTGCGTGACTGGCTACAGGAGGAGCGGCGGCGCGACGAGCAAGACCACCTGGAGGCGCGGATCGCTGGGTCGCTAAGCCGAACCAGGAAGGAGATCAGCCTTGTGCGCAACGACGTGCACGTGCTGATGGCATTCTTCGACAGGTTCGTGCGGTCCTACCTCGTTCACACGCCTCCGGTTCCTTCGGAAGCCATTGATGCGCAAGCAGCAACTGCGAGCGACAGATACCACAAGCTCATGCGGGACATACCTTCCGCGCTACAAAATGGCGAAGGTCTCGCGGCGCTCTGGTCGGTTGCGGAGTAACCCCATTTTTGCGGAGCCCGCAAAAATGGGTGCTCGGGGGGACTGGGTCTCGCCACCAATGGAGCCCCACGGGCTACCTGCGATTGCCTTGGAAGTCGCTGTGCGGACAGAGGGACCCCGCTCAGCGACTGGCCGTGTACTTGGAGCGGAAATGAAATTGCATTTGAACGATGCCAACGTCGGCCAACTCTTGGATCGATATCGCATGTATCTAGAACAAGAGGAGGGGCTGCAAGCAGCCAAGAGCGACATCGTCGAAGGTATCGTTCTGTACTTTTTGGACGAGCACCCGCAGTTCCGCATTTGGAGTGCTCGCCGGTATCGCTCAACTAGTGAGATAGCGGAGCAGTAGTGAGGCGGTGCACGTAGCGCACTGACGGCTCTTTTCCATGCCATCAGTTGCTACGTTCACGGGGCTCTCGGCGCTGGGTTGCGGCGGCAATCGTTCTCGGCTTTCGCGATCGACGAGCGACGTTGATCGCTAGCACAACATTCAGCGTCCACGATGCCGCGCATGGAGCGGTAGCGATCAAGGTCGAGCGCGCGATCTCAGGCCACATGCTCACCCGGGTGCCGATCGCCCGGCGCTCGGTCGTGGCCTGTCCAGCGTGATTTGCACCGAGCGCGAAGCCTGCCCTCGGGGCATAACGGCAAGAAGTTTTGCGGCAAGGGCGAGGCGGTCTGAGCGCACGAGCGTGGCGTGCAGCTACGCTTGATCGAGCCGTGCAAGCCCAACCAGACGCCTACGTTGAGTCCTTCAACGGGCGCCTGCGCGACGAATGCATCAACGAATGTTGGTTCACTCATCTGCTGCACGTTCGGGCCGTTATCGCAATCTGGCGGCGTGAGTACAATGGGGAAAGGCGGAGAAGCTTTGGGCGGCATGCCGCCCGCTGCCTATGCAAAGGAACTGGCAACAACCTAGCTACGATCAACCCCGAACTCTAAAGCCGCCCACTACTGAAAGCGGAGGGCGTCGCGGCGGAAGAACGGAAGGGAGCCGCGCAGCAACCTTGTTGTGCAAGTGCGGCAAGCCCGCCCCAGATGCCAGCGTAGCTTGTAAGGCAATAACTCATTAGTATTTGGCTGGTCTAGGTAGTTGCCCGCAATGTAGAGATGGGACGCTCGCAGGGGAGAGGCGAGCAATCAAGGAGAAGTTGATGCGCTCTGCCATTCATCTTCCAGTCGTCGAACGACTGCGAGTACTGAATTACCCGCTTTATCCGGGCTCGAATAAGCAGGGACTGGATTTGGCCTTTGACAAAGGCGTGGCCGTCGTCGCCGGCATCAACGGCATCGGCAAGACCACCTTGCTGAACCTGCTGTTGCGCATGTTGGTCGGGCCTACAAACCCATCAAAAGCTGCCACGCGTGACATGGGCCTGGTCAGCAAGCGAAATCTGGTAACAGTCAGAAAGTTCGGCTTCTTCCAAGACCGGGCTGGGGTGGCGTTGCAGCCAAACGCCACGGCCACGCTTACCTTCCGAATCGCGGGTAAGCAAGTTGCCGTCACTCGCCGTCTGACGAACCTGGAGATAACCAAGGTTTTGATTAGCGGAAAGACCGTCGATACGACAGACAATACAGCCTTTCTTTCCAACATGGCGGAACTTGCGGGCTTGGCGAACGCCTATGACTTCCACATGGTTGTGCGCTATGTGCAGTTCTTCACCGAAGAGAGGCTCCCTCTACTGTGGTCACCGACAGCGCAGCTTGAGCTATTCAAGATGCTCTTTGTCGATGAGAAGATCGGCCAGAAGCTAAACAAGCTCTACTCGGAGATTCAAGGGGTTGACACCGACTACCGAAACCGCACCTATCAGTACAACCAGCGCAAGGACAAGTACGAGCTCGCCAGAGCCCAGAACCGAGTGGAGAGCATTGACCTAGACGATGTTCGCACCAAGTTGGCGGAAGCAACCAGGGAACTTCAGGACGTAAGTCGAACCTATCGGACCGTCAACGAGTTGGTCGCAACGCTGGCTGGTCAGCGCGAAGATGTTGATCGCAAGATCGAATCACTGCAGCTCTCCCTTGATCAGGAGGTCCACGCCTTCCATCAGCAAGATGCGGTTTACATTGCCCAAGCGTTGCCTGCGCTGGAAGACAAGTTCCAGATGCTGATGCAAGGTTTGGGGTCAAACTTGGGTTGCTTTGTCTGCGGAAAGGGCGGAAAGCGTGAGGTAGCGGCCATTAGCAAGCGACTCCGGGAGCAGCACTGCTTCGTATGCAATACCTCCCTTGTCCAGTCATCATCGAGCAACGTGGTCCCCATCAGTGCTAGGGCGCTGCAGAAGATCGAACAGAAGATAGAACTGCTGCGCACCGAGATTCAGGCACATCAGAAGTCACTACACGGCCAGGCGGAAGGCTATGCGGCTGCGTTGGCTGATCTGAGAACGCTTGTGGCCAAACGCCACGAACTGATGATGCGTGTTGAACAGCTCAACGCGCAGCTCCCGGTAGCGACCGACGATCCCCAAACGCCGCTCCTAGCTGATCTTGAGGCGGAACGATTAGAGCTGGACAAGCTTGCTGAGAAGCGCGCAGACCTTGGCGTCAAGTACAAGCGCCAGATCGACAAGCTGACCTTGGAAATGGGTGCGCTGGAGAACGATCTAGGTGCTCGACTCCAAGCCTATGCGGAGCAGTTTTTGCATGAGAGCGTGTCGGTCAAATTCACGCGCAATCACCCGTTCAAAGTGGCTACCGGTGCGGCGCAGGTCAACCTGCCAACATTCCGCATCGCTATGACATCCAGCACTCACCTTGCGCCTCATGATAGGTCCACGGCCACCAGTGTCTCAGAGTCACAGAAGGAGTTTCTGGACCTCGCCTTCCGCATGACGCTGCTTGATATAGTGGCCGATGACGGCGCGACCATGCTCGTCATGGAAACTCCGGAAGCGAGCCTGGATTCCTGGTTCATGGCCCGCGCGGCGCAGATGATTCGCAAGTTCTCCCCAGAGGACGGCGAGCGCCTTTTGATCGCGACATCCAACGTTAACGGCACCACGATGATTCCGGCGTTGCTAGGATTGGTGGGCCGCAACGGAGCGATTAGGAGGCTTCCCAAAGCCAAGCAGAGTCATCTGATAAACCTGATGGCATTGGCTGAGGAGCCAGGCGTACTGAAGGATGACGAAGCCAGGCAGAAGCTCAGTGATGAGCTAAGGGGCTACCTTGGCAGCTAAACGCAAACTCATTACCGTGGCCGATCATGACCGTCTCTTCTTTACGCGCTGGGTCTTGTTCCTGCTCGTAGCCAACGAGGCTTCAGGACTACCAAAGGTCTCGCGTGAACGCCTTCATGCACTCCTGTTCATGTCGTTTGCCTCGAGTCGTTATTACGCCATCGAGCCGTTGCGCCAGCGTGCCCGACGTACACCGCAGGGGCCGTACTATCGCCAAGCCCATGTTGCCCTGGGCGGGCTGGTCTTGGGTGGCATGGTCTCGGTTGAGGACTTCAAGGCGCACCCAGCAGCGAGAGACCTTCAGTTCGAGGGGCTGTTCCGCCCGACAATGAAGGGTGTAGAGGTTGCACGGGTAATGCGCGAGACGATCACTGGTGGCCGCCTCTACCGCTTCTTGCTCGATATGTGTCTGGCAGCAGCTGCGGTGACAGAACACGTGGAGGTGGGGGAGCAAGCCGCCGGCGAACTGGACCGGATTCTCGATGCAGATTTGACTTACCGCCGAGCAGTAGCGCGCTTTGGCGACTCGCTGGAACTGCAGGACAGCTCCGATGCGCGAACCCCGACCGTAGAGGGGCTGAGCACTATTCAAGAGCGTTTGGACATGCAGGGCGCATACAATCGGAAGGATGTGGTGGCCGCTTATCAAGCCCTGCTCCTGCGCCGTAGCGCCATGGTGGCTTGATGACCAGCAGCGACGGAACAGAGAACAATATCTCAGAGGCCGAGTTGCAGACTCTGCAATCGGTTGAGGCCGCGCCCTCTGGAGAGCCGGCTCTCCGCTTCATCCAACGTTGTCAGGAGTGGTTTGAGAAGTGGCTTGAAGCGAACAAACATCCGCTCGATGCCAACGCTATCCCTGCCACGCAGATCCTGCTGTTCGTCTTTTCGGAAACGCCTGATCTTGAGCGTCCCGCGAGATTCAGCGCCTTGGGAACAGAGTACAAGAGGTTCTTTGCCGGCGCTCATGCCCAGGACACTCAGGGGGTGATACTGAGTAACGAGAATTTTGTTAAGGCATATAGGCTCCGCACATCGCTCGTCTCGATGGAAGATGCGTTCGATCTTGTGTCTAGTCATCTTGAGGATGACGATGCGTTCGTCATCGCGCAGCTGTCGCAGCGGCGAATGCTTTACCACCTGCCCGGAGGCCGCATTGATGACTGGTGCGCTGATCCGGTCAGTTATGAGTCGCGTCTGTCTGAAGATCCGCTCTCTGCGGACCGGATCGAAGCTGATGTATTTGAGTTCCACGAGAACAGTCTGAAATTCGCAAAGAATCAGATTGCCAAGATGGTATGGGTGGGTAAAGACCAACCCTACAAGCTGCTGCCCAGTCCAGAGCAGCGCATTCAGAGCTATCTCTTTCTCTACTTGAACGCGTCCTACAAGCACCTTAAGGGAACGGTCGACGAAGAGGTCGTTGGAAAAGGCGGGCGCGCCGATATCAGAGTGGTATGGAACTCGCTGCCCGGTGCGCCATACCAACCTCTAACAAGCACCATGCTAGAGCTCAAGGTTCTTGCCGAGGGGAGAGGTCTCACCTATCACAGGGACTGGGTTACCTCCGGAATCAAGCAGGCCGATGACTATCGACGGAGGGATTCCGAGGCCGTCTACACCTGCGTGTTCGATGGCAGAAAGGATCAGACTGATCAGATGCCTGATCTTGATGTGTTGGCGACGAACAAGAACGTTCGTCTACGCCGATACCTAATGGAAGCACCAGTGAACTCAGCGGCCGTTGCTGCTACCAAGGCCGCAAAAAGTAGTGCAAAACAGATTGGCGTCAAGTCTAAGAAGATTACGAAGAAGGCCGCTAAGAAGCCTGCGAAGAAGGCGGCCGCGGCAAAGTAGAACCACCGACGCTGAGTGGACAGTCCTCGTGCCAAGCAAGAGCTAGGTAGCGCCGGTCAACTTTCCTTTTGCAGCACGAGCAAGGACTCGGCCAGCTGGTGCTGTCCACCCTGCTGAGCTGAGGCGCGCATCGAGCGGAAGGGTTCGATGTTGAGCACACGGTAGCCCAGCGCGGGCGCGTAATCGGCCAGGATCTGCGCAACGGGAATCTGGATGCCGGCGTACTGACTGTCGCCCACCACCGACCACACCTCGCCCTTGGCTGTTAGACGGTCATGCAACAAGCTGAAGACCTGGCGCATGTCGTGGAAGTAGTGGCCGATCATGTCTGGGATCCACGGGGACCAGAGCTTGTTGCGCTCTCTCTGCAGTCGGCCCAGCGCCCGCGCCAACCGCAATGAGCCAGCAGGCGCCGGCAAATACTGTCGCTTTAGCTGCACGTGGGAGCACAGAGTAGACTTGCGCAGCTTCTGATTACTGTCAGCGCTGTTCAAATAGCCCAGTATCCATAGCTCAATGTTGTAGACGTCCGTGTAGTCGAACGAGTTTGGATACGGGGGCGAGAAGACCGCGAGATCCGCCGGTGGTGCCTTTGGCAGCTCGCTCAGACAGTCGCCGCGAAGCACGGTGTGGCCACGGTGACGACGGTAACGATGTTCGTGTATCTCAGTAATGGCAGCCTGGCATCGTTGCTTGAACAGCATGTCCACCATTTCAGGAACCGTGCGACGCTCCTCCCAGCCGCGCCTGTAGCGACGACCCTTGCCGTTGATGACAACATTGCTCACTGCCACGAGCATTCCGCCCAGTAGTACGCGAAACAACCTCCGATGTTGCGTGTTCGACAACGTATTGATAGCCGCCAGGTGGCAGGCGATACGGCGAGCAACACCATGGTCGAAGAGCCAGCGATCGGCATCATCCGACTGGATAAAGGTGGCTGGGAGCTTTCCAAGCTTGCGCACGTCGCCAGCCAGGCGGGACGTGATGGTCAAAATGCGACAAAAAGCCTCCGCTACGCTGTCAGCGTTGTACTCGCTCAGCTTGGCTTGAATGAGATCGGCCAGGTAGGGATTGACCTCAATGGTGGTAGGCGAGATCCCAAGGAACTGGCTCGCCAAGGCCGTCGTGCCGGAACCTCCGAATGGATCCAGGCATGTGGCAACGGACCGATGGCTCTCGCGGACCGCGCGTGCAACAACTTCGGGCGCGAACGCCTCCTTGAAATGGTGCCACTCCTGGAAGGGCAGCGGCTCTGCGCCAGCATTGCTGCCGATGGAGACTATTTTTCGCTGGCGGGTCCATGCCTCGAACGAGACATACGTGTCGCCATCAGCAGTCGCATCCAGTGAGGCCAGTTCCATTCAGGCTGCTTCCTAATGAGGTTACAAGCATACATGTCGGACCTACCGCCCATATATGTAGGGAAGGACGCCGCGGAGGTCGGTCGTCGAGACGGGACGCTGGTGCTCTACGGCATTTCCTCGTCGATCAAGGTGTATAGCGTGCAAGCCGGCTGTGGTGGCCCCCTCGTAATCGCAACGCCACGTATCGCCGATCATAAGCACCTCTTGAGGTAGCAGCTTCAACCGCCGGCAAAGAGCAGTGTAGAAGTCGCCATCTGGCTTGACGAACCCGACCTCGAAAGATAAACACGAAATGTCCAGTAGCGCCCCTAGCTCCTCTTCAATGGGGCGGGCGTAGGGCAGGGCGAGGTTGGATGCGACGGCAGTTAGTAGGCCAAGTCTCCTGAGATCTTCCAGAACCTCTTGCGCCTCTGGATAGGGCTGTGTAGACGCGAGTTCGGCTTGCAGATCTGCGTGGAGGACGGCCATCTCGCTGGCGTCAAGAGTCAAGCCGCAGAGGTGGGCCATGGTGTCCAAGTCAATCGGTTCGCACATGGGTGATCTCGCCAGCGGCTGCGTTGCAGCCTTCGCCAACCGAGCGTAGGGGCGTCGCTTGTCATGTATCTCGACGAGGGTGCCGAATGCGTCGAATGCGACGGCCTTGATTTGATATTGCATTCGGGTTCCTTGTTCGAGAGGGTGCCAAGCGCGATCTGGCTGGGACAGCAAGCAGGGACGAGCTATTGGCGGGTTACCGGTCCGGCACGTCTTCCGGTTTCAGATGGGTATAGCGCTTGAGCGTGGCCCAAGATTCGTGCAGCGTGAACTGAGCGACCTCCTGGATGCTATGTCCACGCTCGAACAGACGCGATGTTGCCTCGTGACGTAGGTCGTGGAACCGAAGATCCTTGATCCCGAGCAGCTTGCAGGCGCGCGTGAAGGCTGCGCCGATCGACTTGGGGTTGTACGGGAAAACGAGGTCGTTATCTGCAGGCTGGCGACGAATGATTTCCCAGGCTGCAGGTGGCATGCGAAAGCTGCGGCGGTTACCGATTTTCTGCCGGGGGTGCTTCACATCGTCGAGCCAGGCGATACCCTTTTCCGGCACGAGGTCGTGGCGACGCAGGCGCGTGATCTCCTCTTGCCGTCGCGCGGACGCTAGCGCGAACTGCACTATGTCGGCCATAGGGATGTCGGCTCGCCTATCGCGTGATCGGAAATGCTCCAGCAGCTTTTCTTCCTCAGCGATGCTGACGCGTCGATCGCGCTGCTTCGATTTCTGGATCACCTTGCGGCTGCGAAGCTCATGGCGGGCATCGTCGAGCTTCGTGAGGTCCACGGGGTTGCCGAGTGCAGATCGTGCGGACTTCAGTATCTGACCAATCCAGATGAAGTCGTTTCCTACGGTGGCTGGGCCGGCGCCTTCATCGCGCCTTTCGGCTGCGTGTTGTAGGTAGTCCGCGACCGAGAGGTTGGCGGCTCTCTTCGCTGCTATGGGATAGCCTCGAAGTCGGTTGAGATCGGCTTCTTTGGTCCTGCCCCAGTTCGCGGATGCTTTGACCTCGGCGATGTACCAGTCGATGAGTTCTTTCAACGTATGGCGCACGCCCAGTGGTTCGCCACGGGCGCGCTGCTGATCTAGTTCTGATTCGCGCCGTCGCAGCCACTCCGTAGCGAGCGCTTTCTTTCCGAAGGTCTGAGCCTCGGTATGCACCAGGGCGCCATCGCGCTTGAGCCTGATTTGCGCGGTGTACCCTATTGAGCCGTTGCTTCTACGGCGCTGCACGATAGTGCCCATATGGTGGTGCTACATGGCTGGTTGTGTAGCAATTATCGTAGCACTGTAGCACTCAAAACACTCCAAAATTGCCGGAAATGCCCGAAAACGCAACTACTCAAGATGTCCAGAAAAGCCAGCTGGACGGCAAAAAATCGCTAGATTCGAGCGATTGGCGTGTCTGCGTTGCGCCGATGATGGACTGGACCGATCGGCATTGCCGCTACTTCCACCGGCTGCTGACGCCGCGGGCGCGGCTGTATACCGAGATGGTGACCAGTGCCGCGCTGGTGCGCGGCAAACAGCTGCGC
>Ga0070659_100001598_pt1 | contig 16312 bp, 7 predicted proteins | sample KBSC23metaG_FD_64666 | JGI IMG/M metagenome (GOLD analysis project Ga0070659, IMG submission 64666) | Corn rhizosphere microbial communities from Kellogg Biological Station, Michigan, USA - KBS C2-3 metaG | ecosystem: Host-associated > Plants > Roots > Rhizosphere > Soil ... | reverse complement strand
ATGTAGCCTTGTTTGTTTTGTTGGTATATTGGCCCATGGTGTAAGTTGGCGTAAACTGATCCTGGATACCAAAATCAAAATTCCCTGCCACCTCATTGCGTAAACTAATATCTTTTGTAAATTGTATCTCTGCATAAGCACTTCCAAGCACTTCGTATCTTTTACGCAGGTTTTTTACTATTGAAGCTAAAGCAAACGGGTTTGATCCGTAGGCTCCGTAAATATTAGGATCGTTGCCGCCCCAGGTACCATCGGGGTTTACCACTTCAACATCAGGCGTTTGATTCAAAGCCTGGTTAATAACACCATTTGCAGTTGTTGATACATTTTCCCGCACATTTACAGCCTGTAGGTTTGTACCTATTTTCAACCAATCGGTAGTTTTATTTTCCAGGTTTAACCTGATGGATGTCCTGGCAAAATCAGAACCTAAGGCAATACCATCCTGGGTAAAAAAGGTACCCGACAAATAATATTTCGTCCGGGCATCGCCACCGCTAATTGACAGGTTATGATTTTGCATAGGCGCGGTTCTGAATAAAGCCTTTTGCCAATCGGTACCTACTCCTAAATATTGTGGATTGGCAAACTGTGGCCGCAAATCGTACCCAATAATGGCCGACTTTTCGTTCATAAACGTAGCATACTCCCGCAAATCCATGACACTATAATACTTGGGCAAAGCTTGCCAGCCTGCATAACCATCGTAACTGATCACAGGCGGGCCCGACATGCCTCGCTTTGTAGTAATGATAACCACCCCGTTTGTACCCTGCGATCCATATATCGCGGTAGCCGAAGCATCTTTTAATACATCTATTGAGGCTATTTCGGAAGGATTGATAGAGGATAATGGATTAGTTCCGTTATCGCCCACACCGGGTAATATCTGTATCCCATCAACCACATATAGCGGCGTATTAGTGCCAAACCCCGATAATCCGCGAATTTGCACAGATACAGCTCCGCCGGGCTGACCCGAAATTTGTTGTACAACAACTCCGGGAACCTTGCCTTGCAATGCCTGATCTATTGTTGTAGCCTGGGCCTGGGCAATATCATTCGCTCCGATAGAAGATATTGAACCTGTAAGGTCGCCCCTCTTCCTGGTTCCGTACCCAATTACTACAACCTCGTTTAAGCTTTTTGACTCGGTTATTAATGCAACATTGATTGTAGTGGTTTTAGCCACTGTAACCTCTTTGGTTACAAAGCCAATAAATTTAAATACAAGTATATCGCCGGCTTTTGCATTAATAGCGTAATCACCATTGGTATTGCTATTAACAGCAGTAGTTGTTCCTTTAATGTAAATATTAACACTTGGCATAGGCTGCTTATCATCGGCACCTGTTACTTTACCGGTAATATGTATGGTTTGGGCATATGCCGTAAAGCTCAACAGCAATACCGGCATAAGTAACCACAAACTGATTGCTTTTTTTCTCGATCTCTTTTTCATTTCAGAAATGAATTTAGGTGGGTAAATAATTGGTTCATAAATTGGGTTTTATTATTTGGTTTAAAAGTTTTGTCTCATACCATATTCATTAAACACAGGTTCTGTGTGAGTGTGTGTTGCGAAATGATATACTGCATGATGAGGCTTACTCCCTTATACCCCGGATAGGTACATAAAGTTGAGTAATAGAAATTACGTAGCGGTTTAAGCATAATGTTCGGTTTTAAATTGGTTTAACATTGCGATCACAATGGGTGACGCTGTATAATAAATTGGTGATATTATACGATTTAAAATTACCTGTTTACTTTGTATCGCGGGTGTTACAATGTTAACGTATAGTGTGAAAATTGTTAACACCAAATTGAAATAATAGATTAATTATCAACAACTTATATCATATTTCAAACAACAAAGAATAAATCAGGCATTATGTTTTCTGCACTCGAATTTTATTTTACCGAATAATGAGGCGAATCATAAACACATAGTAATGTGTTATTTATCATAGTAAAACTATATAGGGGATAAAGAAAGGGTTGAAATCGGTTTGCGGAGAGGCTGATCATTCTTGCTTGTCCAAATAGTGCGAGGGAAGCACTTTAAATTCGGTTTTAAAGGCCCTGGCAAAATAACGGGGATCGTTGTAGCCAACCTGGTAAGCAATTTCGGCAATGGTATATTGCTTTGTTTCCAGCAATTGTATCGCTCTTTTTAATCTCACCGATTTAATAAACTCAACCGGTGTTTTGCCTGATAAGTTAAATATCTTTTTGTAGAGCGCTACGCGGCTCATATTCATTTCATCGCTCAATAACTCAACCGAAAACCCTGCATTGGAGATATTTTTCTCAATCACAGTAAGTACCTTTTTCATGAATTTAACATCGGGTGTTTCAATTTCGAGCTCACCTGGCTTAACGTCAATTTGTTTCTGATAGGTTTGTTTAACAGATTGCTGATGCTTGAGCAGGTTACGAACTTTAAAGTGCAATATTTCGAAATTAAAAGGCTTTGTGAGGTAATCATTTGCTCCGGTTTCTAATCCTGCCAGTTGTTTTTCTTCACCTGTAAAGGCCGTTAACAAAATAAATGGTATATGCTCTGTACGTTTATCGGCGCGTATCTTTCTGCAGAAATCAATACCGTCACATTCGGCCATATTAATATCACTGATAATCAAATTAGGGTGCAGCGCAAGTGCTTTTTGCCAGCCTTCTTTTCCATTGGCAGCTTCAATTATGGTATAAAACTGGCTCAGGTCATCTTTTAAATAAGCTTTGAAATCATGATTGTCTTCAACAATTAAAATAACCGTGTTTTTATCCCGTTTTTCGTGATGTACAATTTCATCTTTCTGAATTTCATTTTCTGCAGTGCCTAACTCTTTAAGTGGTGTTGCATTATTTGATTTCGATATTTTCAAAGGCAGGCGCAGAATAAAACAGCTTCCTTTATTAAGCTCGCTTTCAACAGAAATAGCCCCTCCCATCAGGTCAACAAACTCTTTGGTGATGGATAAGCCTATACCGCTGCCCTGGTTAATTAATGAAGCGGGCATATCATTTTGGAAAAACCGTTCAAATATTTTCTCGTGCTTCTGCATCGGGATACCTATGCCTGAATCTTTGATCTTAATTTCAAGAATGATCGTTTCCGTTTCATCTGCGTCTAAAAACTTAACATATACCTCTACACTTCCATTCTCGGGTGTGAATTTTATGGCATTTGACAGCAGGTTGAACAATATCCGTTCTATTTTATCCTTATCGAAGAAGACCATCCCCGATTCAACATGATGATGAAGTTTAAACCTGATGTTTTTCTTTTCGGCAACATCAACAAACAGGTCGCAGGTTTCTTCTATGCTATTAATAATATCGCCTTCGGTTAAATCAAGCTGTATTTTTTGCACAGCTATCTTACTAAAGTCGAGCAGTTGGTTGATCATATTAAGCAAACGCTTAGCATTTTGATGGATAAGCTGCAGCTTGTGCCTATCGCTCTTATCATCAGATTGCTTTATCAGTTTTTCAACAGGAGCCATTATCAAAGAGATCGGCGTACGGAACTCATGACTTACATTGGTGAAAAATTTAATTTTCATCATGTCCAGTTCGTGCAAATGGTTTGCTTCCTGCCGTTCACGCTCGAGCGCAAACCTGGTCTCAATTTTTTTAATCCCTTGTTTGCGTATATACAATAAAACACCTGCGAATGAAACCAGGTATAAAGCATAAGCCCAGCCCGTACGCCAAAACGGCGGTAAAATATGTATAACCAGTGCTAATGTTTTTGGGTAAGGCTGCCCGCTACCATTTATGGCACGTACTTTAAAAGTATAAGTACCGGGGTCAAGGTTAGTGTATGTAGCTTTCCTGGTTTTTATATCGCTTTGAAGCCAGTTTTTATTAAACCCGTCCAGTTTATATTCGAGCTTAACTTTGCCTGGATTAAAAAAATTCAGATCGGCAAACTCAAATGAAAATGCGCTTTCGTTATAATTCAACGTTATCTCACTTGTTTCGGTAATTGATTTTGACAGGATAATATGCCCGTCGACATTTTGACCGGGCTTTAAACTGGTATTGAATATCTGGAAATCGGTTAATGCTAATACCGGCTGTTTGGTATTGATACGAATATTCTCGGGTATGAACAGGTTAAAGCCTTTTGCTCCCCCAAAAATGAGCTCGCCCTTTTTTGTTTTGAATGCGGCATTGGCATTAAACTCCCGCCCTTGTAAGCCGTCAGATTCGTCAAAGTTCCTGAATTGATAAGCAAATCCTTTGTTTATGTCACCGGTTAAAATTATATTGCAAAGACCATTGGGTGTACTTAACCACATATCATGGCTATTATCTTCAACTATGTTAATAATGAAATTTTCGGGCAGGCCATCATCTTTAAACAGCGCTGTAAATTTTTGATGTTTAGGATCAAAAATATCAACCCCATCCAGCGTTCCTATCCACATCAAGCCCCGGCTATCTTGGGTAATTGTAGTAATGTTATCCATCACCAAGCTGTTTGTATTCCCTGGCTGGTGAATGTAGTGTATAAATTTCCCTGTTTTTTTCATTAACACATCCACACCATAGTAACCGCCGAACCATAGATTTTGGTCTTTATCTTCGAATATTGAAGAAATGAGCGCTGAGTTTACCGAGTTTGGCTGAAATGGCTTATAATGAGAAAAGCTTTTACTTTCGGGCCTGAATAAGTTGAGCCCTCCTGCAAAAGCACCTACCCATAGCCTGTGCGACGAATCTTCGAGTATTGAATATATCCGGTCATCAGAAATACTATTGGTATCTTTTGAGTTGTGTTTATAATGAACAAAGATTTTACCATCAAAACAATCAAGCCCGCCAAAGTATGAACCTATCCATAATTTTTTATCGTGATCGATACATAAACTTATAACCACATCGTTACTTATCGAGTTGCTATTGTTAGCATCATGCTTATATTGCGTATATTTTCCGGTTTTTCTATTAAAATAGATAAGGCCACCGCCATTTGTACCGATCCATAAATTACCCGCATCATCTTCTGCAAATCTGTTTACATCTTCGTAGTTCAAACTATTAGGGTCTGATACAAAGTGCCTGTAAACAGGAAATTTGATAATGTTTTCATGGTAATAACTTATCCCTCTTTTATAAGTACCTAACCACATAATCCCCTGATCATCCTTATAAAGGATACAACTATTTTGGCTTATTGATTTAACATCATCCTCGCGGTTGAGCAGGTATTGAACTTTAAAATCGGCTTTATTTAAAATATTAATACCACCATGGTCGGTAGCTATCCATATCATGCCGTTATCGGCCTGAACCACGGTATTGATAATATTGGTATTAAGCGCAGGCAATGATGAGTTTTTATCAAAGTGTCGCGTAATATTTTTAACGGGATCAATAAAGTAGACACCAATAGCACCCGCGTTTACATATATCCACATGGCATCATCCCGGTCGATGGTAAACTTGTACGATTGTGTTAAAAAACTATTGGCCTGTGCTACCGTTCGGTTTTGATAAACAACTTTATTATTGTTAACATCCAATTTTTCGACAACGCCGTCACTGTAAGCCAGCCATATATTATTATGCGAATCTTCCTTTACATCAGTTACTGAATTGCCATGCAATGAAACCGGGCTATTTTTACTAAAATGTTGTGTTTTATGCGTGTTAGGGTTATATACATATATACCCTGATCGGTATATGAAAACCAGAAGTTTCCCTTGCTGTCTTTTTTAACAGAATTGAAATTAAAAACAGGTAATTTCAACTTAGCCAATGCCGCATTAATGTTTCTGTCTATGCGCTCCGTTTGCGGATCATATATATCGTAGCCGTTACGTGTACCTATCCATAATTTACCCTCGGGCGCCTCGGATATGCTAACAATATAATCATCACTAAGCGAATTACTGTCTTTGCTATCCCGTTTAAATATTTTGAAGGAATAGCCATCGTATTTATTAAGGCCCGACATGGTTCCAAACCACATAAAGCCTCTTTTATCTTTATAAATACAATTTACCTGGTTGTTGGATAACCCGTTAGAAATATCAAGACGAGAAAACTGGTATTGCCAATTTTGCGCGATAAGACTGTAAAAAACAAAAATCAACAAGAAAGCAATTATATACTGGCGCAACCACATTGCTTAGTTAATAATTTAATTAAAGGAAACGACAGAGGTTTAAGCTGCCCGGATTTTTATCTGCTAAAATGCACTCTTTAAAATTAGTAATTATTTTTTTTAAAACCTATTTGCTTTACAGATGGGCTTCGGTCAGTTTTCCATCGTATTTAATTACAGCATCAGGAATGGCGCTTACATCAATATTTGCCCCATGCCCCTTACCAACTATAATAATATTAAAAGTACGGTGCTTTAACATGCCTTCAAACCCGCCTTTTGTATCGCCAATGGTTAGTAACCTTGTTTTATCATTCCAGTTAATGGTAAAGGTTGCGTATTTACCTCTCTCGTAGTTGTAATTATCATCCTCGTCTTCATAAATGGTAAACTGTCCATCAGCCCCGGGATAAATGCGCAATTCAACAGGTAAATCGCTTTTTTGCGTAGCATATTCTACAACCGGCCCCATCGGGACGATCGATCCTGCTTTTACATACAGCGGCAAAATATCAATTGGGGCATCTGCCTTAATTGTTTTCCCTCCTGCTGTTGCCTCGCCTGTCCAAAAATTATACCATGTAGTTTCTGCAGGCAAATAAACATCCCGGGTTTTTATACCTTGAGCGGCATTGTGGCCTGTGTATAATTGCTGTGTAACGGGGCTCACCATAAATGCCGGACCGAACATATACTGATCGGGAATATTATACACATTAGCATCATTTCTAAAATCGAATGCCAATGAACGCATTATGGTATAGTTATCGGTACTTACTTTACCTGCAAGCGAATAGATGTATGGCATCAGCCTGTAACGAAGCTGGTCGAATTTGAGCAATACAGCTTTTGTTTTGGCATCCCAGTTTTTTGAGAACAAGGCCCTTTCGCCTTTTCCATGTATCCTGAATATCGGGCAAAAAGTGCCGAATTGGAACCAGCGGGTAAACAGCTCACGATTTGCGGGGGTTGCCCAATTTGGCGCGCTCCATTTGTAATGATAACCGCCTATGTCGGATGTCCAATACGGGATACCCGATGCGCAGGCATTAATGCCCTGCGGTACCTGGCTTTTAAATGAAGCAAATGTGCAGGTAATATCCGACGACCATAGTGTAGCCGCATTTCGTTGCTGCCCTGCAAAAGCCTGCCGTACTAAAAAGAATGCCCGTTTAACCGGGATATCCTGTCTCCAGCCGTTGTATATCCACTTGGTATGCTCCAATGAGTAGGTATTAAAATAATCTATCCCCTTGCCTATCGCAAAATTACTTTGGCGTCGTGCATCAAGTAATAGCCCATTGTCTGGCTCGCACTGGTCAACCCACCATGCATCCCAATCATACCGTGCTATAAGGCTATCTTTAGCTTGCTGCCAGTATAGTTTACCGGCGGCCGGGTTATGGGCATCGTAATAAGTATCAAAGGTATGTGTAACCACGTTATCCCAGGTTATATCGGTAAGATAACCTTTGCTTTTCAAGGTATCATAATCAGCTGTGTGTTTACCAAATACCGGCCAAATAGATATCATGGCATGTATATTAGCCTTATGCAACTCATCAACCATAACTTTGGGGTGCGGATAGCGCTCCGGATTCATGATGTGAGAGCCTATTGGTAAAGGGTCCCAGTAATACCAGTCCTGCACGATCACATCCACAGGGATATGATTTTGGCGGTAATTGTTTTTTACCGAGATGATCTCGGCTTCGCTTTTATACCTGTCTTGCGATTGGAACAAACCGAACGACCATTTTGGGAACATGGGGGCCTTACCCGTCGCAACACGGTACAGATCGATAATATGATCAAAATCAGGTCCGTAAAAAAAGTAGTAATCTACCATGGTGCCGCTTTCGGATACGTATTTAAACCTGGTATTATTACCCTCTGCACCATAAAAATTTGATGCCGAATAATTATCCCACAACAAGCCATACCCTTTTGTAGATAAAAGTACCGGGATAGCACCCGTCATGTACTTTATGGCCATATCCTGGTTACGGCCTTTGTAATTAATAGAAAGCGAATCAACAGGATGACAGCCTAAACCAAACAGCCCTTCATTTGCAGGAGAGTTAAATTGCGATTCGCAATTGTATGTATTTATACCCGCAACAGTGGCTGCCTGCATCTTTTTATTACTGCTTTTATACTCTGAACATATCACCTGGTTATTCAGATCGAGATAGGTTATGGCATTAGTGGCTTTATCAACCGTAACTTTTAGCTTTTTTGTTGTGATTACTATTTCGCTTTCGGTATTGCTTACTTCAAAACCAGCCTGTACCGGCCATGTATTATTGATAACCAGGGATGGTTTATCTGCGAAAGCATTTAACGCGGTATACTTAACTTCAATAATATCGTCGGTACATACTTTCACCTTCATGGCGCCCTTATCTAACGTAAAGGTTACACCATCCGCATCTTTTTTATAGGATATAATTGTTGCTTTAACAAGCCAGGAATTTAACAGTAACAGGCATGCCAGCACAAGCGGCATTTTTAGCTTTAACATCATTAGTGTATTCAGGTTGTGATAATACAGGTAATACTTACCGGTAAAATACTTTAGCAGCAAATCATTGTGATAAATGATGGCACGCCATTGCAGTTTAGCAAGTTACTTAGCCCGTAGTAAACAATATAATTAATTTAAATTTATGTAGCTAAATTAATTGATACGCCCGACTTATACTTACTGCGATGTATCCAAATGATGGTTAAAATGTTAACTACAATACTTCATTATTAATTGATATACAAACAAATAGCTCTATTCAACTACTCGAAAGTATTAACAGGTATACTTTATTTAGCCACATCGCCATATAAAATTCCGCGACCGTGGGTGCCAATATATACACGGCCGTATATTTTAGGATCGCCGGTAATTTTGAGTATCAGGCCCCATTGGTGTTCATCATCGTTAATGTGTATCCATGTTTTTGCAGCATCGTCCGATCTGTATACGCCATGTACACCATTTAAAGTTCCAACCGCATATAAAACCGGATACGCTTTTGCGGAGACCGCTTTACCGAAACCAAATGCCTTGATCTGCTCCAACGTTCCTGTTTTCGAAAACTTAGATCCACCGTTTTTACTGCGAAACAAACCGTTAAGGGTAGCGAGCCAAACATCGCCCAATTTGCCGGGTGCAGCATATAGCTGATTTGTGCCCTGCCTGGGGTCAGCAATCCTATTTTCTTCTCCGGCATTATTATCTTCTATGTTCAGTTGCGATCTGGTGAACGATTTCCCACCGTTAGTACTTTTAAAAAACTCTGATCTGACAACATCTACGGCATAAAATACATTCGGATCTTCAGCATCAGCAGCGACAGGCATATTAGCAGACAAGCCTAAAACAGCAGTCCAGGTGCTGCCTGAATCCTGTGTAATATAGACAGGACTATCTTCCGGCGCCCATATCCACGATTTGCCGTTGGCCGATACGCTGATGTGCCCTCCTTTACTATCAGCGTTGGGAGATGAACTTGCTTTTTGCCAGTTTTTACCCCCATCAACTGAATACCCTATATTATTGCCTCTATCTTGTGAGCTGCCTACACCAACGCGTACAATAACATTGGATTCCTTAGCGGCACAGGCAATAGCATCTGTATTACTAAAATATGGGTTTGTAAAATTCCCTTGGGGTACAGGTTTATCCAAATCCCAATGTACGAAGCCGCCATAATCGCCAATTGCGGATATCAATGAAGCTCCTTTTGGAGGGCTAACCATATCAAGGGCCACGGTTTCTTCAATGCCTTGGCTCATATCGGTCCATTTGGTGGGCAACCCTTTTTCTATATCTGTAAGGTTAAAGGTTTCGTGGCCGCCATAGCCTGTTGTAAACATGGCATGGTTTGAGTTGAACGGATCGATCTCAATGTCGAACAACCAATGTATACCTGTATGTGCCACATAAGGCGCTATCGAATAATCAAAAACACCCTTTATATCACCTGTAAAAACAGGCTTCCAGGTTTTCCCCCCGTTGGTAGTCCTGAATATATCTTCACCTCCGGCGCCCCCATACCGGTTAAAACTACTTGCAATTGCTACATCAGGATCATGCGCATCAACGGCAACAGCGGCATAACCAAATGCTTTATAGTGTTCCGGGTCTGGTTTTATGGGTGTAATATCAGTCCAGTTCCCAGTACGGGTATTAAACTTCCATACCGCTCCATTCGTCATCTCATCCGGACCGGGGTTTGAGCCATAAGACAAAAATATAGTACCATCAGAAGCCATTACGCCATGAGTCAAACCAAACTGCGTAGATTGGTTGGGCACAGGCAGCCAGGTTACACCGGCATCATTACTGCAATAAAAGTTATTTTGCCCTTTTACAGAAACTCCGGCATATATACATGAACTGCCTTTCCCTTTAATCCCGCTACTTTTATCAAACAAAATAAAAATTATACCTGCCGGCCTGTTTCTTTTAAATACTGCCCGGCTAATCACCTCTGTATTTTGATTGAAGGTTTCTACTTTGTGCCAACTTACGCCGGCGTTATTACTCATCCACAAACCATCAAGCCGGGTACCCATATAAATAATATTGCCATTATTCGGGTCAACCGCCATGCGTTCGCCATTACCGCGGCCATTTTCGTTACCACCCATCCTAAAGGGCACATCAGTACGTTTGAAAGATTTCCCCCGATCAGCTGAACGTAAAATAGCATTGGGCCCTTTTGATGAAGTATAAGTGCCGCAAGCCATATATAACTTATCCGGATCTTCAGGATCTAAGGCTATACTTTCAACCCCCATCAGGTTATTATCTTTTTCGGACACCCAATCCATCATGGGTTCCCATCTTTTTAGATGATCATTCCAACGGTAGGCTCCGCCAATATCAGTACGGCAATACCGCACACCTTTAACTGTGGGATGAAATACAATGCCATCAACAAAGCCCCCACCAACTATTTGAATATTTTTAAATACATAAGGTAAAGATCTGGCCGGGCTTTTTCTTTTCTGAGTATCAACAAAAAAATGATCTTTATGGGCTAAAAAGGGTGAATGACACAAGATTTTATCGCTTGCAAATGCAAAAGATACAGTTGAGATAATTGTAAACAGCAGTATTATCCTGGTTAGTTTAAAGGGCCTGTAATTAACATTCAAATTCATTATACTAAAGTACAGTGACATCTATTTAGCCGGGATACCGAAATGTATAAAAATGGGTATTGAGATGTTAACTTGATAAATCTGTTTATTTACTGATACGGAAATTAACCCAAACAAGGTACAAATAAGCTTGCCAAATTCTTAATATCACTTAACCTTTACCTAAGTGATTGTAAACTTAATTTAAAACATATTACTTTAAATTGCCCCGGGCAGTTCCTTCCGGCGTGAATCTCCACTTAAAATATTTATCCAACACCTCAAGCGACTTTACGCCAGGCACCGGCCCCGTATGGGGTGTTTGGCTAAAGTACATAACTACCGGGCTGCTATTGGTGAAAGCCGGCCATACCGGAACACCTTCTCCGTTCGGGTCTCCATATTTAGTGAAGTTGATCCAGTATGTTCCCATAGCCATCGAGATCTCCAGATCAGATTTAGTAGTCAAGGCGTTCGTTGGGTCAATATGCTGGAAAACATAGGAAACATCCTGCGCATGTGGCGAGCCATGCCCGGAATCGGGTGAATTTTGGGGATAATCAGGATGCTGATCGAAATAGTAGTAATACACTTTAGACTTACCGGTTTCTGACTGAAGCCGTGCCCAAGTCCAGTTATGCCATCCGAAGGCGGCATCGCGGGTCAAATCGCGCGCAGTTTTAGGTATGGTATTTCCCCCGACGGGGTATGCGTTGAGCAAGTTTTCGGCAAATTTGCCATACCTCAGTTTAACGGCTTCAATGTATTCTTTAGGTGTTTTTCCTGGTAAAAAACTCAAACCTTCGTCAGAGTTGTAGCCTATCAGAACCGGGATATCATTATACTTTGCTGCCTGGTACAACTTATATTGATCGTCTGGGAGCACATACCCGTCGATTATTGGCCAGGCACTGCCAAGCCCCCATCCTGCCGGCAACTTTTCAGCATCTGTTTTTCTAAGTTCGGTAATGGAATGTACGCCGGCTTTTTGTAGATACCCGCTTCCTTCAGCCTCAGCTTGCTTAAGCGTTTTCATATTCTCGCCCGGATACATAATATAACGCGTAGGCCCGAACGATCCGCCGCTTTGTGAAATCGCTCCCCGAAAAAGGCCTTTTGATAACGGCGATGCACACAACATGCTCACAGAAATTCCCCCGGCCGATTCGCCGAAGATGGTTACTTTACCAGGATCACCCCCAAATGCGGCAATGTTCTTTTGTATCCATTTGAGCCCGGCAAGCTGATCGAGCAAACCATAATTTCCAGAAACATGGTCCGGGTTTTCCGCGCTTAATTCAGGATGTGCCAAAAAGCCGAGTTGCCCTACTCTGTAAGCAATACTTACAAACACGACACCTTTTTTCGCAAGCTGCTCGCCATCATACCACGGCTCGGCAGTCGATCCGGCGCTGAACCCGCCACCATAGATCCAAACAAGTACAGGCAGGTGTTCGTTAGTTGATTTTGCAGGTGTCCACACATTCAGGTACAGGCAGTCTTCGCTTTTTCCTCCGGCAGGGTTGCCTGCCTGCATGGGGGCGCGGGCAAATAGTGTAGTCAACCTCACACCCTCCCATTTCTTAACCGGCTGAGGGGCTCGCCAACGCAAGTCGGCAACCGGAGGGGCCGCAAAAGGGATCCCTCTGAATATAGTCAAACCGTTTTCTGCAGTTCCTTGTATCCATCCGCCGTCAACTTTGACTTTATCAGGCTGACCAATGACACAAGTAGCAGAAGTGAGCAAAGTTACTATTACTAAAAGGACGATCTTTTTTGCGGACATTGCTTTCATTTACCGAATTGTAATTTTAACCATTTTTAAGTATTTAACTCATAATTAACGTTTAATTAGATTTACAAGAACAACATCATTTTCACGGATATCAACTTCTTGGGAATACACAGAATCAGGTTTTATTTCAATTTGCCTTATTGACGAAGCTGAGCCATTTTGCTCCTTTAGCTTTTCAACCTGTTGCCTGTTCAGCTGATTTGGCCTACCCATATCCAGGTAACTTGTATAAGCATCATTTACCCTATAGCCTACCTTATATATTTCCATTGTATATTTCCCGGCTGGCACATGCGATAAATTAATTTTCACTTTGCCTTTTGGTTTAGCGGGCAAATCTTTAATATAATAAGCCTGATCATTTACCGAATCGGGTAGTGTATGGGTAAAATCCCAAAACAGCAACTGCATGCCTCCCTTGTCATTTTTACAAACCCAGGAACGTGTATCATTATTCGCTAATTCAGTTCGCCCCAGCTTATTCATAAACTTGTACGAATAAAAAGCCGGCTTATTTATGCCCTGGATATTGAGTAAACCAAAGCCACCATGAAAAGGCGTATACCGCGGGCCCGGTTCTTCAAAAATATCGGTAAAAACCCAGTACGACATGGAGTTAGCCGCACTGCCAACCTGCTTTATTTTTTCTAAAATATAGGCTGCTTCCTGATAGCTGTCGTGTATCGGGTCTGCCGGTGTGTATGATGAACTCCATTCGGTATAATGCAATTCCAGCTTTGGCATAGCTGATCCGGAAATTTGTTTACGTGAATTTAATACATCGCCGCTAACAGCTAATGAGTCTTTACTTAATACCGTGCCCGAATTGCCATGCTCATCCAGGAAGCCCTGTTTTACCCCGTAAGAATGCGTACTGATGAAATCGATCGGGATGTTATTATTGCTGCAATGACTTATCATATCAGGAACCCATGCGGCGCCTGCTGTACCGGGCCCACCAACTTTATATTCGGGGTTTACGCTTTTTACCGCTCTTGCAGAATAATCGTACAATTTAAAATAATCTGCCTGTGTTCCGGTCCAGAACCCGGGAGACAGGTTAGGTTCATTCCACACTTCAAAATACCAGGTTTTTACTTCTTCGGCTCCGTACCGCTCTGTAAAATGCTGAACAAGGTTGCTGATAAGCGCCTGCCATTTGTTATAATCTTTTGGCGGCGTAACGTTACCGCGCCACCAAAAAATTGTCCGGCTTCCGCTTGCCAGTGCATTAGGCATAAAACCTAACTCCACAAAAGGTTTCATACCAATTTTATGCAGAAAGTCAAACAACGCATCTACATACATGTAATTATATTGAGGGTTTCCTTTAGCGTCTTCGGTATAAACGGCCATATCATCGGTGAGCAATCCATGCATCCGGATATATTTAAACCCACATTCTTTTCTTACATATTCCAGTTGTTGCTGCCAATCGGCACGCAGCCCTTCATTTGCACGGCCTGCACCTACGCAGGCGTTAAACATGGGGTTAAGTTTACCCGATGTTTTGTTAAAATCTACATTGATCGCTCTTTGGCCATTTACATTTGCCAAAAAAGCCAAATGTGAAATTACCAATACCCAAATTACTTTTTTCATTTTGTTATTAATTGTCAATTGAAACTGATTATCCTATTATTAATAAGGTTAGGATCACCGTATGTTTTCCTGCTTGCTCTACCTTCATTTCCGAACTGATACAAAACTATCTTTTAGAAATTACGAGCGATGTACTATATGTTTCATATTAGGGTTACAAATGTTAACAATAATTGATTTTTGTTCTTTATAAATCATCCTAATAAAGCATTAGAGACTTTAGAAATTGTTACTAAATAAGTTTCAAAGAGCATACCGGAGAAAAGCCAAAACAGGGCCGGACTTATTAGAGTATTATATTACGACGATATAATGACTAATATGAGCGACCTAAAGCAGCTTTGCCCAATGGACAACTTTTTTTGAGAAACTAAAAAGCAAAACACATAAAGATAAAACTACTTTTAATTTCTGACGACAGCAGTACATGCCATATATTTGTTTTAGTTAATATGGCGCATATATTTTTGATCGAAGACGAAGAACGGGTAGCCGCCTTTATACAAAAGGCGCTCGAAGAAAGCAGCCATAAGGTGAGCCTTTGTCATGACGGGGCCGAAGCAGTTAAACTGTTCGCCGGTAACATGTACGACCTCATTATTCTGGATGTTTCGCTGCCTTTTTTAAATGGCATAGAAGTTTGTCGCCACATCAGGCAAAAAGACAGGGATATACCCATTTTGATGCTTACCGCTTTAGATAGTATTGACGATAAAGTAAAAGGCTTGAATACCGGCGCCGATGATTATATGGTAAAACCCTTCCACTTTAAAGAATTACTGGCGCGTATTGAAGCGTTGCTGAGACGGAAGAATACAGATACCGATAATATACTAACACTTGGCGATATTACCCTCAACACTCATAATAACACCGTTGAACGCGCGGGACGTAAAATAAGCTTAACAGCAAAAGAGTACGCCCTTTTGGAACTGCTGATGCGTAACAGCAACAAGATACTGAGCCGGCAAATTATATCACAAAAAGTTTGGGGTATTGATTTTGACACCGGCACCAACGTGGTTGATGTGTACATGAACTACCTGCGTAATAAGGTTGAAAAAAACTTTGCCGATAAATACATTCATACCGTTATTGGCAAGGGCTATATATTCAAAACAGAACCCGACAATTGAAGATAAAGAACCGCCTTTCGTTGTATTTCTCGTTATTGGGCTCGGGCGTATTGCTCGTGGTGCAAGCGGCTATTTACCTTTCGTTTCATTCCTTTATCCGCAACGATTTTTTCAGCCATTTGAATGATCGTGCCAATGTAGCCGCGCAGTTATACCTCAAGGCCGATGAGATATCGCCGGATTCACTGAGCCGTGTGCGTGATAGGTATTTGAAGAACCTGCCCGGCGAAATCATTCGCCTGTACGATAGTCGCAATACGGCTGCCTTTATACAAGATGCCAAACAACACTGGAACAATAGGACCATTGAAACGGTGCGCAAACAAAAATATCTGCAATACAGCGATGGCAATAACCAGGTGGTGGGTATTTACTATAAAGACAACCAGGGTAATTTTGTGATACTGGTTTCGGCAAGCGATACCGACGGTATACGCCGTTTAGATAAAATGCGGCAAACCATGATCGTGGTATTTTTTATAGTGGCGGCGCTGTTATATTTTGTAAGCCGT
>Ga0070659_100001597_pt1 | contig 16320 bp, 25 predicted proteins | sample KBSC23metaG_FD_64666 | JGI IMG/M metagenome (GOLD analysis project Ga0070659, IMG submission 64666) | Corn rhizosphere microbial communities from Kellogg Biological Station, Michigan, USA - KBS C2-3 metaG | ecosystem: Host-associated > Plants > Roots > Rhizosphere > Soil ... | reverse complement strand
ATGTGCGAGCGGCTGAAGGATTTGATTCCCCGGCACCTGTTCAAGATTCCCATCCAGGCGGCGATCGGCGGCAAGGTGATCGCCCGCGAGACGATCGCGGCGCTGCGGAAGGACGTCACGGCCAAGTGCTATGGCGGCGACGCCACGCGCAAACGCAAGCTGCTGGAGAAGCAGAAAGAGGGTAAGAAGCGGATGCGGGAATACGGGTCCGTTTCGATCCCTCAAGAGGCTTTCATAGCGGCTCTTCGCATGGGCGAAGAGTGACGGAGAGGGATCGCGTGCTGTGCGCCGTCAGCACCCCGTGCCGCCGGTGCTCGCACGTCCCGCAGCAAGCTTTCATCGCGGCCCTGCGGATGGGTGAGGAGTGAAGGCGGTTTTCAAAACCGATGAATTCGCCTATATCCGTGCAATGAACGAGCAGTCGCCCATCGTCTCCGAGTTCGAGACGGCCGAGCAGGAGGCCGCCTACACCGACTGGCTGAAGCGCAAGGTTGCGGCGTCGCTGGCCGACCCGCGTCCTGCCGTTCCGCATGATGAGGCAATGCGCCGCGCGCGCGCGGTCATCGCGAAGGCCAAGGCGAAGGCAGCGCGGTGAAGCTCGTCTGGCTCGAGCCCGCGCTCGAGCAGCTCGAAGCGATTCTCGAATATATCGCCGCCCGGACGAACAGGCCGCGATCCGCCTCCAGGCCGCAATCGAGAATTGCGCGGAAGGCTTGACGAGCATCCCTTCATGTACCGTCCGGGACGGGTGGAAGGTACGCGGGAAGCGATAGTGCATCCCAACTACATCCTCATTTACCGGGTGACGGTCGATGCCGTGGAAATCACTGCCGTCGTACACGCGCGGCAGGAGTACCCCTGACGTGCCTTGAGGGACGGGATACGGCTTCGCGCCGGCGCCTCAGGCGCTCATCGCGTTGCTGATGGTCGTGAAGATGTTGGCGAGGTTGAGCCCCAGGCTCTGAAAGGCGACGATGCAGGCGATGGAGATCAACGCCGCGATCAAGCCATATTCGATCGCCGTCGCCCCCTCTTCGCGCCGCAGCAGCTGCTTCAATAGCGTCATCTTGCCCCTCCGTCCCCTGGGACGACGGTAAGAGGAGAGTGTTTTGAGGGGGTTAATGGTAATTCGCGAACAGTACGCCCCCGGCTCGTACACGGACCCGCGCACTAGCCCGAGACGCTGTAACTGCTGCGCTTTCACATACTCTCAAACCGCGGATGCTCGCCTGCTCCGATGCTCAACCGCGGGACTACCAAGCCTCAATTACGCGCGCCGCAAGCCTGACTCATCCGCCCGTGAACCGGCTGGGCGGCGAGTACAAGCCTCTTGCGCCCCTGGTGCCAGCTATGCTACGTACTTTATACAGCGTTTTGCCGTGCAGGAGGAGCCGAAATGTCAACCAAGGTAACAATGAACCTCACGGAACGGGATGTTGAAAACACCGAAAGTCTGGTTCAGCTGACGGGATCGCGGACCAAGGCTCAGGCGGTGAGCACCGCACTATCTGTGACGAAGGCCATAGCGTCGCGATTGAAGACAGGTGGTGAAGTACTAATACGGAGCAAGGACGGGCACATAGAGCGGCTGGTAATTCCCGGCTTTGAGTGATGTCAACCCAGCCGGAGCAGGATTGGGGCGGCAGCGAGGGTGCTAAAGCAGCCGAGCTGCGCGAACTAAATCGCCAGAAGCGCTTTGAGCGTTGGATACAGGTTGTGATCCTCGGGCTGCTTTGCGTCTTTATCTTGGCGCTCAAGCTAAGCGATTGGCTGACGTCGTCAGGAACCACAAAAGACATCTTGATGGTTGCCGTGCCGCTCTTTTCGTTCGCACTTGGGAAGGCGGATCCGAAAAATGGCTGAAGTGGCTACGACCGAGGACGACGATTATCGGATCTGGATGGCGCGGCATGAGCTCCTCGCGGAGACGTTCACTCCGAGCCAGCCGGTGCGGACCCAGGATATCTTTTCTGGCAGGCAAGACCAGATGTGGGAATGCCTCTCGATCCTCAGTCAGGCAGGGAGCCACGGTATCCTGCACGGCGATAGGGGCGTTGGGAAAACGTCCATTGCGAACATCGTGAAGATCATATCGGCAGCCGAGTCATTCAAGGTTGACTGTGGGACCGCTGATACATTCCAGACCTTGTTCCGACGGTTACTTGATCAAATCACTCTTGACCTGCCGGGAGCGCAGGCGTGCGGGTTTTTCCCCTGTGAGACAGAGGGAAAAACCGTTGCATTAACGAAGTCTCTGTCCGAGGCAGGTTTTAAGTACACTCCTGCCGCCGTCAGTGAACTGCTTCGCAGACTGAATCGGAAATACCTCTTCATTTTTGACGAGTTCGACCGGCTCACGAAGGATAAGTTTTCTCTTACATCTTTCGCAGAGCTCATGAAGTCGATTTCCGACAATAATATACCGGTGCATTTCCTTGTCGTGGGCGTGGGGGACTCGGTCGAGGCTCTTATTGGCAGTCACCCTTCGCTAGTTCGTAACCTTATCCAGATTCGGCTGTATGCAATGGCTGACACGGAAATCGCGGAAATTGTTACGAAGGGGTTGGCGCGGCTGGAGATGACCATGTCTGAAAGCATGGTTCAATCCATTACTGACTTTTCCTGCGGATATCCTCACTACACGCACTTACTATGCTTCCACTCATGTTCCAAAGCTTTGGGTAATCGAAGCTTTACGGTCGTTCCCGCGGATTTGGACGCGGCCATCCATACAGCTATTAACCGCGCCCATGAGACGCTGAAGCGCGCCTATCAAAAGGCGACTGCCACAAACCGCACTAGCATATACCGCGAGGTTCTTCAGGCTTGTGGTGCCGCCACGCTGGACGACTTCGGCACTTTCCAGCCGAAGGATATCGAAAAGCCGCTGTCGAAGATCCTTGGTCGTGAGGTTAAGGCTCCCTCGTTCGGCGCTCACCTGATCAAGCTCTGCTCACACGAGCGAGGGAATATCCTGGTAAGCGACGGCGAGCGTGGCCGGAGACGGTACCGATTCTTCGACCCGCTGATGCGTGCTTTCGTGAAGCTTAGCACTGCCTCGACCGAAACACGTAAGCAGAATTCATCCGCGAAATTGCGCAGCCTGTGAGTGTATCCGTTGAGGCGAAGTGACTCCACTGCTCGGCGGGGGGGAAAATGTCTCTAGATCGTATCCATCTTCGTAAGCTTCTGCAGATAGCCTATGCGCCGACCAATCTGCGGACCTCGCTTATGCGTGCCGACATTCGCAGCGAGATCGCGAAGCAAGGGGAGTTGGGGTCCGGAGGGGGCGATTTCTTCGCGCCGTTTTGGTCAGACGCTAAGTCGCATGCCGCGCAACGATGTGATCTAACATTGGAAACGGCGCGGCGCGTTGCCTCCAATCGAGGTCGCTCCCGTCTGTACCCTAGGCTTAGAGACGGGTTTTTGACGTGGTGGGATGATCGGCGGCGGTGGACCAACCAAGAGCTGAGATCTTTCGAGACCAGTGCTAAAGGGCAACTCGAGTTTAAGGACCTAGGGGTGGTCCTAAAGGTAGAGAATCTGCTATGCGTCACCGTGGGAGAGAATGAGCACAAGCTCATTTATCCGTATTTTTCTGAGAGACCCATTCTTACCGAGGAGGGGGCGCGACTGGGACTATGGGTGATGGGGCGTGCGCTACCCAGATGGGAACTTGCCGACATGCGGATTTTAGATGTTATGCGAGGTGCATCGTACTCGGTCGACAGAAACCCCTTTGATGGAAGAGAAGAGGTCTTGCTACACGATAAAATTGAGAGACTGGTCGTGGAGTGGCAACACCTTTGGGAAGAATACTATTGAGCACGTAGCGGGCTGCCTCTGGGTCGGCGCTACGCGCCGCGTGAAGACAAGGCAGTCCTTATTATCTGCCTGATCGCCTCCGGCCGCGAGGGCCTCGGCTCCGGCTGCTCCGCGATCCACGCATCCAAAGCTGCCTCAAGCTCCGGATAAAGCCGCAGCCCGATGTTCGGCCCGATCCCCGTCCTCGGCCGCCCCCTGCCTCTTTTTTCGGAACCAGCTATTGCACCGCCCCTGGAATAGTGGTACCGCTAAATCAACAAGAACCCGAAGCAAGGCTGGCGCCTTGTCCCGGCTCTGACCCCCTCACGCCTTCAAGGAAGCGATCAGTGGCTGCTGCGCAGCTTAATCGAAGCTTGGGCGAAGGGCTAGGCGCGGCGGAGCCGCGCCGTGAGGTGACCTGCGGTCGTCTTCGGCTCGGACGAGCTCGCGCCGGGACGGTCGGCGCACCTCGCCGGCCGGCCTGCGCCGAATGGGACCCCATCGAAGTAGTACTTCGATGGGAACCCTCCCTTCTCTGCTCTCGATCGCTGCGCGCGCGCTTCGCTGCTCAGGGGCGGCTTGGCTGATGGCTGACGGCCGGCATAACCCCACGCGGCGCGCTCTGCTGGGCGCGGCTTTGGGGGTGCCGTTTTCCTGTCATGCTGAACGCGTTTCAGCATCCAGTCCTCCGCCGGCAGAGCGCGCGACCAGCTGGACCCTGAAACAAGTTCAGGGTGACGAAGAAGGCAAATGGCAGGCAGCGCTAAGTGCCTTCCGGGCCGCCGAAGCCGAGGTGCGCCGCATCGAGGCGGCCACCGCCGGCGCTTCGATGGAGGAAGAGGAGGCCTGGCTCCCCGCGCACGACACCGCCTCCGATGCGATGGCGGACGCGCTCGCCCGCCTCTTCGTCCTGCCGGCGCCGGACCTTCCCGCGCTCGCCGCCAAGCTCCAGCTCCTCTTCGCCCACGCCATCGAGCCCGGCGCCGTCGAGGACGACGTCGTCGCCGCGCTCCTCGCCGACTCGCGCCGGCTGCTGGCCGCCTGACGCCCTGGGCTCCCGTCGACGTTCCAGTTCGATGGGCGCATTCCCGCCCGAGGCCGCGCGCCCGCTTGCCTTTGCCCGCCGGATGCGCTTGGTTCGTGCCCGGGGAGGGACGCGACATGGCAACCGGTTCCTGCATACGCGCGCTGGCGGCGGCCGCCGCGCTCTTTGCCGCGGGCCCGGCTTTCGCCCGGCCCGTCGACGCCAACGCGCTTACAGCCGAGATGGCGCGGCGGATCGGGGAGGCGGCACCTGCCCTGAAGGTAACGGTCGCCGGGCCGCTCACGCTCAGCCTCAAGGGCGGCGCGATCGGCGAGGGGCAGTTCAACCTCGACCGGCTCGCCGCCTTCTGCGCGGAGAACGAAGCGGCGGATTGCGAAGCCCTGAAGGCTGCCATGGTCAAGGGCGCCGTCGAGACGGCGACCAGCGACCGCAAGGTGACGCCCGAACGGCTGCGCGTCGCCGTCCGCGCGCGTGCCTATCTCGACGCCGTCCAGCAAGGCGCCGCGGCGCGGGGCGGCCTGCTGCGGCGGCCGCTGGCCGAGGGGATCGACGCGGTGCTCCTCGCCGACTTCCCCTCGAGCGCGGCGATGCTCGGGCCCGCCGACCTCGCGCCGCTCGGCCTGACCGAAGCCGACGCCTTCGCGCTCGGCCGCCGCAACGTGCTCGCGCGCCTGCCCAAGCTGCCCACCGCGGCCGAGCTCGACGGCGCCGTCGTCGTCATCGCCGGCGAGGATTACGACGCGAGCCTGCTCCTCGCCGATGGCTGGGCGCAGCTCGCGCGCGCGGCGGGCGGGGGCCTCTTCGCCGTCGTCCCCGACGACAATCGCCTCATCGTCGGCACCATGGCCGAGCTCCCCAGCCTGCGCGCGCTCGCCGCCAACGGCTTCCGCGCCGCCCAGCGCGGCATCTCGCCCGACGTGCTGCGCTGGAGCGACAAGGGCTGGGTCAAGGCGAAGTAGCGCCCCCGGGCCCGCCGGCCTCCCGCGCTTCCCGCGCCTCGCTGTCGGGGATGCGGCCGTCCGCGCGCTGAGCGACGCGCGGCGGCTTGCTTCCTATTGGGGAGCCGTCACCGAACCGAATCCAGCAGGCTGGCCGAGTCCGTGTGCAGCGCGGCGGGCGCCAGGCGCCGCCGCGCTGCTCCCGGCTCGCCTCCGCCTACCTGCAGATGCGGGTACGGTGGTGATGGCGGTAAACGACGCGGCAATGGTGGCCGCGGCCGTTGCGCCAGCCATAATGATGGCCGCGGGTCCAGCCGTGGTGGCGCATGTAGCGGCGGTCGTGATGCCCGTCGCGCATGCCGTGGTCGCCGTGGCTCATGCCGCGGTCGTGGTCGCCGTGATGCTCGCGGCCGTCCGGCCCGCCGCCGTGCATGCCGCGATCGCCCTGCTCGCCGTGATGACCGCGGTCGCCCTGGGGCGGCTGCGCGCTGGCCGGCGCGGCGGCGATGCCGAGCGCGAACAAAGCGCCGGCGGCGATGGTGAAGATCTTCATGTTGCCTCTCCCTGATGCAGGTTAACGCCCCTGCGGGATTGGGAACCGTTGCGGGGGCGCAAAGGTTCCGCCGCTCAGCTTCGGCGGGAGGCGGCGCGGCGGATCGCCCAGGCCGCGGCGAGGACGAGGACGAGCGCGACGGTGTCGGCCACCCAGTCCATGACGTCGCAGTCGCGGTGGAGGGCGGGGATCGCCTGGACGATCTCGATGATGGCGCCGAACCAGGACAGCGCGAGGCCGATCGCCGCATAATTGCGCTCCGGCCAGGCGGCGGCGGCGAGGGCGGCGAGGGTGGCGAAGGCGGCGACATGCTCGACCTTGTCGCCCGGCTCGCCGGGGAAATGGGGCGGGTGCGGGGCGACCGCCATCGCGAAGGCGAAAGCGAGCGCCGCCCAGAAGAGGAGGCGGAGCGCGCGGCGGTGGCGGGCGAGCAAGGCGGTCACTTCAGGCCCTCGAGCCAGCCGAGCACCTCCTGCTCGAGCCGGATGCGCGCGCCCGACCAGCCATGGTCGGTGGCGACGTGGACATTGGAGACCTTCGCGCCTGGCACCCTGGCGACCTGCGCGGCGAGGGCGTCGGCGGCGGGGGCGAGGCCGTCGTCGGAGGTGAGGACGAGCAGCGGTGCGCGGGCGAGGCCGGCGGCGCCGGGCGTCCAGTCGAACGCGGCGGCGTGGCCGAGCAGCTCGTCAGCCATGGTCTCGGCGGTGACGCCGGCGAGCGCCTCCATATTGTCGGCCATCAGCGCCACCGCCTCGGCGCGCGGCCCGGCGCGGCCGCCCATGTTGGCGGCGGAGAGGAGGATCGTGCCGGCGAGCCCCGGATCGCGCTCGGCCGTCATCGCCGCCACCCAGCCGCCCATCGAATGGCCGGCGAGGACGATGCGCTTCGGGTCGGCACCGAGCTTCGCCGCGTTGGCCGGATCGCGCAGCCAGGCGAGTGCGGCGCGCGCATCCTCGAGATTGCCCGCGAAGCTGAACTTGCCCGGGCTGCCCCAGGAGCCGCGATAGTTGACGGTCACCGCCACCCAGCCTGCCCGCCGCGCCGCCTGCGCCAGGTCGAGATTCTTCTCGTTGCCGGGAAGGCCGTGGAGGAGGAGCAGCACGGGGTGCGGCCCGGCGCCCGCCGGCGTGTAGGCGACGCCGTTGATCGCGACGCCGCCGGACGGGATGTGGAGAACCTGCATGCCCGGCGGATGGGCCCGGTCGTGCGGCGGGTCGGTGTAGATTGCGGGGCGGATCTGCGCCGGCGGCACGTGCGCCACAGCGGCCGCCGGGGGGACGAACGCGAGCGCCGCCAGCATCGTCAGTCGCATCCGCATCCCTTCCGCCTGTCGCGGCCGAGGCATGCCGCGTTCGGGGACGCGGCGCAACCGCCGCGGGCGGCGCGGAACCTGATCCAGATTAGCGCGTTCCGCGGCCAAATCGTTTGCGTACCAACCTCTCCCCCGCCCCGGCCGCCTTCCGCATCGGCCGGGGCTTTTCGTGTCAGAGGTCGACCACCTCGAACCTACGACGCGCGAGCATGCGTTCGGCGAGCATCGCGCGGTGGCAGCCGGGAGCCTCCTTCTCGTAGCAGAGCAGGGCGGCCTTCTTCTCCGACGCGGCCTCGAGCGCCTGCTCCAGCGCCAGGGCCGCCTCGTCCGTCTCGAGCTGGCCGGCATAGATGTGCCGCATCTCCGCCACCCGCCCCTTGCGCGCCGCCTCGCGGCCGGCGGCCGGCGTCCCGAGCGGGCGGAGGTGGAGATATTTTATGCCGCGCTCTGCCAGCGCGTTCCTGAGCGCCGTCTTCGAGAAGCCGGGGCGGCGGGAGGCGGCGACGGCGCGGACGTCGATCACCAGCTCGATGCCGGCGGCGGCGAGCTCCGCGAGGAACTCCTCCTGCGTCTTTCCTTCATAGCCGATGGTGGCGAGCGTCTTCATGCCGCTCTCCTAGCAGGTGCAGCGCCGATCGGCACCCTGTGTCCGAAAGCGAACAGCTCGGCGTTCGAAAATGTTCGGAAAATCCGCCGCTCCGAGTGGGGAAACTTCCCAACTTTTGTGAATGGCCGTTCAGCTTCGCCGCAGTCGCGGACATAGAAATGGCTGTTTTCCGCCATTTCTTCCGTTTGGCACGGCCTCTGCAAAACCCTTGGCATGGCGCCGGACGATCCGGTGCCGGTTCAGGGAGAATGACAATGACCTTCAACGCCAACATCTCGCATCTCGCGGTTTCCATCGTCGGCGCGCTCGTCGCCGCCACCCTCTTCGTCTCCGCGGCCGTCGGCCCCGCCGGTCAGCTGATCTGACCGGCGGCAGCCACCCACACGCACTTCATCAAAGGACCCAAGACCATGTCGCCCTTCGCCCTCGATCGCTCGAACCGCAAGCTGATGGGCGTCTGCGCCGGCCTCGCCGAGACGACCGGCAGCGACCCGACGCTCGTCCGCCTGCTGGCGGTGCTCAGCGTCTTCCTGCTCGGCCCCGTGGCCGTCTTCCTCTACGTCGTCGCCGGCCTGATCGCGCCGGACCGGGCGTGACCCGTGGACCGGGTCTACGCGCAGTGGATGCGCCGCCTGCAGCTCTTCCTCGGCCAGAAGCCGAAACCCGGCCGCCGCTGACGCGGCCCAAACCCGAGGCGTCATCCGGGACTTGATCCGGGATCCACCTTCACCAGCAACGCCTTTTCGAGAACAAGATGGATGCCGGATCAAGTCCGGCATGACGAGGAGCGCTACTCGCCGCGCCGGTGCGGCATGATGTCGCGGTGGGCGCGCAGCGACCGCATCGCGAGCCGCACCTCGTAGAGGAACAGGATCAGCCCCGCGACGAGCAGCATCATCGCCAGAATGAACAGCCAGGCGATCGGCCGCCCAAAGGCGAAGTTCGCAAGATCCGCCACGAACAGGATCGCGACCACCAGGCAGATGAACAGGGCGCTTGCCGTGCAGCAGCTGATGGCGAGGTTGATCACCGTCATCCGTCGGTCGAGGATGTGCAGCTCCTGCGTCGCCTCCTGAAGCTCGACGCCCTCCAGCTTGCCGTACAGATCCTCGAGCCGCCGCCAGCGATCGACCGACCGCGCCAGCCGCCCCGCCATCACGTTGAGGATGGAGCCGATGCCGGCGAGCAGGAAGACGGGCGCGATCGCCAGCGAGATGAGATGCGCGATCGCGCTGACGGGGGCTCCATGCTCCATGGCGCCCGTCTATGCGCGGCCTGCGCCGCTGTGAAGCGGCGGCGGCCTGCGGGCCGAAAGGGGGACACGTACTTTTTCGGGAAAAAGTACGTGTCCCCATTCTACTTGCCGCCCGCTTCGGCCTCCGGCGGGGGCGGCAAGGCGGGAGCGCCGGGGACGGCATAGGCCGTCATCGCGATGCCGGCGCAGCCGTAGCTCGCCTCGTTGCTGATCGCCGCCGGCTTGAGCAGGCCGGCCAGCGCCGCCTGCTTTCCCGCCAGCGCGGCCTTGGCCGCGTCGGGGTGGCTCGACCAGGCCATTGCCTCGGTGGAGGTGCCGTCGACCAGCTTGACCCGCGGATACGGCGTCAGGTCGCCGAAATAGACGACCTCGCCCGCAGCGACGTGGAAGGTCGGGCCGCCGAGGCAGAAGGTGTTGGCGACCTGCGGCACCTTGGCCGGCGAGGCACCGAACAGGACGTAATCGCCCTCCGTCACCGGCATGACCAGATATTCGGCGGCGAGCGTCTTGTCGCCGCTGCGCACCTGGACCCAGTAGGTCGTCGTGTCGCCCGCCTTTTTGGCGCCCTTGGGCTGGGCGACGATGTCGCGCTTGGCGAGATCGTAGCGGGCGAAGGCGAAGGTGCCGCCCTTGTGCTCGCTCATCTTGTCCGGGCGGCGGATGCCGACGACGATCGCGCCCTGCTTCGCGCCCAGCGTGACGGGCGCGGCGAGGTCCGCCGGCTTCTCCACCTTGAGCTGGGCGGCGGCGGGCGACGCGACGGCGAGGGCGGCGAGCGCGGCGGCGGCGCGCGGCATGAAGCGGCGGCTCACTGCTCGCTCTCCGGCGCGAGTCGGGGGGCGGCGAAATCGTTGTGCCATGCGATGACCTTCTTCTCCTTCCCCAGCTCCTTCGCGCCGAGGATCGCATTGAAATAAGCCTGCTTCTCGGCCTCCGGCAGCGCGGCGACGCGCGCCTTCTCCGCATCGTCGACCTCCACCCAGCTCCAGCCGTTGATGAGCAGGCATGAGCGGCGGTTGGCGCGGCGGATCTGGCCTTCGATGATCGCCTGGGCGATGGCCGCGCCCAAGCCGCCACCGACGCCGGCGGCGATCGGCGAAACCACGGCCGGATTGTAGACGTAGGTCATCGTGCCCGCCGGCGTGCGCGAGCCGCGGGCGATGAGGCGGCACTTCTGCCAGTCCGCGTCATATTGGGCGCGGGTGGCGCCGGGCTTGTTGTAGAAACGGCTGTCCTTGAGGTCGCGCGCGCTGTCCTTGGTGATTTCCTCCGGGCTTTCGTCGCCCTTGAGCGCCGCGGCGGTGGGCGCCTTCTCCGGCGCGCGCCCCTGCGTGCCGGTCGGAATCGTCATGACCTGCGACTGCGCGGCCGCAAGCGCCACCGCGATGGCGAGGCTCGTCGTCATCTCCTGATCTCCCCCTGTGAGATTGCGAGGCTAAGCAGAATTTCGAGCCGCTGCAACCAGTTGAGTGGCGCCGCGGCGCAGCTCTTCCGCGCGCCGCGGAATCGGCCTATCCCACCGCGGCCGTCACCCGGGAGGACATCTTCATGCGCATCGCCTTCGCTCTCGCCGCCCTCTCTCTCGCCGCCCTTCCCGCCGCCGCGTCCGCCTCGCTGAAGGAAGGCGCCGCCGCGCCGGATTTCACCACCTCGGGCGCCTTCGCCGGCAAGCCGTTCAAGCTCCATTTGAAGGAGCAGCTCCGCCACGGCCCGCTCGTCCTCTATTTCTTCCCCAAGTCCTTCACCGAAGGCTGCACCTTCGAAGCCCACGCTTTCTCCGACGCGTCGCCGGAATTCAGGAAGATGGGCGCGCGGGTGATCGGCATGTCCGCCGACGACCAGGAGACGCTGAAGCGCTTCTCCACGCAGGAATGCCGCAATTCCTTCCCGGTAGCGACCGCGACGCCGGATACGATCCGCGCCTATGACGTGAAGCTGCGCGAGGGGCTGCCGATGACCAGCCGCACCTCCTACGTCATCGCGCCCAACGGCAAGATCATCTACGCCTACAGCGACATGAGCTGGAAGAACCACGTCGCCAACACGCTGGCGGCGGTGAAGGCGTGGAAGGCGAAGCACCGCGGCTGAAGCGCCGCCCCTCGACGGGGCGCAACGGACGCGACGACCGAGCGTTTAGCATCCGCGCGTGGGGGCGCAGCGGAGTATATGCGTCATGAAATTCTCTCTCCTCGCTTTGAGCGCCGTCGGCGCGCTCGCCGCCGCGAGCCCCGCGCCCGCGCAGAATTACGGCAACGGCTACCAGGGCAATAACGACAGCTACTACAACAATTACAGCGGCAACCGCAGCGGCTGGTACGACGACCGGGCGGAGGCGAACATGTCGCTCGACAGCCGCATCGGCCGGCTCGAGACCCGGCTCAACGCCGGCGTGCGCGCCGGCACGATCGACCGCGACGAGGCGATGCGGCTGCGCGCCGAGCTTCGCGACCTCCGCCGGATGAACAGCCGCTACGGCTATGGCGGGGTCGACGCCAACGAGCGCGCCGACCTGATGGCCCGCCTGCGCGGCGTGCGCGACGACATCGCCGCGGCCGAAGGCGGCAGCGGCTATGGCTACAACAACGGCTATGGCACCGGTTCCAGCGGCACCTACGGCTCCGGCACGTACAGCCGTGGCTACGACAACGGCTATGGCGGCTATTCGAGCGGCTACAGCGGCTCGAACAACGGCTATGCGACCTCGAACGGCTACCCGACGTCGAACAACGGCTATTACGGCCGCGGCGGCCCCTATGAGGATGCGGACGGCTACGCCACCCTGCGGGTCGGCGAGCGCGCGACCGGCAACCTCTACGGCGTCCCCTATGCCCTGCAGAACACTTATCGCGACGGCTACGGCTATTATTACCGGTCGGACGGCCAGGCGGTCTATCAGATCGACTCGCGCACCGGCACGGTGATGCGCGTCTATCCGATCACCCGCTGACCGCGGTGACGGGTCGAGAGCCTGATTAACGTCATCGGCCGGGGCGCGACGCGCTTTGCCTTCGGTCGATCAGGCCCTCGGCGGCGTCCGCCGGCTCCCGTGGCCGGCGGGCGCTCGCCCCGCGTGTTGACGAGCGGCGAGGGCGGCGACTAGGGATTCCCTGCCCCAGGGAGAAGCCCGCATGACCTACGTCGTCACCGAAGCCTGCATCCGCTGCAAATATATGGATTGCGTGGAAGTGTGCCCGGTCGATTGCTTCTACGAGGGCGAGAACATGCTCGTCATCAACCCGAACGAGTGCATCGACTGCGGCGTTTGCGAGCCGGAATGCCCGGCGGAAGCGATCCTGCCGGACACCGAGAGCGGCCTCGAAAAATGGCTCGAGGTCAACGCCACCTATTCCTCGGAATGGCCGAACATCACCCGCAAGCGGGAATCGCCGGCCGACGCCGACGAGCACAAAGGCGAGGACGGCAAGTTCGACAAATATTTCACGCCGGATCCCGGCCAGGGGGATTGAGGATCTTGGGAGCGGGCGCGCGCGGACGCCCGGCCTCATGCAGAACCGTCATGCTGAACTTGGTTCAGCATGCAGTTCTCCATCTGCGCCGCGGGTGACCAGCTGGACCCTGAAACAAGTTCAGGGTGACGGCAGCGGGTGCGCCCCCTCCGGCGATTCCTCCCCGACAGCACCCCTCCTGCCCCCATGGCGTCATCATTCTGTCCAAAAGGGTAGCTTTTCCGGACTTTTTCGGTTATAAGCCTCCCATCGAAGCGGATGCGATCGGCATCCCGCATCAGGTGGTCCCAAGAAGACTCGCCGTACATCGACAGACCGGACGCCGCAGCGGGGGCGGCGACGCGGACGCGCTGGACGGCCGTACCCATAGGAAGGTTCGAATACATGGCAGCGAAAGCGTTGAGCTTCGACGTTGGCGATTATGTCGTTTACCCCAAGCACGGCGTCGGCCGTGTCATCGAGCTCCAGAGCACCGACATAGCGGGCATGCAGCTGGAGCTCTACGTGCTGCGCTTCGAGAAAGAGAAGATGACGCTGCGCGTTCCGACCAACAAGGCGGAGAGCGTCGGCATGCGCAAGCTTTCGTCCGACAAGACGATGCAGGAGGCGCTCGCCTGCCTCAAGGGCAAGCCCAAGGTGAAGCGCACCATGTGGTCGCGCCGCGCCCAGGAATATGAAGCGAAGATCAACTCGGGCGACCTCGTGTCGATCGCGGAGGTGACCCGCGACCTGTTCCGGGCCGACGACCAGCCCGAGCAGAGCTATTCCGAGCGCCAGATCTTCGAGGCCGCCTCGAGCCGGCTCGCCCGCGAGCTCGCCGCGATGGAGCAGGTCGACGAGCCGACCGCTCTGGTGAAGATCCTCGAGATCCTCAACAAGGCCGCCGCCGTCTACAACAAGGAGAAGGCGACGGCCTGAGCCGGCGCCGCTCCGGCGGCAGGCTGAACGAACGAGGCGGCTCCGGGCGACCGGGGCCGCCTTTTTCGTGCCTCTTGCGCCGCCTCCCTCGTTGGTGTATTAGCTGCACAACACACTTTGGGGAGAGACGGTGATGCGCAAAGCCTTGGTCCTGCTGCCGGTGCTGATGCTCGGCGGCTGTCATGTCGCCTACGGCCACGAATCGGGCCCGCGCGAGACGCGCAGCTTCCCGGTCGGCGCGTTCGAGAAGATCGACCTCGCCGGCTCGCCGGACGTCAGCGTGCAGGTCGGCGGCGCGCCGTCGGTGCGCGCCGAGGGCAGCAAGGACGCGCTCGACCGGCTCGACATCCGCGTCGACGGGGGCGTGCTGCGCATCGGCCGGCGCCAGGAAGGCGGCGGCTGGAGCTTCGGCTGGCACCATGACGGGCGGGTGCGGATCTTCGTGACCGCGCCGTCGCTCAGCGGTGCCCAGATCGCGGGCTCCGGCGACATCCGAGTCGACAAGGTGGCGGGCGCCCGCTTCGACGGCTCCATTTCCGGCTCGGGCGACCTCGCGGTCGACCATATGGAAGTGGGCGAGGCGCATTTTTCGATCGCCGGCTCGGGCGATGTCAGCGCCGCCGGCAAGGCGGGCAAGGCGAACTTCCAGACCGCCGGCTCCGGCGACGTGCGCGCGGGCGGGCTCGAAACCCAGACGGCGAGCATCTCGATCATGGGCTCCGGCGACGCGCAGGCGCGGGCGACGCAGAGCGCCGACATCAGCATCATGGGCTCGGGCGACGTCCACGTCTCCGGCACCACGAACTGCACGATCCACAAGGCAGGTTCCGGCGACGCCCGCTGCGGCTGAGATTCGGGCCCGAGGTTGAGTGAGGGGCGCGGCGCGGGCATGGTGCGGCCATGATCCGCGCCGCCGCCCTCGCCACGCTCCTCGCCGCCGCCATCGCCGCGCCCGCTGCCGCGGCGGAGCGGAGCTACCCCGTCACCGATTTCGATCGCGTGCAGGTCGAGGGGCCGTACGAACTGGTGTTGACCACCGGCGGCGGCTCCTCGGCACGCGCGAGCGGCTCGCAGGCCGCGCTCGAGCGGGTGACCGTCGAGGTGCAGAGCGGCATCCTCAAGGTCCATCCGAACCGCTCCGGCTGGGGCGGCTATCCCGGCGCCGATTCCGGCCCGGTCCGCATCCTCGCCTCGACCCGCCAGCTGCGCGCGGCGACGGTGATCGGCGCCGGCACGCTCGCCGTCGACCGCGTCGGCGGCCTGAGGGTCGACCTGTCCGTTTCGGGGAGCGGCCGCATCGCGGTGCGCCGGGTCGATGCGGACACGCTGCTGCTCGGCCTGATCGGCTCCGGCCGCATCAGCGCGGCGGGCGCGGCGAAGCAGGTGCGCGCCACCATCCAGGGCAGCGGCGACCTCGACGCCGCGTCTCTCGCCGCCGACGATCTGGTCCTGAACGCCGAGACCGCCGGCACCGTCGCCATCGCCGCGCGGCGCACCGCCAAGGTGAAAGCGGCCGGCTCCGGCAATGTCGAAGTCTCCGGCGCCGCCGCGTGCACGGTCACCGCCACCGGCGCCGGGCGGGTGCGCTGCGGGCGCAGCTAGAGCAGGAACAGGGCCGACAGCTCCGCCATCAGGGTGGAAGGAAGGTCGTCCCCGCCTGCGTCGCTGCCGAGGTCCGGCGGGCAGTCGCCGGCGGCGAGGTAGCGCCAACCCTGGTGGGCGCGGCGCGGGACGGCGGCGACCCGCACCAGCGCGGGCGACAGCCGGATGATCGTCCGCCGGTCCTGCGGCCGCACGTCGAAGCCGAGGATTGCTTGCCGCGCCGCGATGCGGTGCTTGACGATCCAGTAGAGCGAGCCGCCGACCAGCTCGTCGGCGCGCTTGGGCATGAAGCGGGTGAGGACCGGCACCGCGCCGTCGGCGACACGCTGGGCCTGGCGGCGCTCCAGCGTCTCGACGCTCGCGCAGCCGACCGCGACCTTGGACATGTGGAGCGGGTGGGCGCCGGGTCGGGGACAGTTACTTTCACCTGCCATCTTCGTCACTTAGGCGCTCGGAACGTGAAAGTAACTGTCCCTTTTCTCACCCCTTGAGTCCCCACAAGGTGGCGAGGCCGAGGAAGGAGAAGAAGCCCATCACGTCGGTCATCATCGTCACGAACACGGCGGAGGAGACGGCGGGATCGACCCTGGCCTTGTCGAGCGCGACCGGGATGAGGATGCCGGAGAGTCCGGCGACGAGGTTGTTGATCAGCATCGCCAGGGCGATGACGAGGCCCAGGTCTTCGCGCCCGAAGGTGATCCACACCCCGACGCCGATCAGGCAGCCGAGCGCGACCCCGTTCGAGATCGCGATCCGGAGCTCGCGGAAGATCATCCGGCGGGTGTTGGAGCTGGTCAGCTGGTTGGTGGCCAGCGCGCG
>Ga0070659_100001596_pt1 | contig 16324 bp, 12 predicted proteins | sample KBSC23metaG_FD_64666 | JGI IMG/M metagenome (GOLD analysis project Ga0070659, IMG submission 64666) | Corn rhizosphere microbial communities from Kellogg Biological Station, Michigan, USA - KBS C2-3 metaG | ecosystem: Host-associated > Plants > Roots > Rhizosphere > Soil ... | reverse complement strand
GTCCTCGGGCTGGGCTGGTCGCAGGTCAACGACAATGTGTTCACCGGCAGCCCCGCGCCCACGTACTATCAGGCGCTGAACTGGCCGATCATGCATCCGATCGACATCATCTGCGGGCCCTACACCTATCAGTGTCTGCCGCAGCCGTTTACGCTGCGCCCCGACGATCTTTCGGCACTGGCGACGCTTTACTTCATCGGGCGCAATCAGGCCCAGCCGGGGCAGACGGACACCCTGCTCCGCGCGCAGGAGATCAGTGGAAGGCTGGCCTTTCCGACTGGGCAGGGAATGCAGGGCGTCAACGTGGTAGCCCGCCGATGGCATCAGTTCTGGGGAGTGCCGGAGGCGTGGCAGTCCGTCTCGTCGGTCTCCGGCTTCCTGTTCAAAGGCTCGAATGGCAATCCGGTGACGGGCGCTCTCGCTGTTACGCCTGAAACCAGCGGCTCCTCAGCCGCGTCTTACGAGGGCTACTATGACCTTCGCCGGATTCCCATGCTCGATGGAACCTGGCAGAACGTTCAAATTGATACAGAGCCAGTGAATCCGCTCTATACCGGCACTTATGCCGTGGGGCCCTATCGGGTCAATCAGGTGGAACCTTCCGGCTCCGATGTGCCGCAGCTTGCGACGGTTCAGACTAGCTATTCCGTCGGCGTGAAAAATCTTTCTACTGACAATCCCGCTGCAACCTGTGACACGGGTTTGGATGGAACGGAGGTCTCTCCTGCGGCCATCGCCGCCGATGGCTGGTCGACGGGGACTCTGTGCGCGTATGGGCATACTGCCTGGTTCAGCCTCGACGTGCAGGCGCACCATAGCTTCACCATTGAGGTTGCCGCCGTCGATGAGCAGGGATTCGCCACGACGCTCAAGGCTATGCCCGTGATCGGCATATGGAATGCCGTCGATGCGCCGGGCACGCTCCCCAGCGTGGCCGCCGCTACAGCCTTCAACGGTGCGGCCACCGGCCTGACGACCGTGACGGTCGCCAACGCGCAGTCGCGGCAACTGCGCGTTGCCGTTGCCGACCAGCGCGGCGACGGCCGCCCTGATTTTGTCTACCGGCTGCGGGTGCTCTCCGCCGACTCGGTAAGCCCGGCGAACGTCAGCGCGGCGGGTGGCGAAGTGACGATTACAGGGAAGGGATTCCGTATCGGCAATGTTGTGACGGTAGATGGGGTTGCGGCCACGGTGTCCAGTTGGACGGCGACCTCGATCGTGGCGACGGTTCCATCGTCGCGGACGCTCGGCGCCAGCACCGCGTTCGCGGCAGATGTCGCCGTCACCGACCTTTCGACTGGAGGCACCACGGTGATGACAGCCGCGCTCACCTATGCCGCGCCGCAGCCGATACTCAACCTGGTTGCCGCGCCGTCGGGGACGATCTTTGCGGGCGATACGGCAGCCGTTCCTTTTGCCGTCAGGCTCATTGCCGCCGATGGAGTGACTCCCATGGCCAACCGGCCGGTTACGTTTACGGCCACCGCGGGAGCAGTCCAGTTCAACGCCTGCGGAGCAGCCGCCTGCACCGTGTTGACCGACGCATCCGGTTCCGCTTCGACGACGGTCACGGCGCTCGCTCCGGGGAGCGTCAGCCTGTCGGCGGCGAGCGCCTATGGGAGCCAGAACGCTTCGCTGACGGCGGTCGCCCGGATTCGCACGGTGACCCCTGTTGTTGCCGTGCAGTATATCGCCGCCCATGCCACCGTGCCCTGGCAGCCGCAGGTCGCGTTGGGCGACAACTCCGAACCGACCGCCGGTGTGCGCGTGGACTGGCAGACGAGCTCGGGCGCGATGACACTCTCGCTCGCGCAATCGGCGTCAGATGCGCAGGGAATGGCATCGGCTACGGCGACCGCTGGTCCGCTCGATGCGGGAGAGCAGGCAACGGCAACGGCCTGCGCCTGGACGACGGTATGCGCGGGCTTCGCGGCGGAAGGCGTAGGCTCTGCCGGCTGGAGGCTCGAGATCGTCAGCGGGGCAGGGCAGTCCGTGGCAGCGGCCAGCACGCTGGCTCCGGTGTCCCTGCGCGTAACCGATACCGTCGGCCATGCCGTGGCTGGAGTGCCGGTTCAGATTCATCAGACTGTGGATGCCTGGCAGATGCCCTGTCCCGACCGCGGGCGTTGTCCCGTGCCTCCGAACGATGATTTGCAGACGTCTTCTGTTACATCGGATACGAACGGACTTGTAACTTTCGCACCGATGCAGATACGCGGTACCGCCGAAGTGACAGATATCGTCGCCGTCGCGGGGGAACATGGTTTTGTGTCGCTCTCCTTGCAGAAGCAACCTTGAACGACTCTTGCTAAAGTCCCGGGCCATGCGGGGATGCAGGAAAGAAAATGAGCGGAATAGGCCGCTTTCGCATCGAATATAGTGAGACAAAGCGGAGGAGCCAAACGATGGCTGATGCAACAACGAGAGGCAGCGTTGAACGCAAGCGGGTCGTCATCATCGGCGGAGGGTTCGCCGGTATTCATGCGGCATTGAATCTCGCGAAGCTCCCCCTCGACATCTCCCTGATCGACCGCAGAAACCACCATACCTTTCAGCCGCTGCTCTATCAGGTTGCACTGGCGATGTTGTCGCCGGCCGACATCGCGCAGCCCATTCGCTCCATGCTGAGCGACTATCCCAACATCGAAGTTCTCATGGACGAGGCTGTCGCCTTCCACGTCGATGAACAGCGCGTTGAGCTGAAGACAGGCGCTCAACTCGAGTATGACTATCTCATCGTTGCTACCGGATCGACGCACTCCTACTTCGGACACGATGAGTGGGCGAAGCTCGCGCCGGGGCTTAAGACGATCGAGGACGCGACCGAGATCCGCCGCCGGGTGTTGCTCGCCTTCGAACTGGCCGAACGCAAGATGCAGGAGACGGGAAAGCATCCCCAACTCAACTTTGTCATCATCGGCGGAGGGCCGACGGGCGTCGAGCTGGCGGGCGCCATTAGCGATATCGCCAAGCTCTACATGATGAAGAACTTTCGCCACATCGATCCCTCACGGGCGCAGGTGCTCATCCTCGAAGGCTCTCCGCACATTCTGGGCATGTATCCGGAAGATCTCCAGGCAAAGGCTCGCGAGCAGCTCAACGCTCTCGGTGTGACACTACGCATCAATGCGCATGTCTCCGACGTGCAGCCCGGCTATGTCATGGTCGGCGACGAGCGCATCGACGCCGTGGTCACGCTATGGGCTGCGGGCGTCCAGGCGTCTCCGCTGGGAAAATTGCTGGGCTTCGAGACGGACCGAAGAGGAAGCGTCCTGGTTGACGAGTACCTCAATCCTCCGGGACACCCGGAGATCTTTATCTGCGGCGACCTCGCTCACTTCGAACAGGACGGCAAACAGGTTCCCGGAGTCGCGCAGCCTGCCATGCAGATGGGCAAGTATGCTGCCAGGCGCATTGCGCGCCTGGTGGCATCGGAGTTGGGCAGCGACGGCACGGGGAAGAACGAGCCGTTTCGCTACTTCGACAAGGGCGATATGGCGACGATCGGGCGCAAGGCCGCCGTGGCCAAGATCGAATGGCCGTTCAAGGGTCACTGGAGCGGCTTTCCCGCATGGATGACCTGGCTCGTCGTCCACATCTTCTTTCTTATCGGCTTCCGCAACCGGCTCTCTGTCTTTCGACAGTGGGCGTGGACCTACCTGACCTTCAAGGACAGCGCGCGTCTGATTACGGGCTCGCAAGAGCTCCCTGGCTGGAATAATGGAGAGGAACCATCCGTCTCCGTCGGGGCAGGGCAGCTCGATCTGAATTCGCCGCCAACCTGACTCTTCGCGACTTCGCGATGAACTTCGACAGGCAGAAGGCAGACAAATGGTAGGACATACCGACAACGCAATACGTCAGATGCCTTGCTGCTGCGCGTTCAGTTCCAGCCTGACTGTGGCGGTCTTCGATGCGCCAACGCGCAATGTCTCGCCCTCTTCTAGTACTCTTACCCGGTTGCTGATGCCCAGCCGCACAGACTCTGTTGTAAGCCGTTCGACGGGCTCATCCATCGGCTCGCGGCCCAGCCGAAAGGTCCCATAGTGCATGGGAACCATCCACTCCGCGCCCAACTCCATAAAGCCGCGGATCGCCTCCTCGGGGCTGGTGTGCACTGCGCGGTAGCTGTCGGGAAAGTATGCACCGATGGGCAGCAGCGCTCCCTGCGGTCGGAGTCTTTTGCCGATTTCGGCGAAGCCGGGGAAGTAGGCGGTGTCTCCGGAATGGTAGATCGACTGTCCTCCGGCTTCGATGACGTAGCCGCCATATCCGCGATGCGTGTCGTTGAACATGCGCGCGCCCCAGTGCTTGCAGGGAGTCATCGTGACCGTGAGCCCCCGCACCTCCAGCCGCTCCCACCACTTCATCTTATGAATGCGCGAGAAGCCGAGACCTGCGACCAGGTCTTCGACGCCCTGCGGCACCACCACATCAGGGGCTTTTTTGCCCAGCATCTGCGCGCTGCGAACGATGCGCCTCAGCGACGTGATGTTCAGATGGTCCATGTGCGCATGAGTGAGCAAGACCGCATCGATGGCCGGCATCTCGTTGATGCGCAGGCCGGCCCGGCGCTGTCTGCGCAGAAGGATAAGCCGGGTGACGAACACAGGGTCAATCAGCACGGCGCGGCCCCCGATCTGAATCAGGAAGGAGGAGTGCCCGATAAAGGTCACGCCCATCTCGCCGGGGCCAACGATCTCGGCGAGCCGGGATTGTCCTATCATCGGCTGCGCGTGGCTCTCGCGCACCAATCGCCAGAGCTGCTTCACCTTTGTCACTACAAACGGCTGCGCTCGCCATCGTTCAAACATGGATCACCATCTTCATTAGATGCGCATCCACACTTCCGCGCATCGTTACGGGCTATTCGAGCAACCATCAATCCTCTGTAAAGCCGCATCTACCTTAATAGATAGACGAGCATGACAACCTTGAGGACTCCACGCTATTTCAACCGATCCCAATCTCGTCAAGCCTTTGGACGCGCGGCAGCAACATATATGGGACTATGTCTCCCGTTCGCCGCTTCACTCACTTTGGAATTTGCAAGGGATTCCCCTGCGCGTTGTCGCGGCACGCACCTGGAGAGCCTTTCTCGACGACAACCTGGTGGGCCGCGCTGCCGAGCTGGGCTTTTACTTTCTCTTTGCCCTCTTTCCTACTCTCTTCTGCGCGACCTCGCTGCTTGGCCTTGCTGCCCGTTCGGCCTCCAGCATCTACGATACTCTGCTGCATTATCTTGCTATCGTCATTCCGCAGGCGGCGATGGGGACGGTGCTCGCTACCTTTAATGAAACGACCGCCGCTGCGACGAGCGGCAAACTTACCTTTGGAATTGTCGCCGCTCTGTGGTCCGCCTCCGTTGGTTTCTCCGCCATCCAAGGCACGCTCAACGTTGTCTACAAAGTCCAGGAGACGCGCTCTTACCTGCGCGCCCGGCTCTCCGCGATCGGAGTTACGCTGGTGCTTGCCGTCCTCGTTACCGTGACCCTCTCGACCATGCTGGCCAGCGATTTCTTCGCCCGCCTTGCGCAACTCCGCATCGAGCATCACCTTCTCTCCGCTGTCGCCGTTATCGCTACCCGAAGCGTTGGCTGGCTGATCGTTACCGGCCTCATCACGCTCTTCTTCGCCGTCATCTATTACTGGGCGCCGGACGTGAAGAAGAGTTGCTGGCGCTGGCTGACGCCGGGCAGCGCCATCGGCATCGTGCTCTGGATAGCGGCCTCAATCGGCTTCCGCGTCTACCTGCACTTCTTCAATAACTTCTCCGTTACCTATGGCTCTCTCGGAGCGGTCATCATTCTGCTGACGTGGTTTTATCTCACCGGGCTTACGCTGCTTCTCGGTGCCGAGATCAATAGCCAGATCGAGGCAGCCGCTGCGGAAAAACGTCTGCTCGCGACTCAGCACGAGATCCTCGCTGCAACAGACTCCGCCACCTGAATCTCTTATCGTGCGATAGCCCCCTCTTACTGCCCGTCAGCCCCCGCATGCAATCGCGCCGCTTTCTCTTCCCCGGCCATGGTCTTTGCCGCCCAGGCCTCGTAGGTTAGCCGATCTTTGTTTGCAGTCCAATCCTCATCCGGAAGAACCATCAGGTCCGCGCGCTTGATTCCGGGAAATCCGGTCCCCAAGGCATCCAGTCCGCCCTCACGGTCCTCGCGCATATAGCTCTTCGAGATGTAGACGCCGTTCGCCTTGGCCCATGTGCTCACATGCGTTGTCGGAGCGTCGGCAATCTCCTTTGCTGTCCAGTTGGCGAAGTGGATCTGCTTGTCCAGCCACTCCATCCCATCGCGGTTCACCCAGGAGGTCCGGTGGCTCATGCCCGGGTAGAAGATCGTGGTAAACATATTCTTGTCCGTTCCTCGCAAGGCAATCGCGCGTGCCCGCGTATCGGAGAACCACGCCGGCCCATAGCGCGGAATATCCATCACGGTGTCCGCGAGTCCGTTCATCACGAACATCGGCCCGCGATCGGCGTTCAGGTCGTAGAGGATCGCGCCGCGATCTCCCAGGACACGCAGCGATCGGAACGACGGCCCCTGGCACGGCAGCTTGCTTCCGTCGAAGTAGCCGGGCTCGACGCCGTCGTAGTCTCCGCCGCCGCTCAGCAGTACGGCGTGGATGCGCGGATCGATGGCGCCCGTGATTCCACTGACGAAGGATCCCATCGAATAGCCAACCACCGCGATTCGCTTTTTATCGACCTCGCGCCTCTGGGAGAGATAGGACACGGCCTGCATCGCATCCACCTGCATCAGGCCGGCGAGCCGCTGGCCCCAGTCCGTCCTGGGCAGGCCCGCCGGAGGATCGACCCACTTGTCATGCGCTCCTGCCTGCGATTTCTTGTCGATGTTCCGCTCGCCTTCGCCGATGGGATCATAAGTCACCACCATCGCACCGGCGTGGGCAAAAAGCATCCCGCTATAGAAGGCATACCAGCCGAACTTGTCCGAGCCATGGCCGTTGACCACAACGATGCCCGGCAGCTTCCCCTTCCATTTGTCGGGATGGTAGACGATGGCCGGGACCAGCATTCCGTCCGCCGTTTGATAAGTCACTCGTTCCGCGATCACTCCAGGCATGGGCGAAAAGCTGGACCAGGTTTTTGCGTCCAGGCGAGGCAGCTTGGCCGGGATATAGAACGTCTTCCGAATTGTCTGTCGCCACGCCGCGTCCCTTGCCGCTCGCTGCTTTGCATTCATCGGCTTTGCCCCCTGAGCGGCGGCTACTCCTCCAAGCATCAACCCAACCAGAACCAACCGTAAAAATCTCATCACTTCTCCGAAACACCGTTATAAAGGATTCGCAAGATAAAATCGCAAAACCGACATGAATCTCTACGCCGCCGTCCTGGCCATTATCGTCATTACACTGCTGGTTGTCTCCCTGGCCAGCCTGCGCAAGGTCAAGACCAAGGCAGACTATCTCGTTGCCGGGCGCTCGCTGCCGACCTTTGTACTGGTGTTCACCCTGCTATGCAGTTGGATCGGGTCGGGCTCGCTGCTCGGCGGCGCGGAGAACGCCTATCGCCACGGCTTCGCGGCGCTGTGGCAGGGAGGCGGCGGATGGGCCGGGCTGCTGCTGATCTATTTCATCGCGCCTCGCGCTCGCAAGTTCGCGCAGTTCACCATTCCCGACCTGCTCGAAGCGCGCTACAACCAGACCGCCCGCATCCTTGGTGTCATCGCGGTCCTGTTCACCTATGCGGCCATCACCAGCTACCAGTTCGTAGGCGGCGGCGATATCCTGCACCTGATCTTCCCTCAATTCATTACCCCGGTGCTCGGCCAGTACATCATCGCGGCCTTTGTCATCGTCTTTACCGCGATCGCCGGAATGTCGTCGGTCGCCTACATGGACGTTGCCATTGGTCTGCTCACGACGGTCGCGCTGGTCGTCGCTTTGCCGGTCCTCACCCATCAGGCAGGCGGATGGCACGCAGTCCGGGCGACGTTGCCCGCCACGCACTTTCAGATGCTGGGCGACCTCTCCTTCATCCAGGCGATGGAGCTGTTCCTCCCCACCTGTCTCTTGCTGCTGGGCAACCAGTCCATGTACCAGAAGTTCTTCTCGGCCAAGTCGGAAAAGGCCGCCCGGCATGCGGTCGTCGGCTGGCTCATCGGAACGCTCATTCTAGAAACCGTCATCGTCGCCATCGCCATCGTCGGTTCGGCGCTGTTCCCCACCGGCGAAGTCTCGAAGGCGCCGCGCGAGATTCTGGCTTACTGCGGTCTTCACGGGCTCACCGGCTCCGGCTCGCTCTCGCTGCTGGGAGCGCTGCTGGTCGGCGCCATCTTCGCAAAGATCATCTCGACGGCCAACAACTATCTCTTTTCGCCGGCGACCAACCTGGTCAACGACATCTTCGTGCGCTATCTTGCACCCAATGCGTCCAACAAGCGGATTCTCGCCGTCAGCCGCCTGATGGTGGTCTTTCTCGGCATCTGGGCGCTCTACCAGTCGCTGCACATCCAGTCCGTGCTCAAGAAGTCGCTCTACGCCTATACGATCTACGCCGCGGCGCTGACCCCGGTCATCCTTGCGGCCTTCTTCTGGAAGCGGGCCACGGCGAGCGCCGCCGTTTGCAGCATCGCCGTTGGAACGGTTGTCACCGTCATCTGGGATACGCCCTTCATCCATGCCCACGTCCCGGCCGTGCTGGCTCAGAGAGATGCAATCTTTCCGGCGCTCTTCGCCTCGCTGCTGGCCCTGATCGTCGTCAGCCTGCTGACCCCGCCGCCCAGCCAGGAGCAGCTTCAACCTTTTGCCGAATCCTGATTACCATCGCTCGAAATAAAACGGCGTAACTGGATTTTCACACTCACTTTTCCGCGCCGAATGCATCCAACACCCTACATCCCTTCAGGAGGGGGTATCCCATGGCCATTGCTCGAAAGAAAATCGACCTCGAAGACGGCTTCCTCGAGGAGAGTCCGGGTGCAACCTTTGCTTCTGACCACTCTGCAAGTCGCATGATCGTATATGGCGATGATGAAACTCTCCGCGCTCTCGACGTCGAAGAAGATGATGATGAAGATGAGTACGACGAAGAGGACGAGGATGACGACGAGGAAGATGACGACGAAGAAGAGGAGGACGATGAAGAAGATGACGATGACGAGGACGAAGGCGAAGAGATAGACGATGAAGAAGAGGAGGAGATCGAAGGAGACGATCCCGACCAGGTCCGGATTCCCGGCTCCTCCCGTGTCTATCGAAGCCTGTAAGAATACTCGCTACGATCTACGATCTTCGTTGAACCGGCCGCGCCAGATCTAGATGAAGCGTCAATAGCCTGCGTCCGTCACAACATTCTCCAGCGTCTCTCCGGCGATGAATCGCCGAACCTGTTCTACCCCGAACCGGAAGGCGCGGTGAATGAACTCCGGCGTCGATCCGCCTACATGCGGCGTGATCAGGCAGTTGGGAGCGGTCCACAGAGGATGCCCCTCCGGCAGCGGCTCCGGGTCGGTCACATCGAGCGCCGCGCGAATCCGGCGCTGTGCCAACGCCTCGACTAGTGCGTCCGTAACTACCACCGGCCCACGGGCCGCATTCACCAGCAAAGCCCCGCGCTTCATTAACCCAATCTCTGTTGCTCCCATCATCCCGCGTGTGTCCGCCGTCAAGGGCACGATGAGCACAACGACATCAGCCTCGGGGAGCAGCCTATACAGGTGATTGACGGCGTGGACCTCAGGTGTGGAGCGGGCGCTCCGTGCCACTCTCGCAATCTTCACGCCGAACGGTGCGAGCCGCACCTCGATCGCGGCGCCGATTGAGCCGTAGCCGACGATCAGCACCGTCTTGCCGGCAAGGTCCTCGCCCAGTACACGGTACTGTCCCACCTGTGCGCCACCTTCATTCAGAAAGCCGTCCGGCACCGAGGCCTGACCCTTCCACTCGCCGCGCAACTGCATATCGCGATAGAACGGAAATCGCTTCAACGAAGAGAGGATCGCCGCCAGCACCCACTCCGAGGCGGAGATATCGTGTATTCCCCGGCCATCGCACAGGACGATATCTTTCGGCAGCCACGGCGTAATCCAATCAACCCCGGCCATCATCGATTGCACGACCTTGACCCCTCGCAGGTGCGAGAAGGCGTCCGCCGCATCCCGCCGCTGAAATGGCAGAATCCAGAAGTCGACCTCGACGCTTCCAGTCGGTTTGCGGGGAATGCGCACGATCTCCACCTCACGCGGAAAATCAATCAGCAGCTCATCGGAAAGACTCTCGTCAACACCAACTCGGACCATATCCCATTATGTATCTGGCAGCGTGCCATTTGTGCCTGCTGCCGCCATATTCGATCGAGAACGCGCCTATTCAGTCAATATTGCGCATGTTTAATTCATATTAGTATTGGCCAGTATCCTCCGCATTTTTTTGGGGAGACATTGATAATCGGGTCGCTACTCTGGATATCTTGCGGTCCTCGCGCAACCAGATCTTAGGGATCACAATCTCCGCAAACTCTTCCCTCGACGTGCCGCGTGGCGAGCGATGAGGACGCGAACTGCGATCCCTGAGCCCGGCCAGACCCTGCTCGCGATACCGCCTAACCCACTTCGCCGCACTCTGCCGGCTGAGCTTGAACTCGGCCTCGGCCTCTTCAAGCTCAACCCGCCCTCTAAAACCCGCTTCGCCAGCTCCTCTCGACGAACAATCGTCAATCGAGCATGATGGTGGTAGTTGTCCATTTGGTCTCCTGTGCCGCTTTTGCTTCGCAACATCAGCTTCCCAGTTCTCGATCAAATGGACAACAACCTATTGAAATCTCACACCTAGGCGCACGTCCTTGCAGCCTTCGGACGGATGATTTCTAAATAACTGATTCTGAAGAGACTTTTTGTGGGCAGGTAGGTTAGGGAATTCTTGTATTGGTTGCCCCCCAGGGATTCGAACCCCGATTGATCGGTTCAGAGCCGACTGTCCTACCATTGAACGAGGGGGCAACGGGCGATGCGGGCGCCACGCTGTGCTTCTCGTCGGCTGCCTTCTAGAGTGTACGGGGCAGGCGGATTCTGGTCAACGGCTGTCGGCTAGAATGCGGAGATGGACAATGAAATCGCACGGCTGTTTCTGGACTTTTCGTGCCGCAGGCTGGATATGGCGGCGGCAAGCATGAGGACCTGTCTGGGTAAGTTGACCGATGAACAGATATGGTCTCGCGGCGGCGCCCACGAGAACGCCGTAGGCAACCTGGTGCTGCATCTCTGCGGGAATATCCGGCAATGGGTGATGCATGGCGTGGGCAATGCCGAGGATGTTCGTGTACGCGCGGAGGAGTTTGCGGCAGATGGCGGCCAGAGCGGAGCGGCGCTGGCCGCGATGTTTGCCTCAACCATCGCGGAGGCGCAAGGTGTGATCGCTTCCCTGCCCGCCGAGCGGCTGACCGAGCGCACCAGCCCGCAACCGGGGCGTCCCGAGGTGAGCGTGCTGGAGGCGATCTATCTGGTGGTGGCTCATGCGCATGAGCATGTAGGACAGGTAATCCTGGTGACCAAGCAGATGATCGCGACAGATTTGGATCTGACCGTGCCCCGGCCTCGTTGAAGTTCAAAATCTCTTCGGGTTCCGTGGCTCATTTCATCAATGGTCCAATCAAAGAAGGGATCAATACAGGGGTCTCTCCACTACGGCGGCAAAGGCACCGCCTCCGGTCGAGAGGGCGTGGCCCGGTCTCGCTTCGAAAAGGCGGATCTATTCGACAGGGAGTTTGGCGTTGTAGCCGTCGCGGGCGATGATGGAGTACTTCAACGCCTTGCCCTTTTCGTCCTGCATACGCAGCGGATGGCCTTCGTTGTCGACCAGCAGCACCTTGATCTTGCGGTAGGAGCCGTCGTCCTTGGTGTTGGTGGGACGGTAGGTGAGCACGTACTGGTTGCGGATGGAGTTGTTGATCTGGGAAAAAATGTCGGGCAGCGCGCCCTGGAAGAGGGGGCTGAAGCTGAGTCCTCCGGTCATGCTGGCGAAGGTCTTCAACTGATTCTGCGCCTGGAGATAGTTTAGATCGGCCATGCCGCCGCTCATGCCGCCGCGGCCACTGTACATCTCGTTGAGCAACGCGCCGGTGCCGATGGTGAAGATGGTGACGTTGGGTGTGGCTTTGACCTTGGCAAGGATTTTGTCGAGGGTGAGCTTGGAGAAAGTGTCGCGACCGCTGCCGATCAGGATGATGTACTTGCGACCTTCGATGCGGCTGAGCCGGTCGAGCGTCTCGTAGAGCGCATCGAAGAGGTTGGTGTCGGAGAAGCCCGGAATGACGAGCGACTGGAGCGCCTGGGCGACGATATCCTTATTGTTGGTGAAGTCGGTCAGGATGTGGGTGTGGAGGTCGTAGGTGACGACGGCAACATAGTCGTCCGGCCGCAGAGTGCGGAAGAAGCTGTAGGAGGCGTTCCGCATGTCGTTGATGAGGTAGTAGCTGTTGGCGGCGAACTCCAGCAGCATCACGGCGGTGATTGGCGTCTGCGTAGTGCGGACGCTGGTGATGGTCTGGGGGACGCCGTCCTCCAGCACGAGAAAGTTTCCGGACTTGAGGCCGGGGACGAACTGATGCGTCTTGTCGAGGATCACGTTGACATCGAGGTTGACGATGGGAACGTCGACGCGCAGAGAGAATGTCTCGTTGTTGGGATTCTTGACGGTAGGCTCGGCAGGTGCGGGCGGCGGTGGCGGCTCTTCCGCTTCTGGCTTCTTCCTGATGACGATGGGACCGGAGTCGGACTGGGGACCACCGTCCTCGGGAGCCTGATCGGCTTTGGGCTGCTGGGGTGCGGTTTGCGATGGAGCAGGGGATCCCTGGGCGCGGGCGGAGGGAAGGGCAAGCATGAGAACCGCGAGCATGAAGATAGTGGCCAGGGAATGAAGTCGGTTCGCGGCGTTGGTCATCATGAGGAAAACTTTACTCCGGACTGTTGGACGATGCAGAACGCTAAAAAGAGTTTATGTTGCAATCTGTTGCAGCCGATACGGACCCCGGGGAAATTTCGCATGATTATTTTGCGCGTGTCGATGTTGTAGCATCAAACAGCAGGTCCGGCGAATACGCCGGGCGCGTAAAGGAAAAGATTTCAAATGAGTGAAATACATGGTCTGGCGGCGCACGCGGCCGGTGCGCATTTGCTGCCTTACAAGTACGATCCGGGTGAGCTGCAGGCGAATGAGGTCGAGATCAAGATCTCGCACTGCGGCGTATGCCACAGCGATATTCACCTGATCGACAACGACTTCGGATTCAGCAAATATCCGTTCATCCCCGGGCACGAGATTGTCGGGACGGTGGTGGCCGTGGGCAGCCATGTGCTTGATCGCACAACCGGCGAGCGGGTGGGCGTGGGCTGGCAGTCGGACAGTTGCGGCATCTGCGAGTGGTGCCGGCAGGGCGACGAGCACCTTTGCGCAAAGGCGCAGCCGACCTGCGTGGGGCGGAACGGCGGATACGCGGATCGGATTCGCGTAGACTCGCGCTTTGCGATCCCAGTTCCGGCGGTGCTCGATAGCGAAAATGTGGCTCCGCTGCTTTGCGCGGGGATCACGGTCTACAGCCCGCTGCGTAATCATGGGGTACGGCCCTCGTCGCGCGTGGGCGTGATCGGGATTGGCGGGCTTGGGCATTTAGGTATTCAGTTTGCCAAGGCGTTTGGCGCGGAGGTGACGGCGTTTTCCACCTCGAAGGACAAGGAGGCGGAGGCGCGCGAACTGGGAGCGCATCACTTCCTTAATACAAGGGACACAGGCGCACTGAAGAAGGTTGCGGGATCGTTCGATTTTCTGCTCTCGACCGTCAGCGCCGACCAGGACTGGCAGGGATATATCAATGCGCTCAGGCCCAAGGGCGTTCTTTGCGTCGTAGGAATTGCACCCTCGCCGTTGCAGATTCAGGCGTTCTCGTTGATTGGCGGGCAGAGAGCCGTCTCCGGCAGTCCCTCCGGCAGCCCGCGCGACCTGCACGAGATGCTCGATATCGCGGCGCGGCACGGCGTCAAGGCCATCACCGAGCGCTTCGCCATGAGCAAGGCGAACGATGCGGTGGCCAGGGTAAAGAAGAACCAGGTGCGCTATCGCGCGGTCCTGGCGAACTAGAGCGGCATGATTTTGCAAAGAATGCAAAGGCGGAGACCTCGGTCTTCGCCTTTCTTTTTGAGAGCGCCCTGTGACTTGATTCGAGGGATAAGACTCGCCGGATAGTAAGCTGAGGGTTCAAGAGTTCCTTCAAGGGTTCGATGCGATTTGAATTGTTCATTGCGGCGCGGTATCTGCGGGCCAAGCGTCGGCAGGCAGTGGTGGGGGTCATCACCATCATCTCCGTCGTTGGCGTGGCAGCCGGTGTAGCGTCGTTGATTATCGCGCTGGCCATTACCAATGGGATGCAGAAGGACCTGCAGGCGCGGCTGGTGGGCTCGACCGCGCACGTCGAGCTGATGCGGGTGAAGGCGGACGGCATCCGCGACTGGAGGCCGCTGCTCGAGAAACTGCGCAAGCTACCGCACGTGACGGCAGCGGCGCCGGGGCTCTATGGACAGGTTTTGATCTCACATGGAGCGCGCAGCGGAGGCGCTCTGGTTAAGGGCATTCTGCCAAAAGATGAAAAAACTGTGAGTGACCTGTTGCAGTCCATGGTAGAGGGATCGGCTAAAGAGCTGGAGCCGGTTGCCGCTGCGGCGCCCCATGCTCCGGAGCCGGAACATGGGGCGCCCGATCTGGCTCCGGTCCAGACGGTGCCCCCGATTGTGATCGGCAAGGATCTGGCAGAGACGATTGGAGCAGGCACCGGCGACGAGGTTCTGGTCACGAGTCCGCAGGGGGAGTTAACTCCGCTGGGGCTAGTGCCGCGCTATCAGCGATTCCGGGTGGCGGGAGTCTTCAAGTCAGGGTTCTATCAGTATGACTCGAGCTACACGTTCGTGCGGCTCGCGGACGCGCAGAGACTGTTCAGCGAGCCGGACCTGATCTCGGTGATCAGCTTCAAGGTAGACGATCTCTATCACGCGGACAGAATCGGCAGGGAGATTGAAAAAGCGGCCGGGCCGGGCTTCGAGGCGAGCAACTGGATGGAGCAGAACCGCGAACTCTTCCGTGCGCTGAAGCTGGAACAGATTGTCACGTTCATCGTACTGGCGCTGATCGTCTGCGTGGCCGCTCTCAATATTCTGATCGCGCTGACCATGATGGTGATGGAGAAGACGCGGGACATCGCCGTGCTGATGAGCTTCGGCGTGCGGGCCGAACAGGTGCGGCGAATCTTTCTGCTGCAGGGGTTGCTGATCTCGGTGATCGGCACAGCGATTGGACTGGTGCTGGGCTACGGACTGAGCTGGCTGGGAGGGCACTACCACTTCCCTCTCGATGCATCGGTCTACTCGATCGATTACCTGCCGTTCGCCCCGCGGATTCGAGACGCTGTGATCGTGGCGGCCGTTTCGTTGGGGGTGAGTCTGGTCGCTACCCTGTATCCTTCGAGATCGGCGGCGAAGGTATTGCCGGCGGAGGCTTTGCGCTATGAGTGAACCGAGAAATTGCTAAAGTCGGATTGGAGAAGAAATAAATGCCGGAAATCCGATTTCAATTTCAAACTGATAGTGAAAATGATGAACCTAGCCGTTTCGTGCTCGACTTCGAAGGATTAATTTATGAAACGGTTGATGATGAGAATAATGATCTCGATGAAGTGTTAGTTGGTCGAATTGATTTGTCCTTGATTCAACGAGGCCGAATATGGGATGAAAAAGGAAGTCTCTTCGAAGCCATGGATTGTTTTTCTTCCGAGATGCGTGAATGCTACGGTTCCATATTCAACGATAGGACAGGCGATTGGAATGAATCGATCGAATCTTTGTACGAACCCGATGCGCTTCTCCATTCAGATCTTCTTTTTATTAAGGGACTCGCGTTAGACGCTGCTTGGCAAGGTAAAACAATTGGATCAGCTGTAGCGCGCCAAGTTCTCTCGATCTTTGGGTCGAGTTGTGGCTTGATCTGTTGTAAGCCATTTCCACTTCAATATGCCGGCTGGGCCGGAGATCCTGGTGAGGAAATACACGAAAGCATCTCCGAAAAAAAGGAACGCGAAAGAGCGTTCCGCAGGGTTAATCAATTCTGGAAATCTCTAGGCTTTCATAAACTTCCTAAATCTGAATTCATTGTCTTTAGTCCAGAATATGACCAAGTTTTACTCCAGAAAACAGATGTGGTGATACAAGGCTAGGAGAAAGTTATTAATGGAACCACGGCTGAAATGCGGACGGCTGGCGCCGGAAGGCCTGGCGAAGATGCGGGAGCTTGGGCACTATCTGAATACCGGGAC
>Ga0070659_100001589_pt1 | contig 16375 bp, 17 predicted proteins | sample KBSC23metaG_FD_64666 | JGI IMG/M metagenome (GOLD analysis project Ga0070659, IMG submission 64666) | Corn rhizosphere microbial communities from Kellogg Biological Station, Michigan, USA - KBS C2-3 metaG | ecosystem: Host-associated > Plants > Roots > Rhizosphere > Soil ... | reverse complement strand
TCCTGCGGCACCCAGCCGAGCCCGGCCCGTGCGCGCCGATGCGGCGGCACTTTGGCAATGTCCGCGCCCTGCCAGCGGATGCGTCCGCCATGCAGGCGCGTGAAGCCCATCAGGGTACTCAGCAGCGTGGTCTTGCCAACGCCGTTGCGGCCCAGCAGCGCAAGGCTGCCACCGGTTTCCATCGCGAATGACACATCGTCGAGCACAACGGCATTGCCATAGCCTGCGGTCACGCTCTCAAACGACAGCAGCTCAGACATGCTCGGCCTCCCCGAGATAAACCTCGCGCACGCGCGCGTCGGCGGCGATCTCCTGCGGCGTGCCTTCGGTCAGCACGCGGCCGGCCACCAGCACGCTGATCCGCTCAGCAAAGCGGAAGACAAGGTTCATGTCGTGCTCGATGAAGAGGATGGTGATGTCGCGCGGCAGGCTGGCGATGACCTCGAACAGCTCGGCGCTTTCTCCGGTTGGAATGCCGGCGGCGGGCTCGTCGAGCAGCAGGATGCGTGGCTGCGTGGCCAGCGCCAATGCAATCTCTACGAGCCGCTGCTTGCCGTACGGCAATGCATGCGTGGGCGATAGCGCATCGGCACCGAGCTGCAGTCGGCATAGCAACGCCATCGCTTCATCACGCACTTCCTTGTGCGAGGCGACAGTGCGGTGCCAATGCCACGACGCGCCGGTGCGCTCGAAGATGGCGAGCATCACCGACTCCAGCACCGTCAGCCCGGGGAACAGCGTGTTGATCTGGAACGTGCGCGTGATGCCGCGCTTGACGCGCTGGTGTGCGGGGAGGCCGGTAATGTCTTCATCGCCAAGCAGGACTTGCCCCGCAGTGGGCGCAAACGCACCGGTCAGCAGATTGATGAAGGTAGTCTTGCCCGCGCCGTTCGGGCCGATCAGCGCGTGGCGCGCACCCGGCGTGAACGTCAACGAGATATCGGCGTTGGCGTGGAAGCCTCCCCAACGCTTGGACAGGCCACGCGTGCTCAGTGTCGGCGTGGAATGTGCTGTCGGTGCATTCATACGGCGCCTCCCTTGCGACCGCGCCAAGCTCGCATGGCCGCTTCGAGCCCACCGAGAATGCCGCCGCGCGCAAACAGCACGATCGCCATCAGCAGCAAGCCAATCCAGAACTGCCAGTAGACCGGGTTGATGCCCGCGAGCACATCCTGCGCCAGCATGAACACCGCCGCGCCGATCAGCGCACCATACAACCGGCCCGCACCGCCCAGCACCAGCATGATCAGCAACTCCGCCGAGCGCGAAAAGCCCAGCGAATCCAGCCCGACGAACTGCGTGGTCTGTGCAAGCAATCCACCTGCGATACCGGCAATCGCGGCGCTTACCGTAAAGGCTGCAACCAAACGCATGCGCACATCCGCGCCGATGGCCGGCATGCGCTTCGGCCCTTGTTGAATCCCCCGCAGCGACAACCCGAACGGCGAGCGCACCAGCCGCCGCAGCAGCACAAACACGATGAACAGCACGACGAAGCTGTAGACGTACGCCGTGCGGCCCTCCAGATCGAACGCGAAGGTGCCGAGCAGGTTGCTCATGGTTACGCCCGAAAGCCCATCGACGCCGCCCGTGAGAAACGCCATCTTGTTGGCCGCCTCATACAGCATCAGGCCGATGCCGAGCGTGACCATCAGCCGGGTCAGGTCTTGTCCGCGCACGACGAGAAAGCTCACGCAGAAGCCCCCCAGCGCGGCAACGAGCGCGCCCGCCGCCAGCCCCGTCAGCGGCTCGCCCCAGCCATGCGCGGCCAACAGCCCTGCCGTGTACGCGCCGAGGCCAAAGAAGCCCGCGTGCCCAAGCGACACGATGCCCGCATAGCCGAGCACCAAGTCGAGCGACAGCGCAAACAACCCCACGATCAGCACTTGGCTGCCGAAGACGAGGTAGTCCGGAAAGAGAAAATACACGGCGACGGGGATGCACCAGAACAGGATCTCCGGCGCAGACCAGCGCGCATCCGGCAAGCCGTGGGCCGCCGGGGTTTCGGCGGGTTGCGCAGATCGCCTCAGTTGCTGCAGCACGTTCATGCGCGCCTCCCCAGCAGGCCGCTCGGAAACAGCACGAGTAGCACGACCATCAACCCGTAGATGACGAATGCGCCGACCTCCGGCACGTAGTACTTGCCCGCCACATCGAACACGCCGAGCACCAGCGCCGCCAGCAACGTCCCCTTGATCGATCCAGCACCGCCCACCGCGACCACGAGCAGGAAATACACCATGTACTTGATCGGGAACGACGGATCGAGCCCCAGCACATCAATGCCCAGCCCGCCGCCCAACCCCGCCAGCCCCGATCCCAGCGCAAACGTGACGGAGAACACGAGGCTCACATTGATGCCCAGCCCGGCAGACGCTTGCTGGTTGTCCACTGACGCCCGCACCTGCGCGCCAAACCGCGTACGCTCGATCAGCCACGCCAGCAGCGCCGTCAGCACGATCACCACGCCGATCAGGAACAGGCGATAGCGCCCGACTTCCAGCGCACTGTCGAACACGCGCAATTGACCGCGCAGCATCTCCGGTAGTTCGATTGGCTGCTGTGTCGGTCCCCACACGTAGGTCGCGCCCGCCATCGCCATAAAGACGAGCGCAATGGAGAACAGCACCTGGTCCAGCGGGCTCGCACGATAGAGCCGCCGGTACAGCGTGCGCTCCAGCACAAACCCGATGGCTGCGGTGATGAGGAAAGCAATGGGCAGCGTCGCCAGAAACGGCACGCCGAGGCGATTCATCAGCACCACGCACACATAGCCGCCCGCCATGGCGAACGCCCCGTGCGCGAGGTTGATGAAGTTCATCAGCCCCATCGTGACCGACAGGCCGATGCTGATCAGGAACAACAGGCTGCCGTAGGCCAGCCCGTCGAACAACACACCCAATGCACTGAGCATGGGTCTCCTCCTTGGGTTTCCGGCTCGGCGGCCGGTTTGCCCGGTGTGTTGCGTGGCGTCTCGCCTGAGACGATGGGTGTTACTTCTTCGCGGCCGCCTCCGCGTCCATCTCGGCGAACACGGTTTGCGCGAGGTGGAAAGCATGATTGGCTGCCGGCACGCCGCAGTAGATGGCGGTCTGCAGCAGCGTTTCCTGGATTTCGTCGCGCGTCACGCCGTTGTTGGCGGCAGCGCGTAGGTGCAGGCGCAGCTCGCCGTCACGGCCCAGCGCGACCATCATGGCGATCGTCAGCAAGCTGCGCGTGTGGCGCGGCAAGCCAGGGCGCGTCCAGATCTCACCCCAGGCGTAGCGCGTGATGAGATCCTGAAACGGCGCGGTCAGGTCAGTCTGTGCGGCGTTTGCGCGGTCGACGTGGGCATCGCCCAGCACAGCGCGGCGCACCTGCATGCCGGCGGCGTGGCGTTCGCGGTCATCCATGGGCGGCCTCGCGTGCGACGTCAGTGGTCAAAAAACTGACGAGCGCTTGGGTGTAGCCGTCGGCCTGCTCCCAGTTGGCGAGATGGCCGGCCGAGAGTTCGACATACTGCGCACCCGGCACGCCGTCGGCAATGAGCTTGGTCTGCGCGGCGGGCGTGGAGATATCGTGCGTACCGCCAATCACCAGCATCGGCACACGAATGTTGGGCAGTTGCGCGCGCAGGTCGGCATCGCGGATGGCAGCGCAGTTGCCGTTGTAGCCGGCGTCCGGCGTGGACAGCAGCATTGCCTTGACGATATCGACGCGGCTGGCGTTGGCATCGCGGTAGCCTTGCGTGAACCAGCGCTCCAGCACCGTCTCGGTAATGCTCGCCATGCCGCCCTGCTCCACCTGCGCGATGCGCGTGTTCCAGCTTTGCTGCGTACCGATCAACGCGGCGGTGTTGGTCACCACCATGCGCGGGAAACGCTCGCCGTGATGGGCAGCCAGCCACAGGCCAGTCAGCCCGCCCATCGACAGGCCACAGAACAGCGCGAGGTCGATGTCGTAGTGATCGAGCAATGCGAGCACGTCACCACCGAGCTGCGCCACGCCAAACGGCGCATCCGGCACGCTCGACTGACCGTGGCCGCGCTGGTCATAACGCAGCAAGCGGAAGTGCTGGCGCAGCGCTTCAAGTTGCGGTGCCCACATGCCGAGGTTGGTGCCCAACGAATTGGACAGCACCAGCACCGGCTTGCCCGCGGCGGGCCCGTCATCGAATTCGTGATACAGGCGGACGTTCTCGTGTTCGAGCCAAGGCATGGTGTCTCCGTGGATGTCGCGTTCAGGGGTGGCGGCGGGCGTGTTCTGCGAGCACGCGGTCGACAGCGGCGCCCGCATCGCCAAGGTAGTGGTTGGGGTCGAGCAGCGCGTCGAGCCGTTGTGGCGTGGCACTGCCCCAGATGCGCAGCACGTCGGCGTCTTCGGCCAGCACGTCGCGCAATGTTTTGTTGTCCTGTACGGCTTTTCGGCTGGCGGCCTCGACCACGTGATGCGCCTGCAGGCGACCAAGGTCTGCGCCAAGTGCCAGCATCACGGCTTCACCAAGGATCAGGCCGTGCGTGAAGTCGAGATTGGCGCGCATGCGGGCCGCATCAACGTGCAAGCCTTCGATGATCTCGCGCATGCGGTCGAGTGCGCCAGCGGCCAGGCACGCCATCTCGCGCAGCGTCGCCCACTGTGCCTGCCAACCGCCGAGCGCGCGTTCGTGCTCCTGCGGCAGCGCGCCCAGCAGCGTGCTCGCCAACCCAGGCATGCGCGTGGCGACAGCGAGCACCGTCGCACAGCCTACCGGATTGCGTTTGTGCGGCATGGTGGAAGAACCACCCTTGCCTGCGCCCGAAGGCTCAGCAACTTCGCCCACCTCCGTCTGCATCATCAGCGAGAGGTCGCGCGCAAAATGCCCGAGCGTGCCGGTCAGCAGCGCGAGCGTGGCGCCGATATCGGCCACGCGATCCTGCTCGCCATGCCAAGAGAGCGCCGGCAGCGGCAGATCGAGTTCGTGGGCCAGCGTCTGGGCGACGGCACGGGCATGTTCGCCCAGGCTGGCGAGCGTGCCGGCCGCGCCACCAAACTGCAGCACCGGCACATGCGCACGCAACGCGGCAAACCGATCCTGCGTGCGATGCACCGCTTCCAGCCAGCCGGCGACCTTGCGGCCGAATGTGGTCGGCAGCGCCTGCTGCAACCACGTGCGCGCCACCATCGGCGTATTGCGATGACGCTGCGCGAGCGCAGCCAACGCATCGGCCAGCTTTTGCAAATCCGCATCGATCAACTCGGCCGATTGCCGCCACTGCAGCATCAAACCCGTGTCGATGATGTCCTGGCTGGTCGCGCCCCAATGCACGTAGCGCGCAGCATGTTCATCGTGCTGCGCGACAGCAGCCGTCAGTTGCTTGACCAGCGGAATGGCGAGGTTGCCTGCGCTGGCCGCTGCGTTACCGAGCGCTTCCAGATCGAGCGCCACCTTGGCACACACCGCGCGGATCGGCGCCACGGCTTCCGCCGGAATCACGCCGACCGCACCCTCGGCCTGCGCAAGCGCCGCCTCCACATCCAACATCGCGCGCACGGTGGCGGCATCGGACCACACCGCCAGCATGGCCGGCGTGGAGAAAGCGCGATCGAGCAGTCCGCTGGTCATGGCAGCATTCATGGCAACTTCAAACGCGTTCGATCACCAACGCGATGCCTTGGCCGACACCGATACACATCGTGCACAGCGCATAGCGGCCGCCGGTGCGGTGCAGTTGGTACATCGCCGTCGTCACCAGACGCGCGCCGCTCATGCCGAGCGGGTGACCGAGTGCAATCGCTCCGCCGTTCGGGTTGACGCGCGGGTCGTCATCCTGCAGGCCAAGCTGGCGCGTCACGGCCAAGCCTTGCGCGGCAAACGCCTCGTTCAGCTCGATCACATCCATCTGATCGATCGTCAGGCCCAGTTGCTTGAGCAGCTTCTGCGAAGCCGGCGCCGGGCCGATTCCCATCACGCGCGGCGGCACGCCAGCGGTGGCCATGCCAACGATGCGCGCACGCGGCGTCAGGCCAAAGCGCTTGGCAGACTCTTCGTTGGCGAGCAGCAGCGCGCAGGCGCCGTCGTTCACGCCCGACGCATTGCCAGCGGTCACAGTGCCATCCGGGCGCACCACGCCTTTCAATTTGGCGAGTGTTTCCATGGTGGTCGCGCGCGGATGCTCGTCGCGGCTCACAACAATGGCGTCGCCCTTCTTCTGCGGAATCGTCACCGCCGTGATTTCCTGCGCGAACGTGCCGTCTTCCTGCGCGCGCGCCGCGTTGGCCTGGCTGCGCAGCGCGAAGCGGTCCTGGTCTTCGCGATTGACGTTGTAGTCGGTGGCGACGTTCTCGGCGGTTTCGGGCATCGAGTCCACGCCGTACTGTGCCTTCATCAGCGGGTTGACGAAACGCCAGCCGATGGTGGTGTCGTAGATGGCGGCGTCGCGCGAAAAGGCGCTCGCAGCCTTGCCCATCACGAACGGCGCGCGGCTCATGCTTTCCACGCCGCCGGCAATCATCAGCGACGTTTCACCCGCGCGGATGGCGCGTGCGGCCGTGCCAGTGGCGTCCATGCCCGAACCGCACAGGCGGTTGATGGTCGAGCCCGGCACGCCCTCGGGCAGCCCGGCGAGCAACGACGACATGCGCGCCACGTTACGGTTGTCCTCGCCGGCCTGGTTGGCGCAGCCGAAGATCACGTCGTCGATGGCCGACCAGTCGACCTGCGGGTTGCGCGCCATGAGCGCCTTGAGCGGCACCGCGCCCAGGTCGTCCGCGCGCACGGCAGAGAGGCTGCCGCCGTAGCGACCGATGGGGGTGCGGATGGCGTCGCAGATGAAGGCTTCCGTCATGATGTGTTTTGTCTCCAACAATTGTTATAGGCGACGCAGCGGCGCGGCCGTCAGCGTCTGCAGCGACTCGAAATCCAGCCCGTCGGCCATCTCACGCACCACCAGCCCCTCGGGCGTGATGTCGATCACGGCGAGGTCGGTGTAGATGGTATCGACGCAGCCGATGCCCGTCAGCGGGTACGTGCACGACCGCACGATCTTGCTGTCGCCCTGCTTGGTCTGGTGCTCCATCATCACGAAGACCCGCTTGGCGCCGATGGCCAGATCCATCGCGCCGCCCACGGCGGGAATCGCGTCCGGTGCGCCGGTGTGCCAGTTGGCCAGGTCGCCCGCGGCCGACACCTGGAAGGCGCCGAGCACGCAGTAATCGAGATGACCGCCCCGCATCATGGCAAACGAATCGGCGTGATGGAAGAACGACGCGCCAGGCTTGACTGTCACTGGCTGCTTGCCGGCGTTGATGAGGTCTTCGTCTTCACTGCCGGGTGCGGGTGCCGGGCCCATGCCGAGCAGGCCGTTCTCGGTGTGCAGAATGATTTCGCGGTCGGCAGGCAATTGGTTGGCGACCAGCGTCGGCAACCCGATACCCAGGTTGACGACCGAGCCGTCCGGAATATCGCGCGCAACGCGGGTGGCGATCTGGTCGCGCGTCCAGCGCTGGATCTTGGCGGTGGCTTCGGCGCTCATGCGGCCTCCTTGGCTTGCGCGGCGCTGACGAGTTGCACGACGCGTTTGACGAAGATACCCGGCGTAACGATGTGTTCGGGGTCCAGTTCGCCCAGTTCCACCGTCTCGCTGACTTGCGCGATGGTGCACTTGGCTGCCATGGCCATCACCGGGCCGAAGTTGCGCGCGGTCTTGCGATAGACGAGGTTGCCCCAACGGTCGGCGCGCAGGGCTTTGATGAGGGCGTAGTCGGCGGTGAGCGGCAATTCGAACACGTACGGCTTGCCGTCGATGATGCGCGTTTCCTTGCCTTCGGCCAATTGCGTGCCGTACGCGGTCGGGCAGAAGAAGCCGCCGATGCCGGCACCCGCCGCGCGGATGCGCTCGGCCAGGTTGCCTTGCGGCACGAGTTCCAGTTCGAGCTCGCCGGCGCGGTAGAGCGCATCGAACACGTGCGAATCGGCCTGGCGCGGGAACGAGCAGATGATCTTGCGCACGCGGCGGGCCTTGAGCAGCGCGGCGAGGCCCGTCTCGCCGTTGCCGGCGTTGTTATTGATGATGGTGAGCTCGCGGGCCCCGTGGGCGATGAGCCCGTCGATGAGCTCCGAAGGCATGCCGGCGGTACCGAACCCGCCGATCATGATGGTGGCACCGTCCGGGATATCGGCCAGGGCGGCCTCGACGGACGGACAAAGCTTGTTGATCACGTGCATTCTCCGGCAGGGGCGCCGCGCATTTGGATGGCCTGGCGCCGCGGAGCACCGCAGAGCCGAAAATGGCCGAGCCGCAACCGTGCGGCCTGCGAGTCTCCTGTTTGACTGGATCGACACGGGCCTTTGCTGTCCGGCCACGATTCAATTTTCCCGTTTTGTTCGATATACGAACTCACGTTCGATCCAAGAACTAATCTACGCCCCTGCTCCCACGCATGTCAAGGTGTACGGATAGCGATCAGTCGTTCGAGTAGCGAAATCGAGGCAATGCCAGTAGTCTTGAGCCCACTGCATCGCTTTCGCCTTACTTGCATGTCTGCCACCCTACCTTCCACCGACCAGCCCGCCGAAAAACCCAGCGATTCCTACGTCCAGTCTTTTGCGCGGGGGCTGTCCGTCATCCGTGCGTTCAATGCGGAGCGGCCTGAGCAGACGCTGTCCGAAGTCGCCGAGGCCACCGGCCTCACCCGCGCCGGCGCCCGCCGCATCCTGCTTACGCTGGTCAGCCTCGGCTACGTCAGCTTTGAAGGCCGCCTGTTCCGGCTCACGCCCAAGATTCTCGACCTCGGTTTCGCCTACCTCACCTCGATGCCGTTCTGGAACCTCGCCGAGCCGGTGATGGAAGAACTCGTGCAGACGGTGCATGAAAGCTGCTCCGCCTCGGTCCTGGATGGCACGGAAATCGTCTACGTGCTGCGCGTACCCACCCAAAAGATCATCGCGCTGAACCTGTCGGTCGGCAGCCGGCTGCCTGCGTTCTGCACGTCGATGGGCCGCATGCTGCTGTCGGGCCTGCCCGAAGACCAGCTCGACATCGTGCTGCGCGAATCCGACCGGCGCGCACGCACGCAGCGCACCATCACCGAGGTCGACGCATTGAAGGAGGTCATTGCCGGTGTGCGCCAGCAGGGCTGGGCACTGGTTGACCAGGAGCTTGAGGAGGGACTGATCTCGCTGTCCGCGCCGATCCGCAATCGGGCAGGCGATATCATCGCGGCCATGAATATCAGTGGGCAGGCCAACCGGACTTCTGCCAAGCAGATGACGAAGCAGTTTCTCGGCCCACTGCAGCAGGCGGCCGAGCGCATTTCGGCCATGGTGCGGGTGCGGACCTGACCTGCGTTAAAAACAGCGGCGCATAGTGTGCGGCGCGCCTCGCATCCCGACACTTTTTTCAATAAAATTGTGGCTCCGTGGGCAAAGAGGATGTCTGTGACTCAACACACCGCCATTCGCACAGGTCTGGATGTGAAAGGTCGCCACCGCCGGGCGCGTGCTTCGCGCATCCTGGCGCTTGCCCTGCCGCTGTTGTCCAGCCCCGTGTGGGCGCAATCGTCGTCGCTGGCCGCAGCCATGCAGGAGCTGTCTCCGCTAGCCCGCATGCTGGTTGGCGCCGCCACCGGTCGCAGCACGGCCGCCGCCGGTGTGCCGGCCCTCACCGGCCCCGCCCGCAATGCTGATCGCGCCCTCGCCCAGGCCTGCGCCGACATCAACCGCTTCACCCCCGTCCCGCTCGACCGCGAGACCTCGTTGGCGCAATGCTCGCTGGCGCAGAAGAAGAACCTCGTCTTCGTCATCACGCTGACCAACTACGCGGCGCATTCGGCTGCATCGCAGGGCTTTCGGCTGAATTTCGTGCCGATCCTGCAGAAGAACATCTGCAACAACGGCGATGTGCGCATCCTCACACGCCTGGGCCTGAGCCTGGTCTACCGCTATCGCGGCAACGACCACGAGACCGTCGGCGACGTGCCGATCAACGAATCGATCTGCGGCGCGCTGTAAGCGCACGCGCGGCCCCGGGAATCCCCTGATGGAGTGCGGTCGACTGCCATGTCATTAATGGCGGACAAAGTCTCATTTCATCCAATGTCTGCCGGGCCCTTGCCTTGCTGCGCCAATCTCACTGGCCCACATGCACCGCCCGGCAACCCCTACCTCCCGCCTGTGCATCCCAACCCGCCGCGCTTGCCAAACTGCATTTGCACCGATTCGGCATGGGCTTATAGTTGGGCGTTCTGCGCAGGCTCGCTCCTCATATCGTTATCCGAACACCGCGCAGCCAAACAACCGGTACACCGGTATGCTCGCGGGCGATCCTGATTTGTCCTGATCCGCACACTGTTCACCACCCAAGTCGTCAAGGAGGAAATCCGATGAAAACAAACCGACGTCTGACGCAATTTGCAGGTGCCGCTGTTCTGGCAGCGGCCACCCTGGTCGCCACCACAGCACACGCTGACCAGGTTTCCGACATCAAGAAGAAAGGCGAACTCGTCTGCGGCGTGCTTGGCACCGACGAGCCGTTCAGCTTCCTGAAGGACCCGATGAGCCGCGAGATCGTCGGCTATGACGTCGACATGTGCGACGCCGTGGCCAAGAGCCTGGGCGTGAAGCCGGTCCTCAAGCAACTTGCCGTGGCCGCGCGCCTGCCCGAACTGCAGCAAGGCCGCGTCGACCTGCTGGCCGCCTCGCTCACGCACAACAAGGAGCGCGAGGCGCAGATCGACTTCTCGGTGTCGACCTTCATCACCGGCCAGAAGGCCATGGTGAAGAAGAGCAGCGGCATCACGTCGCTCGCGCAGCTCGATGGCAAGAAGCTTCTGACGGTCAAGGGTTCGACCATGGAAGCCAACATCGCCAAGACCATCAAGAACGCTGAGGTCGTTTCGTTCGACAACAGCCCGCAGGCGCTGCTTGCGCTGCAACAAGGCAAGGGCGTCGCCTACGTGAACGACGAAACCACCCTGATCGGCAACATGGCCAAGATGGGTCCAGTGGCGAAGGACTACACGCTCCTGCCGCAGAACCTGTCGACCGAGCACCTCGCGCTGGGCATCCGCAAGGGTGAGCCGGCCTTCAAGAAGCAGGTCGACGACGTGCTGCTGGGCATGGAGAAGAGCGGCGAAGCGCAAAAGCTGTTCGACAAGTGGTTCGGCCCGACCACGAAGATGGCCTTCCCGCAGCGCACCTTCAAGATTTCTACCGACAAGATCGATTAATCGCTAAACGTCGGGCCGCCCAGGCGCCGGACCTTTCTGGTGCGGGGCGGTGAATCTCTCTATGCCCCAATTTGATTTGTCGATGCTGCTCTCGGGGCAGTATCACCAGTGGCTCGTCAGCGGTTTCTTCCTGTCGATCAAGCTCTCGGTGCTGGCCTTCGTGCTGGCACTTCCGCTTGCCATCGTCGTTGCGTTGCTGCGCCTGGCGCCGGCTGCGCCGCTGCGCGGTATCGGCCAGACCTTCGTCGAGGCCATCCGCAATGTGCCGCTGCTCGCCCACATGCTGTTCTGGTATTTCGGTGCGCCGCAGATCCTGCCGGAGTTCATCCGGGACTGGCTCTACAGCATGAACTACGAGGCCGCGAGCGCCGTCATCGCGCTCGTGCTCTACACCGCCGCCTACATGGCGGAGGACATCCGCAGCGGCATCCGTTCGATCCCGAAAGAGCAACTCGAAGCCAGCCGGGCGCTGGGCCTCTCCTTTTTGCAGGCGATGCGATTGGTGATCCTGCCGCAATCGCTGCGCATCACGGTGCCGCCGCTGGTCAGCCAAACGCTGAACCTGTGGAAGAACTCAAGCATCGCCATGGTCATCGGCGTGGCTGAGTTGATGTACCAGGCGCAGCAGGTGGAGAGCGCCACCTTCCGCGGCTTCGAGGCGTTTGCGTTTGCCACCGCGGCATATCTGACCATCTCGATTGCGATCACGGTGTTCTCGGCGTGGTATCAGCATCGCTATCCCGTGCGGACGCTGTAGTCATGCTCGATCTTATTCAAACCTACGGCATCTATTACCTGATCGGGCAGTACCCGAACGGGCCGCTGGGCGGTCTGGCGCTGACCTTCCTGCTGGCATCGGCGGGTCTCGTGCTGGCGCTGCCGGTGGGCATCGTGCTGGGCCTGTGCCGCGTGAGCCCGATCGCCGTGCTGCGCTGGCCCGCTACGGCGCTCGTCTTTGCCGTGCGCGGTACGCCGCTCTTGATGGTGATCTTCTGGGCGTATTTTCTGCTGCCCTCCATCACCGGCCACCGTACCGACCAGTTCAGCACCATGCTGACCGCGCTGGTGATCTTCGACGGGGCGTACCTGGCCGAGATCGTGCGCGCCGGCATCCAGGCCCTGCCGCGCGGGCAGATGGAGTCCGCCCGTTCACTCGGCTTGTCATACATCCAGGCAATGCGGCGGGTGATCCTGCCGCAGGCGCTGCGCAACATGCTGCCGTCGCTGGTCAACCAGCTTGTGTCGACCATCAAGGAGACCTCGCTGGGCTACATCATCAGCCTGCCCGAGGTGTCGTTCGTGGCCGGGCAGATCAGCACGGCCGTGATGGTCAAGTCGGCTGAGGTGTATGGCCTGCTGGGGATCAGTTACTTCGTGATGTGCTTCAGCCTGACCCGCGTGGCGTTCTTCCTGGAGCGGCGCCTCGCAGCGCGCGCTCCATCCAAACCATGAACATGATTACGATCGAACACGTCGACAAGTGGTATGGCGATTACCACGCGCTGGTCGACGTCAATGAAACCGTCGCCAAGGGCGAAGTGGTGGTGGTCTGCGGGCCATCGGGCTCGGGCAAGTCGACACTCATCCGCACGCTCAACCGGCTGGAGGCGATTCAGAAAGGCCGCATCACCGTCAACGGACACGATGTGCACGCGCACGGGGTGGATGTGAACACGCTGCGCAGTGGCATCGGGTTCGTGTTCCAGCAGTTCAACCTGTTTCCGCACCTGACGGTAATGCAGAACTGCATCCTCGCGCCGGTGCAGCTCAAGCGCATGCAGGCGCAGGAAGCGAAAGATTTTGCGATGAGCCTGCTCGAACGCGTGGGCCTGCCGCACAAGGCCAATACCTATCCGAGCGAGCTGTCGGGCGGCCAGCAGCAGCGCGTGGCAATTGCCCGCGCGCTGGCGATGAAGCCACCGGTGATGTTGTTTGACGAGCCCACCTCCGCGCTCGACCCCGAGATGGTGAACGAGGTGCTGCAGGTGATGAAAGACCTGGCACGCGACGGCATGACCATGGTCTGCGTGACGCACGAAATGGGCTTCGCACGCGAAGTGGCCGACCGCGTGCTCTTCATGGACCAGGGCCAGGTGCTGGAGCGCGCCACGCCAGAGGACTTCTTCCTGCGCCCGCAGCACCCGCGTGCGCAGCGCTTTCTGGCCGATATCCGCTCACCATGGAGCGCGCCGGCCTGAAGTGGATACGCAGCGAGCCATCAAAAACGGGGGACATCGTCCCCCGTTTGCTTTGATGCGCGACGACCCGGCTTATTGGATCGCCTTGTCGTTCGGATGCGCGTACAAGTCCCTCATGCTCGTCGTCATCGGGTAGTTCAGGTTCAGGTTCTTCGGCGGAATCGGCGACATGAACCACTTCTTGTACAGCTCGTTGGCCTTGCCCGACTTCATCAGGTCGGCAATGACGTCGTCGGCCACCTTCTTGAACGCCGGATCGTCCTTGCGCATCATGCACGCGTAGGTTTCGGTCTGCAGCGGCGTGCCGGTCACGACCCAGTCGGCCTGGTTCTTGGCCTTGGTGCGCTCGCCGTACAACAGCGGCTCGTCCATCACGAACGCCACGGCGCGGCCCGATTCCAGCGTCAGAAACGCCTGGCCATGATCCTTGGCGAGGATCAGGTTCATCTTGTCGGCGTCCTTGGCCTCACCGTTGATCTTCTGCAGGAGGCGGTCTTCGGTCGTGCCGGCGGTGGTCACCACGGTCTTGCCCTTCAGGTCCGAGAAGTCCTTGATGCCCGACTTCTTGTTCACCAGCATCAGCATGCCGTAGATGAAGATGTTGTTCGAGAACGCCACCTGCTTCTGGCGCTCGAGGTTGTTGGTGGTCGAGCCGCACTCGAAATCAATCGTGCCGTTCTGCAGCAGCGAGATGCGGTTCTGCGACGTGATCGGTGTGAGCTTGACCTGCAGCTTCGGCACGCCCAGCTTCTTCTCCACGCCGGCAACGATCATGTTGGAGATCTCTTGCGAATAACCGGTGATGGTGTTCGCATCGGCTTGGTACGAGAACGGAATCGACGATTCACGATAGCCCACCGAGATCACGCCCGATTGCTTGATCTTGGCCAGCGTGTCGTTCGACTGCGCCTGCGCGCCGGTCGACAGTGCGGCAAGCGCGCCAGCAGCGGCCAGCGTCAGGCAGCACAGGGTACGTTTGGTCGAATTGATCGGATGCAGCGTCTTCATGCTTCCCCTCCTATGGGATGTTCGCTCCAGACTACGTTGTTTACCTGTTGGCGCAAGCCCTGAAGCCAGCGCACACGGTCTTTTGAATCTCACGCTTGTGTCACGCTGCTAACGCGTACGGCACTGGGGAAATCGCGGGCTTGCGTCCGGCGATCAGATCGACCAGCAAGCCCGCACTGCCGAGCGCCAACGTAAAGCCCAGTGCGCCGTGGCCGACATTGAGCCACAGCCCCTCTACCGGCGATGCGCCCACCACGGGCACCCCCGTGGGCGTCGCAGGACGCATGCCAGCCCATGGTGCCGCATCGGCGCCCGCATCGCTGGCGCGCCTGGCACCCGGGAATAACGCACGGGTTTCGTCGTACAGCGTCTGCGCGCGGCGCGTGTCGAGCGTCGTCGACCAGCCCACCAGATCCGCCATGCCCGCCACACGCAGGGTCTGGCCGATGCGCGCGTAGACAATCTTGCGCGCCGCATCCGTCACGCTGATCACCGGGGCAATATCGCCCTCGCCCAACGGCAGGCTGATGCTGTAGCCCTTGAGCGGATACAGGCCGGGGTCGATGCCGAGCGGGCTGAGCAGCTTTGCACTTGTTACGCCTGCTGCCATCACCACCGCATCGGCGGCAAGCTGCTCACCGTCGACCAGCTTGAGGCCACGCACGCGGCCGCCTTCGGTCCACAACGCAGCAACGCCGGTGTTGACGCGCAGCGTCACGTTCGACATCTCGCGCAGCCGGTTGAACAAGCCGACGCAGAGCTGATGACAATCGGCCACGTCTTCATCCGGCGTGTAGATGGCGCCGACGATCTGATCGCGCACGCAGGCAAGCGCGGGCTCGTGAGCGATGGTCTCGTTGGCCGACAGCGCGTGCTGCTCACAGCCGAGCGTGGCCTGGTAGCCGACCTGCGCGCGGGCGGATTCGAACGCGCCGGCATCGCGGTGTATCACCAGCTTGCCGCGCCGTGCAAAGCTGAACGCCAACTCCGGCGATGCCTCGCGCAGGGCTTCCATGCGCGCGCGGCTGTAAAACGACAACGCAAGCAGCTCACGCGTGGTGCGATCGGCACGCTCGCGATTGCAAGCAGCGATAAAGCGCAGCCCCCAGCGCAGCAGCGCCGGATCGAGCGAAGGCTTGAGGCGCAACGGCGAATCGCGGCGCAGCAGCCAGCCCGGCACATGCGAAAGCACGCCTGGGCCGGCCAGCGGGGCCACATAGCTGTAGCTCAACTGGCCGCCGTTGGCGTAGCTAGTGCCCTCGCCTGGGCCTGGATGGCGCTCGACCAGGGTGACCTGATGGCCTTCCTGCGCCAGCGCGTATGCGGTGCTGATGCCAATGATGCCGGCGCCTACTACTGCGATTTGCATGAAGAAGCTGCGATTTGTAAGAACGTTGTCGGCAGCTTAAGGAGGGGCCCCGTGGGGACGCAAATGCGGAGTTGTTGGTCGCGATGTCGTGAGGCTATGGGTGATGGGAAGGCGGCGGACTGCGGCGTGTGATGGTTTTTGCTCGGCGCTTGGGGAGTGGACTGTCATGCATGACGGTTTACCCCTCACGGTTGAGTCTCAAACTGGCATGCGTGACGGCTTACCTCTCGCGGTTGCGTCTCAGACTGGCATGCGTGACGGTTTACCCCTCACGGTTGCGTCTCAGACTGGCATGCGTGTCGGTTTACCCCTCTCGGTTGCGTCTCAGACTGGCATGCGTGACGGTTTACCCCTCACGGTTGAGTCTCAGACTGGCATGCGTGACGCCTTACCTCTCGCGGTTGAGCCTCGGACTGGCATGCGTGACGGTTTTGGGCTTGCGCTTGGATGTTTTTGGTTTGCCTCCCTTTCGGCCCCGGCAGGGGACGAAAGGCGGAGGGCCTGTCAGTAATTTCGTGTTCAAGGCATAACATGCTCGCAAGGAGAAGTTATGCCACGCAAACCGAAAGCCAAGCCGGTGGACCTGCCGGCGATCCCTGCCGAACTGCTTGAGCAA
>Ga0070659_100001587_pt1 | contig 16379 bp, 18 predicted proteins | sample KBSC23metaG_FD_64666 | JGI IMG/M metagenome (GOLD analysis project Ga0070659, IMG submission 64666) | Corn rhizosphere microbial communities from Kellogg Biological Station, Michigan, USA - KBS C2-3 metaG | ecosystem: Host-associated > Plants > Roots > Rhizosphere > Soil ... | reverse complement strand
GCTTCGCCCGGCATGTCGTCGCTGACGCCGCGCACCAGCTCCGGCGGCGGCTCCTTGCCCTGGGCGGCGTAGGATTTCAGCAGGTCCAGGTGGTCGCGGCTGCGCCGATAGGTGAGCCATCGATCCCAGGCCCCGAACACGAAGGCGCCGATCGGAAAGAGCAGCCACCAATAGCTGCGGAAGATGTCTTCCATGAGCCGTAAGCTCCCTAAGCGTGGGCCGGCGGGGACATTTCCCCACGCCGCCCTTTTCCCCCAATAGTCGCCGCCGACCCCACCGTCGGATGCAGAGGAAGCCTACGCCGTACGCATCCGTCTAGCCACGCCGTCCGCGCTGGCCCGGCCGGTTGGGCGGCGGTGTGAACCGCCCGCCGCCTGGCTTCGCGCCCTGGGCCGGCGGCCCGCCCGGTCGAACAGGCCGAAAGCCGCCGCCGGCGTTGCGCTTTTCCGCCAGCCGCCGCTCCAGGACCTGGCGTGCGCGCTCGGCCCGGTCGGCGAATTCGACGGCGTAGCGAGCGAAGGCGCGAGTGGCCTGGGCGTCGGCGGGGTCCGCCGGCGCGCCGGCCTGGGCTTCATCGCCTTTGCGCACCGCCGCCGCGCGGGCGATCAGGCCGTGCCAAGCGGGGTCGAGCGCCCCCTGCGCCCAGGCCATGCTGGCCTTCTTCGACCACACCGCGCCGGTCGCCAGCGTGTGCAGCATCCGGCAGTAGAGCCCGACCCAGAACGCCTGCCACGCCACCAGATGCATCGGCTGGAGATCGAGCGAAAGGCAGAGGTCCATCGTCTTGCGCACCTCGGCCCGCAGCGCGGCCGGGCTCACCGGATCGATCAGGTCCCGCGGATCGGGACCGGCCAGCACCACGCCCTTTTCGCGCAGGCACCAGCGCACGACCTGGGTGTTGTCGTGCTCTGAACGAACCAGGGTCTTGGCCCCGTGGTCGAGGTACCAGAACGGATAGCCGCGCGGCGGGCTGCCTGATGTTCCAGGATCGGCCCAGTCGGCGGCGCGCGGCTCGCCGGGCGGATCGCGCGGCGTGTCGCTCCATCGCCGCAGGATCGCGGCGGGGGCATAGGACCCCTCGAGCCCCGTCCGCCAATAGGCGAAGGGCAGTTTGTGGATCTCGGCGTGCAGCGCCTGGAACGCGGGCAGCTCCTCCGGCGTGATGTCGCGCGCGGTGACCACGATGAAGTCGCAGTCGCTGAACTCCGTGAAGTCGCCGACCGCGAACGAGCCCTGCAGGTAGGCGCCCACGAAATTGTCGCCGAGCAGGCGTTGGACGCCCTCCAGCAAGTGGGCGAGCACGGCGTTCAGGTCGGCATAGGGCGTGGGCTGGCGCGCAGGCGCGCGCGGGTCTCTGGATTGGGGCATGGAAAAGCATCCGTTGGAGTGAAGCGGGCGTCGGACGGCGTTCAGGCCCGCAGGCGGGCGCGTCCGGACGGCTCGGCAGACGACGGCGGGCGCAAGCCCGACCGGCCTACGGCCTCAAACGACAGATGCTGATCATGGGCGCTCGGGCCTCCATACAGGCTGCCAGCCTAGCGACGCGAGGGCGGTCCGGCAACTAGCCGAACGCCGCCGCATAGACCTCGGGCTTGAAGCCGACGATCACCCTGCCGCCGGTCTCCAGCACAGGACGCTTGATCATCGAGGGCTGGGCCAGCATCAGGTCGATCGCCTTGATCTCGTCGAGCCCCTGCCTGTCGGCCTCCGGCAGGTTGCGGAACGTCGTCCCGGCCCGGTTCAGCAGGGTCTCCCAGCCGACCTGCCGCGCCCAGCCTTCGAGCGCCGCGCGCGAGACGCCCTGCTTCTTGTAATCGTGGAAGGCATAGGCGACGCCGTGCTGGTCGAGCCAGGTCCAGGCCTTCTTCATCGTGTCGCAGTTTCGAATGCCGTTCAGCGTCACTGTCTCGCTCGTCACACAGGTCTCCACGGTCTCGTCAGGCCGTTGCGCTGTCGCGCTCGCCATCGAACGGTATTTCGTTCAGCCGCCAAGGGTCCAGCGGCCCAGCACCTCGTGTCGGCCCTCGCCGTGGACGCTGTCGATCAGGAGGAACTCGCGGACCCACCAGCGCAACGGGGGAATGAACTCCGGCGGGGCGTCGCGCTGCTTGCGCAGCAATGTGAGGTGCGGCTCGAACGCAGCCTGGGCGGGCCGCACGACCCCGGCCGTGGTCAGCGCTCCGTGAAGCGCCGCCTGCAAGCCTGTCGCGCCGGCCACGCCCTCGTCGCCCCACAGGACGACGCAGCGGTCTCCGGGCTTGCCGCCCCAGGTCGCCAGTCGGTTGAAGGCGAGGAGAAACGGCCGCGCTGCGATCGTGGCTGCGGCGTCCAGAGCGCGCGCCACCACGGCGGATGGAATCTCCGGCCCCGAAGCGACGTGGGTCAGCGAGACGTGCAGCCGCTCCGGCGGCGTGATCCAGCCGCCCAGGCCGCGCCTGGTCCGCGCAAGCTGGTGCGCCTGTTGAGCGGCGTCGGCGTCCGGCCGAACAGCGAAGAAGACCTTATGGCGGATCGCGCTTTCCGGCCTGGCCGGGAGATCGAGTTCAAAGAGGTCGGACATGCTCGCTCTCTCCCATTGGCGTAGCGCAACGAAAGCCGGAACGCGGCTCGCGGTCAAGAACAAACCAGGAACTCCTCTACTCTCGCCTCCCCTCCTGTTCCTGCGGCTTGACCACGACGGCGACCGTCTCTCTGCTGGACCGCGCACGTCGCCGCTGAGAGCGACGGCTCGGGAGGCTCCAAGATGATCCGCAGATTGCTGCGCCCTGCCCTCATGGCCCTGGCGCTCGCCTCGGTGCTCACCACGCCCGCCCTGGCGCAAACCGATCCCGCCGCGGTCGCCAAGGGCTACAAGGCCGCGCGCAACGCGTTCGGCCAGCCCGACCTCTCGGGCGTCTGGAGCAACGCGACCATCACCCGCCTGGAGCGCGACCCGAAGTACGGCGAGCGCCTGGTGCTGACGCCCGACGAGGCCAAGGCGATCGAAGGCGCCAGCGATGCGCGCAACGCCCGCCTGCGCGCCAACACCGACCAATCCAAGAAGGTCGACGACCTGCCGGAATGCCAAAGCGGCGCGCAAGGCGCGGCGTGCGGCTACAACGCCTTCTGGACCGATCCCGGCACCCGCCTCGTCCGCATCGGCGGACAGGCGCGCACCTCGATCCTGACGGCGCCGGCGAACGGGCGGCTGCCGACCAATCCGGGCGCCGCGGCCGCGCGCGCCCGCCGCCAGACGGGCGGCAATTTCGACGGGCCCGAGCGGCGCTCGCTGGGGGAACGCTGCATCGTGGGCTTCGGCGGCACCTCCGGCCCGCCCATGCTGCCGGTGCTGTACAACAACCACTACGAGATCCAGCAGACCAGGGACGCCGTGGTGATCGTGGTGGAGATGGTCCACGACGCGCGCATCGTGCGGCTGGGCGGCGGCCATCCGCCGCCGGGCGTCCGGCTCTGGATGGGCGATTCGGTCGGTCATTGGGACGGCGACACCTTGGTCGTCGAGACGACGAACCTGCGTCGGGAGGAAGGCTTGCGCGGCCCCGCCGACAACATGACGGTCGTCGAGCGGTTCACCCGCGTCTCGCCGCAGCAGATCCTCTACCAGTTCGAGGTGACCGACCCGCAGGCCTTCTCGGCGCCCGTGAAGGGCGAGGAAGCCCTCAACGCCACCCGGGACCGGATCTACGAATACGCCTGCCACGAGGGCAACTACGCCATGACCGGCATCCTGGCCGGCGCCCGGCAGGCCGAGAAGGAGGGCCGCCCGATCGAAGGCGCCCGCGGCGAGATCAAGGAGGAGGGCGGCGACTAGGTTGCCCCGCTGAGCCGCGTTATCCTGCCTTCAAAGTTGTTCAGATATCCTGATCTGTGAAATTCGAGTTCAGCGTTTAGCATTATTACGTTTTGAAGACTATCTCGCAGACTTTCTGGCCGATACAAGAAAACCACTTGGGCGCCGTACATCGTCCCACCTCGAGGTGCGTCGCCGGAGTAGCGGCCCCCGGCTTGTTCGGGGGCCGCAGCCGCACCTCGAAACCGGAACTCCCGACATGACGCTAGCTCTCCCCAGGCCGGGGCCCCTTCGAGCGCACGAGCTGGCGCTGGACGAGGCCAACGCCGCGATTGCGCGGTCTGTCCGGGCGCGGCGAACGAGCCTGGGCGTGAGCCTCGCGGCCCTGGCCAGCGCAAGCGGCGTCGACCTGGCGGCCTTGCACGGCCTCGAGGTTCACCAGCAAGGGTGTTCCGCAGCCGACCTCTGGAGGATCGCCCAGGCGCTCGGCGCCTCGCTGTCGGACATATGCCAGCCGAGCCGCCCGGAACTGGGCCGCGACCTCTGCAGGACGTTCGGCTCGGCGAAAGGCTCCGTGGCCCCGGCGCCGGCAGCCCGGCATTAGGATCGCCGAAACCGGAATCAGGCCCTATGGCGCGATGATCAGCGCCTGCGCCCTAAGTTGATGGCCTATATCGAGCACGCCCGGCGCGGAAAGAACGCCGCCTGGCGCTATGTGGTCGGCGTCCTCACCGGGGTCGTGGTCGGCATGCTGATCGCTGTCCTGCTGGTGTTCGCCCTGCAGATGGCGCGTGTGCTCCCGCCAGATTTCGCGCAGGACCTGCAGGACGCAGGCAAGCCCAACATCTTCTATCCAGCCAACGGCGCGATGTTCGGGCTGTTGCTGCTGGGCTTCGTGTTCGCCGCCGGGTGGGTTCACGGCAAGCGGTTCGTCGACATCATCGGCCAGTGGAGTTGGCGGCGGTTCGGACAGGGCGTCGCCCTCTGGACCGCGGCGCTTGTCGCCGCGACGGCGATCGACTTCCTGATCGCGCCCAAGGGGTTCCAGGTCACGGCCAACGGCCAGACCCTGCAACTCGCCGCCGTTGCGCTTGGCGCGCTGGCGATCCAGACCTTCACCGAAGAGTTCGTCTTCCGGGGCTACCTGACGCAAGGCTTGCTGCTCGCCACCAAACGCACGGTTCCGACGGTGCTGATCAGCGGCGTGCTGTTCGGCGCCCTGCACATTCCGAATGGCGTTCCGCAGGCGATCAGCGCCACCCTGTTCGGGGTCGCCCTCGCCCTGTTGGCGATCCGCACCGGCGGGCTCGCGTTCGGCTACGGGCTGCACCTCGCCAACAACGTTTTCGGGGCCGTCGTGCTGGTGTCCAGCGGCGACGCCTTCCGCGGCAGCCCGGGCGTGCTCACTCAGAACACGCCTCAGCTCATGTGGTGGGACGTCGCCATGGGCGCAGCGGGCCTGGCCGTAGTCGTTGCCTTGATGCTGCGGTCAACCCCTGCCCAGGGGCCGACAGCCCCCAACGCGGCCTAACCGATCCGCACGCTCTGCACGGTCATGGGCAGCACGCCGGACAGGTAGCCCCACAGGACGACCGCCGCGCCCACGCCGATCGCGACGCCATAGGGGATGCCCCGGCCGTGGTCGCCCTGCCCTCTCATCGCGAAGATGATCATCGCCCGGCGGGGGCTGGCGGCCAACGACACGAGAGCCATGAGGCCACCGGTCCAGACCGTCGCCAGGGCGAACAGCGGCAGGTGCGACAGGCCCGCGAAGAGCGCTAGCGCCGCGAACAGCTTGGCGTCGCCCGCGCCCACGATCTTGAACACATAGAGCCCGTAGGCGACGGCGAAGGCGATGGCGCCCGCCACGACCGCCGAGGCCAGCCCAGCGCCGCCGTTCGCCACCGCCCAAAGCCCGAAAAGGCCGAGAACGCTCAGGACCGCCTTGTTGGGGATGCGCCGGTCGCGAACGTCGCTGACGGCGGCCCAGATCAGGACCCCGGTCAGGACGACGGCCGTCAGGTAACGAAGGACGTCAAGGAGCGGCATGGTCCGTCGCACGGCTGCCCGCCGCGAGGGCGCGAACGATCTTCAGGTTTTCCGCGGCGCGCGCGTAGTATTCGCTCTTCACCTTCAGCGCGCGGCCCAGAAGGTCCTCGGCCTCGGCGTAGTCCCCGCGCATTCCGGCGGCGAACCCGGCGTTGTTGAGCAGGGCGGCCTGGTCCCCGGGCGCGCCGCCGGCGATCGCCCGCTCATAGTCGCCGCCCAGAGCCAGGGCGAGCCGCAGGTTGGTGCGCGCCTCCGGGAAGTTCGGCCTCTTGTCGAGGGCCGCGACGAGATCGGTGACCGCCTCCGCGCGCCGGCGCTGCAGCAGGCGCGAATAGCCGCGGTTGTTGAGCACGATCGCCGCCCCGCCGGAGGCGTCGATGCCGTGCTTATAGGCCTCTTCGGCCTTCTGCCATTGCGCGGCCTGGTCATATTCGCTGCCCAGCGCGTTCCAGGCGCGCCAGGCGGCCGGGTTGGCCTGCACCGCGGCCAGCAGAGCGGCCTTGGCCTCGTCGGAGCGCTGCATCAGGGAAAGCGCGATGCCCTGCCCCTCGAGCGAGGCCGCGTGGGTTTCCGGCGCTTCCTGGGCGGCGCGATAGCTGGACAGCGCCAGGCCATAGTTCGACCGGGCCAGGCTGATGTCGCCGCTCAGGAGGCTGAGCCTGGGATCTCGCGCGCCGTTCAGCAGCGCGGCGTCCAGCAGGCGCGCCGCATCGACCAGACGCTGTTCGTCGATGGCCTGGCGGATCTGGGCGATGGTCGCGGAGCTCACGGCCGCCGGGGCGGGCGCCCGCGCCGCGGACGCGGCGGGCGGGGAGCTCAGCGCCAAGATGGCCGCGAAAGCGACGACGAGGTTGCGAGACATCTCAGCCGAAGGCCCGAAGCACGGCGCGGATGCGGGACGGCCAGGACAGGGAATCGGAGCCAAGCGTCAGACGGATGCCGCCGCAGGCGCTGCCGCAGTCGACGAGCCTGACGCCGCGCGGCAGCGTCCTGGCCAGCGACAGCGCGACCGGCGCGCGATAGGCGGCATAGGTGATGGTCGTGCGGCTGATGCGCGGCGCGACCGCGATCGGACCCTTGTGCGTCGTCCAGCCAAGCTGGGCGAGCTGCAGCCGGATCGGCGCCGCGGCGCCGGGCCTTCCGGACGCGTCGGCGATCTCCAGGCCTCGCCGACGGACCGGCGGCAGCTGCTGGACGGCGTTCGGCGCGATCGCGGCGAGGCGGATAACGCCGCGTTGGGCGGAGCGTGGCGGCGCGGATTCGGTCACCGGGCCAAGGGCGATCGGCGAGATGGCGGCCAGCCGCACTACGCCAGGCTGCGCGACGACTTGCGGAACATTCGCCTGCGCCACGGACGCCAGCAGGATCGGCGGACCTGCCGAGGCCGCCGGAGTGCGCGGCGCCGCCGCCAGACGCGTGGGCGGCAAGGCGCTGCGGACGACAGGGGCGCTGGAAGGATGCTCTTCCGCAGCCGGCGTCAGGTACTGCGCCAGGATCTTCAGGAGGTTTGGCGAGGCAAGGCTGTGGACGAGACGCAAAGCCAGCGCCGGAGCCTGGGCCGCCTCGGCGACCGGCGCCGGAGAGAGCCTTGCCGGCATCGCGACGTTCGGCGCCGCGGCCAGGCGGACGGGAGCGGCCGCCGGCGAATCGACAGGCGGGACGACGCTCCGGATCGCCGGCGAGGCCGCCGTCCGGAAAACATTCGACGGCGCCAGGGTCAGAGCCGGCGCCTGCGGCGCCTCAGCCAGGGGCGCCGGCGACAGCATGACAGCCGCCGGAAGCCTCGCCGGGGCCGGCGTGGCGGCGCGGGCGAGGACTGCCGGCGCGGCGGCCGAAGATCGCGCATCGCCCTGCAGCATCGCCGAATAGGCCTCGTTGCTCGCCACGATCGCGGAATTGGCGTCGGCGGCATGGGCGCGGGCGTAGTAGCGGCTGCTCAGGTCGAACCGGCCAAGCTTGTCATAGACCACGCCGAAGGCGTTCAGGATTCGCACGTCGTCGCCCTTGCGGGCGTTGGCGGTCTGCAGCAGGTCCAGCGCCAGGCCATAGTCGCGGCGGTCGATCGCGGCGACGGCGGCGGCATAGTCGCCGTCGACCTGCGTCAATTCCGATCGCGGCGTGGAGCGCACCGGCTTGACGCTGACCCAGTGGTGCTCCGCGGGAACGGCGGCGCAGCCGCTCAGGCCGACCACCGCCGCGGTCGTGACGAGGGTGCGGCCGAAATTGTGGCTCATGGTCCGGCTCCCGGGGTGTGCGCCAAGGCAGGGCCCAAGGTGCGCATGAGGTCGATGATGGGCGGAAGCAGCAGGGCCACGATGATCACCGGCATGAGGCAGGCGACCAGCGGCACGGTCAAAAGGACCGGGATCCGCATGGCCTTCTCCTCCGCCTTGAGGAAGCGGCTCTGGCGCATCTCCGACGAGTAGGTCCGCAGGCTCTGGGCGATGCTGACCCCCAGGGCGTCGGTCTGGATCAGCAACGCCACGAATGAGTTGATCGAGTCGACGCTCACGCGTTCGGACATCGCCCGCAGGGCCTCCGCGCGTCCGCGGCCGGCGGTCAGCTCGGCCGACATCCGGCCGAATTCCTCGGCGATCCGCGGATGGGATGTGGCCACCTCCGCCGTCACGCGCACAAAGGCCGCCTCGAGGCCAAGCCCAGCTTCGACGCAGACCACCAGCAGGTCGAGGGCGTCGGGGAACTCCTGCTCCATCTGCACGCGCCGCGCCTCGGCGCGGTTGTTGACGAAGGCGTGCGGCGCGACCAGGCCGAGACCGCAAAGGACCAGCGGGAAGACGATGGCTCCGATCCCGCCGATCGTCCTGCCGAACAACGCCGGCCCAAAGATCATCAGCAGCGGCAGCCCGATCGCGAGCGAAAAGCGGATGATCACGTACCAGACGGGCGCCGTGGGCTGTTCGAAGCCTGCAAGCGACAGTTCCCGCCGCAGCTTGTTGGCTTCCTGCGGACCGCCGGAAGCCGTCGTCGCCTGCACCCAGAGCAGGAACCGGTTGCGGACGGTGTCGCTGCGCACGACGGAACGCGCCTGCTGCGGCATGGGCTTTGCGCTGTCGCCGAGTCTGCGCCGGACCGCCGAAATGGAGGCGATCGTCCGCTGGGCGACCAGGACTCCCACGAAAACCATCGTGAAGGTCAGGACCTGGATGACGATGTCGAGTCCGGACATGGCGGCCATCAATACTTAAAGTTGATGATACGATGGATCATCATCCAGCCGATCAGGTAGATGACCATGGTCACGCCGACGGTCGGCCAGAACACCGGGTCCGAAACCTTGCTGGTGTAGACGCTCGGGTGGACGAGCATCTGGAACCCGATCATCAGGAGCGGCAGGACGCTCAGCAGGATCGCCGAGGCCCGGCCCTCGCTGGCCAGCGATCTGACCCGCTTCGCGAGCGTCGAGCGGCCGCGCATGACGGTCGCAAGCCCTTCGAGGATCTCGGCCAGGTTGCCGCCGGTTTCCGACTGGATGCTGACGCTCACGGCGAAGAAGTGGACGTCAGCCGATCCGGTCCGGTGCGCGCAGTTGGACAGCGCGTCGCGGAATTCCACGCCGTAGGTCGTCTCATCGACGATCAGGCCGAACTCCGAACCGACAGGATCGCCGAGTTCGTCCGCCGCGAGCTGAACCGCCGAGATCACCGGGTGCCCGGCGCGGATCGCGCGGTTGATGATGTCGAGCGCCAGCGGAAGCTGCTCCTCGATCTTCTTGAGGCGGCGGTTGCGCATCGTGCGCAGCCAGAACCAGGCCGCGAAGCACGACAGGCCCAGGGCCGCGACCAGCGAGACGGCTCCGTTCAGAAGCAGCGCGCCCCCGCTTCCTGAGCCGGCGAGGCTGAGCGCCACGAGCCACAGCAGGCCTGCGCCCAGCACGGCGAAGACGCCAAGCCGCGCGGGCGTGACCGAAACGCCGGATTGCTGAACATAGAGCTCGACCGCGTCATAGAAGCGCAGCAGGCGCACGCCGCCCACTTTCGGCGCGGCGCTCTTGCGGACCAGGTTTGAGAAGATCTCGTCACGGGACATGCCAGCGTCGAGCATGGTCAGACGGCGGTTCACCCTTCGGGTCCGGTCGCCGGCGGCGAAAAACAGGCTGGAGATCGCCTGCACGAAGATCACCACTGCGACGAAGGCCAGGACGTAGGCCAGGGGTGCGAGGATCGAGCCCATCGTCACACCGACTTCCGGCCCGCGGAGAAGTTGATCGGCGGCAGTTCGATCCCGCGCGAGCTCAGGGCCTCCAGGAACCGCGGACGCACGCCGGTCGTCTCGAACTCGCCGGCGACCCCGCCCGACGCGTTGCGGCCGGTCCGGCGGAAGCGGAAGATCTCCTGCGTGCTGATCACGTCTTCTTCCATGCCGACGATCTCGACGATCGAGACGATGCGGCGGCGCCCGTCATCCATGCGCTCGGCCTGGACCACGACATTGATCGCCGAGGCGATCTGCTGGCGGATCGAGCGCGGCGAAAGCTCCAGCCCGGCCATGCCGATCATCTGCTCGATCCTGGAAAGGGCGTCGCGGGCGGTGTTGGCGTGGACGGTCGTCATCGAGCCGTCGTGGCCGGTGTTCATCGCCTGCAGCATGTCGAACGCCTCGCCGGCGCGCACTTCGCCGACGATGATCCGGTCGGGGCGCATCCGCAGGGCGTTGCGGACCAGGTCGCGCTGCGAAACCTCGCCGCGCCCTTCGATGTTGGAGGGCCGGGTTTCCAGGCGTCCGACGTGGGGCTGCTGCAGCTGGAGCTCGGCGGAATCCTCGATGGTGATGATCCGCTCTTCGGTGTCGATGTAGGCGGAAAGCGCGTTCAGCAGCGTGGTCTTGCCCGACCCGGTGCCGCCGGAGATCAACACGTTGCGGCGGGCTTTGACGACGCCCTGCAGCAGGTCGGCCATCTCCCTGGTGACGCTGCCCAGCTCCACGAGCCGATTCATGTGAATCGGCACCTTTGCGAATTTACGGATCGAGACCAGCGGCCCGTCCACCGCCAGCGGCGGGATGATGGCGTTGACGCGGCTGCCGTCCGCAAGGCGGGCGTCGACCATCGGCTGGGATTCGTCTACGCGCCGGCCGACGGCCGAGACGATCTTGTTGATGATCCGCACCAGGTGTTTGGTGTCCTGGAACTGGACGCCCGTCGGCTCCAGCCGCCCCAGGCGTTCCACGTAGACCGTGCTGTGGGTGTTGATCAGGATATCGCTGACGGTCTCGTCCTTGAGCAACGGCTCGAGCGGGCCCAGGCCCAGCAGCTCGTCCAGCACGTCCTCGATCAGCTGGTCGGTCTGGCCGAGGCCGAGGATGCGCTTTTCCTCGGTCAGCAGGCCGGTGACCGCGCCCCGGATTTCCAGGCGAAGGGTCTCACGCGGGGTCTTGTCGAGCAGGCCGAGGTTCAACAGTTCGATCAGGCGCTGGTGAATCCGCACCTTCAGCGCCGTGGCGCCTTCGATCGGCGCGACTGTCGACGCGGCCCCCGGTTTCATCCCGCGGGGCGCCGGCTCGGTCGGTTTCCACAACATCCCGCTCTCACTTCAACACTCGGGCCGCCGCCGGCTCGGCGATGCGGCGCGCCACCTGCTCGATGGCCTTTTCCAGCTTCGTGCCGCGGCGGATGGCCGACAGCTCGACGCCCTCGTTGATCGCGCCGGCCATGGTGCGGCGGTCTTCGGGGACGACAATGTCGAAGGACCGGCCCAGCGCGCGCTCGGCGGCCTTGATGGAGACGCTCGCGGTCTGCTCGGACGAGAGGCCATTGCAGACCAGGGTCAACGGGCGCTCGCCCAGCCCCTGCGCTGCGAGCGCGCGAAGCTGGCGCTTGACCTGCTGCACGTGCGGCACGGACAGCTGGGTCACCAGTACGATGTGGTCGGCGGCGCTCAGCACCTGGCTTGTCCAGGCGGTCCAGGACGCCGGCAGGTCGACGATCGTCACCCTGAAATCGCGCCGCAGCGCTGTCAGCAGGGCGTCGGAATCGTGCGGCGAGAGGGTCTCCAGCGCGACGACGTCCGACGGCGCGGCGAGCACCCGCACGCCGGTCTTGTGCGTCGCCAACGCCGCGCCGAGCGGCGTGTCGGCCAGGCTCGATCCCGAGCCCAGGAGGTCGGTGACGCTGACGGCGTCGGGCAGGTCGAGGTAGATCGCCGCCGCGCCGAACTGCAGGTCCAGGTCGGCGAGGCAGACGCCCTGCCCGCCCTTGGCCAGGATGGCGGCCGCCTGCACGCAAAGCGAGGTCGCACCGACCCCGCCGCCGGCCTTCAGCACCGCGATCACCCGGCCGGACCTTTCCGGGCCGGCGCCATTCCCGTCCGTGACCAGCAGGCGTTCGAGCGAGAGCGCCAGGCTGGCTTCGCTGACCGGCGCAGGCAGGACGTCTGCCGCCCCCTCACGCGCCAGCCGGCGCGTCGTGGTGACATCGGCTTCGCGGAGCGTCACCAGAACCTTGGCGGCGAAGGTGCGCGCCTTGAGAAGCCGGATGGCGGCCTCAACTTCCTCGCTCGAGGCCGCCGAGACACCGATGATGATCACGTCGAGGCGCGGGTCCTGGCGTTGCGGCCAATCCGGCCCGATCGCCTCGAATCGGACGTCGGGAAACAGGGCCGCCATCGAAGCGAAGCGCTCGGCGCCGCCGATCGCGCCATCGACCACGCCAACAGATTGCACCGGCTCGCTCCCCTGGCTTGCGTCATGCCGGTCGAGCCCGCCGCCGAACATCCGCGAAAACTGTGTCATTCCGATCGTCCTTCCACGGGGCGGCCGCGCGCCCCCGTGGAGGTCGCAGCCCAGCGGGTCTCCCCCTGCAAGTTCCCTGCCGCGGAAGCGAGGGGCATTCCGGCCTCGGAAGACACGACCCGGGACATCCTACTGCGGCGCCCCCGACGCCCCGCCGCTCGAGCCGCCGACCGTCATGGTCCCGGTGCTGGGCGCAATGGACTTGCCCGCCCGATACCGCTCCTGCGCGAGCCCGACGCGTGCGCCGTCCGTCGGCGTGTCGGCGGGGTAGCGCGCGTCGGGGTCGGCGATCTGAGCGGCCACGTCCTGGCGGACGGCCACCCCGAAATCGGCGGCCAGCGTCTTCTGGCTCTGGACGCAGGCCGAAAGGCCCGCGAGCGCCAGCGTGAGCAACAGGATCTTGGCGAGCGACATCGCGGGCTCCTTAATAGAGGACATGGCCGTGCGGGCCTTCGACGCCGGCCTTGCCGGGGTCGCCCGACATCAGCGCGCGATCTTCCGGACGCAGGTTGGCGCTCGATCCCTGCTGTGCGCCGAGCAGGAACAGCTCGAAGTCGGACGGCGGAACGAAGCCCTCGCCCGGCATCGCGACCTTGCCGCGGCGCGGGACGACCAGGTGCGGCGTCACCACGATCACCAGCTCGGTTTCGTCGCGCTGATAGCCGTTCGAGCGGAACAGGGCCCCGAGGATCGGCATGTCGCCGACGAACGGCAGCGACCGCATCTGGGTCTGGTAGTCCTGGGTCAGCAGGCCCGCGACGGTGAAGGATTCTCCGTCGTGCAGCTCGACGGTCGTCTTGGCGCGGCGCACCTTGATGCCGGGCACCTTGATGACGCCGACGTCGAACGAGACGGTCGGGTCGATGGAGGAGACCTCCGGGGCGACCAGCATGTTGATCAGCCCGTCTTTCAGGATGGTCGGGGTGAAGGCCAGCGACACGCCGAACTGCTTGAACTGCACGGTGATCGTCGGCGCGGCGTCGCCGCTGCCGTTGCTCTGCGACACGGGGATCGGGAACTCGCCGCCGGCCAGGAAGCTCGCGGTGTCGCCGGACATGGCCACCAGGTTGGGCTCGGCCAGCGTCCTCACCAGGCCCTTGGTCTCAAGGGCGTCGAGCAGGACTTCCAGGTTGCCGTTGAACAGCGCGCTGACGGCGCCGAAGCTGTTCACCAAGGCGCCGCCGTTCGCGACGTTGGTGTCGCCGGTGAACACCGAAACGTAGGGCGCATCGCCGGAGCGGCTGGCCCCGCTGGACGGGTTGAGGTTGCTGCGGTTGACGTTCAGCCGAAGGTTCTTGGCGGTCGACCGGCTCATTTCCACGAAGCGGACCGAGAGCATCACCTGCTGGGTGCCCTCGACGCCCAGCATGTTGACCACCTTGGTCGGCGCGTAGGATTCCGCGAGCGCCAGGGCCTTCTGCAGGGCCGCCGGGCTGCTGACGGTGCCGGAGACGACGATCGACTGGTTGGCCGGCCGCACGGAAATGTCTCGTTCCTCAGGCAGGATCTCGCCCAGGCGGGTCTTCAGCCCCTCGACGTCGGCGGAGACCACCACGTTGGCCGCCGCGATCAACCGCTTGCCCGGCCCGTAGACGGTGAGCGCGGTCGAACCCATGCCCTTGCCGACCACATAGATCGAGTGGCTGGTCAGCGGCAGGACGTCGGCGATCTTGGGATCGGCGATCATCAGGTCGCTGTAGGTCCCAGGCAGTTCGATGACCTGCGACTTGCCAACGGGGACAACGACCTCCGGCGACGTGTTCTGGGCGGTGGCGAGCCCCTGCGCGGAGGCCGCGCCCGCGACGCCGAGGGCGAGGCAGATCGCCGCCGCCGCGCCGCGCGCAAAACTCCCGCCTACTGATCTGGTCTTCACTGAAACCCCCAAGCGCCCTTGCAGGCGCACCCCTTGAACGTTCGTTTTCCTTCCGACTAGCTGCCCCCCAGGGGGTAGCCGGTCGTGTCGACGCCGCGGGTGACGCGAACCTGCATCACCATCGGAGCGGCTTTCCGGACCCGCGGCCGCGCGTGCGCGACCAGCGCCGGCCGGGGGCCGCCCAGCTCGGCGACCGTCGTCAGCTTGTGCGCCACCGGGTCATGGTCGGACACCTGGCGAAGCGACAGCGAGATCGAGCCGATCGCATGTGCGAGCGAGATGGCCTGCGCCTGCTCGGGCGTGACCTCGATGGTGACCGCCTTGGCGACGGCCGGCTTCTCGGTCGTGGTGTCGCTGAGCTGGTCGATGCCCACGACCAGCGAGTTCTCCGCCAGCACCTGGGTGATCGACGTCTGGGTCGGGCCCGAGCCGACCGAGCGGGTCAACAGGATGTCGACACGGTCGCCCGGCAGCACGAAGCCGGCGACGCCGGAGACGTCGTCGGAACGGATGCTCACCGCGCGCATGCCGGGCGTGAGGGTGACGGACAGGTTGGCCTTGCCGCCGGAGCCGCTGACCTTATCGGCCATCAACGGCTCGTTCGCGGCCATGGCCCGCAGCGCCAGGCGCGGCGTCGCGCCGCTGGCGGCGGCCACTTCGGCGACCGTCTTGAACGCGCCGGCGGGCACTGCGCCGCTGGGATAGCCGACGACCTTGAGCATCGGCGCCTTCAGCTCCGCGCCACGGTCGATCGGCAGCGCAGCCACGACGACCGGCGTCAGCGCGGCCGAGGCTGTGCTCGGGCCGGTTCCATTTCTGACTGTGAGGTAGTTGCGGACGATGACAACGGCGATCAGGCCCAGCAACAGGGCGATCGCCAGCGATGCAATACTTCTGAGGGACATCGTCGACTGTCCAATCCACCTAGAAAGCTCTCGGCCTCAGGAAAACCTTGGCCGCTGTCGCTGAAGCTGCACCTTGGATGGTCGCCAGCGGCGCCCGGGAGGTCCAGCAAGGCGCCTGGACGCCGCCCAATAGTCGGCCGGCGTCCAGGCTTGTCGCACTCAGGAGAAGGTGTTGGCCTTCGCGTCGATGTAGGTCGAGGCCTTCGACAGCGCGTTTGAGATGCTGCTGCCGAGCAGAGCGGCGCCGACCACGATGGCGCTGCCGATGACGGCCAGGATCAGAACGTATTCGGCCGCCGAGGCGCCGGACTCGTCATTCAGGAAAGAAGCAAACTTGGTCATGTGAATCTCCATTCACTTCAGGCGATGCGACAGGCCCCGCCCAACCGGCGGGCGGGGCCCTTCGCAACGATCTTAGGAAAAGGTCGAAGCCTTGCTCGTGATGAAGGTCGAAGCCTTCGACAACGCGTTCGAGATGCTGCTGCCGAGCAGAGCGGCGCCCACCACGATGGCGCTGCCGATGACGGCCAGGATCAGAACGTATTCGGCAGCCGAAGCGCCGGACTCGTCGTTCAAGAAAGAAACGAACTTGGACATGTTGATCTCCATTCACTTCGCTTTTGTAAGTCGAACCCGATCGGGCTCAGCCTGGGTTAGGTGAAGCGTCTGGAAGCCCCGACCCCTGCACCCCACTGCAAGGTTATTCACAAGTTTAAGATTGTGTAAACCTAAATGAATGGTTAACGACAAGTCATGACTGTTGGTGACTCTCCCAATTCCCTTCTCAAGCGAACGTATTACCAGACATATATGACTATTAGGAGTTGTTAAGGAATTCTGTTACTCAGAGAGCGCTGATATTGCGTTGAATCGGAACGGCCCACTACTTCCGCGAGCGCGACGGAAGGTCGCGGCTCCGGAATGAAGCGCGGCAGATAGGCCCGATTGGGGGCCTCCAGGTGAAAAATCAGGACTTCAGGCGCGCCGGCCGGCTGATCCGGGTTGAGCCAGCGCA
>Ga0070659_100001584_pt1 | contig 16392 bp, 18 predicted proteins | sample KBSC23metaG_FD_64666 | JGI IMG/M metagenome (GOLD analysis project Ga0070659, IMG submission 64666) | Corn rhizosphere microbial communities from Kellogg Biological Station, Michigan, USA - KBS C2-3 metaG | ecosystem: Host-associated > Plants > Roots > Rhizosphere > Soil ... | reverse complement strand
CGAGCAGGGAAGTTTTCCGCTGGAATCCATAACTTATTATTGTAATTATCCTATACGGTCTTCCACGCCCATCGCTTCGTGTGGCGACCAATTTACCTGGGTAGCTCCCTATGATTTTATAAAGGAAGATGAAAAAGTAAAGCAAAAATCCCTGGTTATAAAATTTATTGGAGTAGATAAATTTTATAACCGCGATACGGCCGAGGTAAAAGTGATTGTAAACCAGGCGATCAATTATCCACGCCGGTTAATGGAATATAATAAGCTTGATAGTACCATACAGATTTACATTTTGCAGCTAAAAGCAACTTTTCGCGAGCTTGATAAAAAAATAAAGCACACAAAAAACACACGGACTACTTTTGACCTCACTTCAGCCAGCACTTCCCTGGGCGGCACTGTTTTTTCATCTATGGATTCGCCGGATATGAAAACAACCGGGAAAATTTTGCCCAGTGTTGGCGTGGCGCTGGTGCCTGTGAAAGAGGCAGTTGCCCCAAATAAAAATGATGAGTTGAATGCAGCTTCGTTAGTACGAAACGATATAAAAAGGTTGCAATATTTATTGACTAACAATGCGCTCGTTGGCGATAAAGACCCGGAAATTGTAGTAAAAACAGCAAAGATGAAAGACGAGTTGCAACAAATTCAGTTACAATTAATTGATGTGGCTATTGTTGACGATACCCGCAACAAAGAGGAACTGGATGAGTATTTCAATAATCCCAAGGTCAATAAAAAATACAGGCTTAAATCCAGGTAACATTCAGTAAACGGGCAAATAATCCGGTTTTTATTTTGCCTAAGGAACCGGATCGTGGCCATGCCCGCCCCAGGGATGGCATCTAGCTATTCTTTTTATAGAAAGCCAGCTCCCTTTAATAGGTCCGTATTTTTTAAAAGCTTCAAGGCTATATTGAGAGCAGGTAGGCGTATAACGGCATGACGGCCCCAGCCATGGAGAAATAACCAGTTGATATATTTTTATAAGAGCGATAAAAGGAAAAGCGAATATTTGTTTCACTGATTTCATCTTCACAAAGGTACATTGTTCGCAGTCCCTGGCATTGAACAAATCATTTCTGCAAAAACCTTCACCTATTAAAAGGATTTTTTAATAAAAAATATGCCTTATTTGATATGGCATTCATCAATCAAACCTTATCTTTGCGCAAAATTCAGAAGAAGTATGGGTTCAAAATTCATGAAATCTTTGATGGTAGCGGTTTTCAGCCTTTTTTTGGGCGTATTTTCACAAAATACTTATGCGCAGGAAACCCATGAAGAACACAAGAATGCAGAAGAAAAATTTGATCCTACCACCTCCATACTCAATCACGTTCAGGATGCTTATGAATTCCACTTTTTTTCTATTGGCGATTTTCACGCTTCCATTTATTTACCCGTAATTCTTTATTCTCCTCAAAAAGGCCTTTCAGTATTTTCGTCTAAACGATTTGGCCACAATCACGACCAAAGTTATGATGGCTATAAACTGGAGGGAGAAAATAAAATAGTGCCGGTAGATGAAGGCGTTACCGTATATGATTTTTCCTTAACAAGAAATGTAGTTCAAACGATATTCGCTTTAGCCCTCTTTACTATTGTGATGGTTAAAATCGGTAACAAGTATAAAAAAGGACATGGCGTGGTTTCAGCGCCATCAGGAGCACAGGGGTTCCTGGAACCGATCATTATTTTTATCCGCGACAATGTAGGAAAAGCTAACCTGGGGTCAAGATGGGAAAGATATATGCCGTATTTGCTTACCGTATTTTTCTTCATTCTCATTAATGCATTTTTTGGGATGATACCGGGCGCCGCCAACGTAGCAGGCAATATCGCTTTCACGCTCATACTTGGTCTTATTTCCCTGGTAGTCATACTTTTCAGTACAACCCCACACTTCTGGAAACATATTATCTGGCCACCCGATGTTCCTTTTTTGGTAAAGGTTATTTTGGTTCCCGTTGAATTGTTTGGACTGTTTGTGATTAAACCCGGCGCATTAATCATTCGTCTTTTTGCAAACATGGTAGCAGGGCACATTGTTATCCTGGCTTTCATTTCGCTCATCTTTATTTTTGGCGAAATGAGTAAAGTTGCCGGTTTTGGATTTTCTCCGTTTTCCGTATTATTCGTAGTATTTGATTACTTCATTGAAATATTGGTTGCATTTATCCAGGCATTTATTTTCACTGTGCTTACCGCCATTTTCATCGGCCAGGGCTTTGAAGGAAGTGACCACGACGTAGCCAAAAACGATCATGCATTTTTATAAAGATTTTTATTCATATCAAAACCCAGATTTATGTCACTAATGACCTTGTTATTTGAAGCTGGATTCTCACACATGGGTGGAGCTATCGGCGCCGGTTTAGCTGCTGTTGGAGCGGGTATCGGTATTGGCCAGATAGGTAAAGGTGCAGTGGAAGGTATTGCACGCCAACCGGAGGCATCTAACGAAATTCGTGCTAACATGATTCTCGCGGCAGCGTTGGTAGAAGGGGTCGCCCTGTTCGCTGTAATCGCAGGATTACTGGCTGTGTTAAAACCAGCAGTAGCAGCGTAAGCACTAATTTTTTACTGCATCCAAAGCACAGGGCGGCGGATGCAGTATTTTTAATTTCGGAATTGAATTAAATTATATAAACCATAACCATGGAACTTTTATCTCCTCATCTTGGCCTGATTCTCTGGACTTTATTAGCTTTTATTATTGTGCTTCTTATTCTGGGGAAGTATGCCTGGAAACCCATTCTGAAATCTTTGAATGAAAGGGAAAAAAACATTTCTGATTCTATTCTTTCCGCTGAAAATATGCGAAAAGAAATGGAAAAAATGCATAGCGAAAACGAAGCGCTGCTGGCAAAGGCGCGGGAAGAAAGAAGCCAGATGATGCGGGAAGCAAAGGAAATGAAAGATAAAATCATTCAGGATGCCAAAGAACAGGCGCGCAACGAAACCAACAAAATAGTTGCAGACGCTCAAAGTGTTATCAATCAGCAAAAGATGGCTGCTATTGTTGACCTTAAAAACCAGGTAGGCAATTTGGTGCTTGAAGTAAGCGAAAAAGTGCTTCGCCGCGAATTAAGCAACAAGGAAGAACAGGAAAAATATATTCAGCAATTGGCTCAGAACATCGAGCTAAATTAATTTAACATGAATAATCCACGATTAGCACAGCGATACGCCAAAAGCCTTATTGATATTGCCACCCAATATAATAAGCTGGAAGAGGTGTATAAGGATATTTCTTTTTTGAAGGCGATTGTTGTTAAAAACCGTGATTTTGTACTGATGCTTGAGAGTCCCATCATCAGTCCGGACAAAAAATACAAAATTATAAACGCAATCACCAGCGGCAACATTTCTAATATTACAGATACCTTTCTAAAATTAATTTGCACCAAAGGAAGAGAGCCGAACTTGCCGGGCATTATCAATTCTTTTATTGAGCAATACAATGTGATAACCGGAATTCATATTGCTAAACTTACCACTGCCACACCGGCAAGCAACGAATTGAAACAAAGTTTTGTTTCCAAAATTAAGGCCAGTACTTCTTTTAAAAATGTTCAGCTTGAAAACAAAGTAGACGACAAAATCATCGGCGGATTTATTCTGCAGATGGAAGGAAAACTAATTGACAAAAGCATTTTACGCAATCTTAAAGACTTGTCCAAGCAATTTGCCGACAATGAATATCTCCACAAACTGAGGTAAAACAAAATTTCAAAGCGATTGATTTCTTAAAGCCGGCAATTCCGGCTTTTCATGTTATTTACAAAGGGTAACGGATAATAGCGCATTCAATCTTCCAATAATCTTACAATGTTTTGTTTCTGTTCCAATGCTGCATGGTACCCTATTTCAAAAATCCTTTCCATATTGCGCATTTTGAATAAACCAAAGCCATTCAAGACGGGCTCAACAAATACATCGCATTTATTTACTTTAGAATATACCGAATTAGCGATGGCGAGCTGAAAGCATCTTTCAATCATCTGGGTCTTCGAAAATTGGATATTTCTTTCATCAGTTGACCCCAGCCTGTTTACATGGGAGCCGATAATTTTATCGCAATGATCCACCAGCGGTTCTATCGGAAAATTATCAAGCAGACCGCCGTCCACAAATTTGCTGTTTTCAATAGCTACCGCCTGAAACAAAACGGGAAAAGACGCGGAAGCTACAATGGGATCAATCAGTTCTCCTGACGAAAAATAAATGGTTTTATTATGCAAAATATCTGTAGCATTTATGTATAAAGGAATTTTTAAGGCATCGAAAGAATTTTCAGGGATCAGATCAAATAAAATCTTCCTGATGGGCCCCATGGAAAACAGGCCTTCTTTTCGCCACAAAAAGTTGGAAACCCCAAAATAAGAACTCTTTTTAGCTAAAGACAAAATTTTATCAGGCGAATAACCGTAAGAATACAACGCTCCAAAAATTGCCCCCGAGCTAACACCGGATATTACTGCCGGCCGAATGCCTAATTCGTCTAGAACTTTTAAAAAACCCAGGTGCGCAAATCCCCTTACCCCTCCTCCGCTCAAAACCAAACCGACTTTTTTCATTTTTACTATAAAATTATAAATACTTTTCAATTAATTACCGCCGGGCAATTTGAAAATAAAGCAACCAGGCCGCGCAATATGTAATAGTTATAATAAAGTAATCTGTCTCTCCCGGTAAAGGGATAAATATCCTTATTTTTTATTTTCCATAACCAGGGCCTGATGATAAAAATCAGTTTTTAAAATGATGAGGCTCAATATAAAAAAGACCTCCCTAAAATAATTTTAACCCGTTTCAAAAGCAAAAAAAAAAGAGGTTATGAAAAATATACTCGTTCCTACCGATTTTTCAGATGCATCGGCAAATGCAGTAGCCTATGCAGCAGCATTGGCTCAGGATTTTCACGCCAAATTAATTTTATTAAATGTGGTAGCTCCAAGAGTGGTGATAGAAGATATTTCAGCCACGGCTTATCTTATAACAGAAGCCGAATTGTCTGAAAACAATAAAAGGCTGATGAAAAATGAAATCACCAGGCTATCTGAAAAATATCACATAATCGTAGAAGCTTACCTGCGAAAAGGATTGCCCACCGAAGTAATCCAGGAATTCAGCGCCTCGAAGCATGCTGATATCATAGTAATGGGAATGAAAGGAAAAGGAAAAAGCAATTCAAAATTCGGGAGTACCACTACCATGCTGATAAGAAAATCAAACATTCCTGTTTTAGTGATTCCGAAAAAAGCAAAATTTGAGCCCATACGGCAAATTACTTTCGCCAGCGAATTTGTCATGAGCCATGCAGATTATCTGATTTTAGATGAGCTTGCTGAAAAATACGACTCGCATATCAATGTGCTGAACGTGCAAAAGAACCGGCAATTGGTGGAGGTTGAAAATGCGATAGGAAAAACCGAGGCGGATTTGTCTTTTGCAAAATTCAACCATCGTTATGAAAGTTATGAAAGCGACCAGGTTGAAAAGGGAATTGAAGAATTTTTAAAATTAAATCCTTCCAATATGTTGGCTATGGTAGCGCATAAGCATTCATTTTTAAAAAGAACTTTTGGAACAATTCACACAAAAAATATGTGCTATAAAACTATAATTCCGTTATTGGTTTTTCCCGCGGAATAGGCCAGTAAGCCGATAAACAATAAGATAATTTTTTCTGAATTTTTAATTAAAAGACGGCAAATAGTATCCTATAAAAAGCGAAGACCATGAACGACGAGCCTTTAATTGAAAGATTTAAGGGCTTTTTTGTACCCTCAAATTTTGAACTGGTTGTTAAGATATACCAGAACTTAAAAAATCTTCTTTTTAAATTATCCGAACTCAAAGTTTATTTAAAGGTTAATTAAATTTATTGTTTAACTTTTAATAACACCAGTTTGTTGAATTAATATAAATAACTTTAAGAAAACAAATTTCATGGTGCGAAAACTTGTTCTGTTATTGTGTATTTTCTTTAGTGCGGTTTCGTCACAAACCTTTGGACAGGATTCTACAATAAAATCGGTTCATCCTAAGATGGATAAGTATTACCCGCGGCCACAGGAAGCCCCGAAAATGAATAATGAGGTTGCTACACCCGCGCCGCCGGTACTTCCGTCACAACAAGCCACCACAATAACCACCCAACCTTCTAGCAACAACACTGTTGTAAGCCCTTCCCCGTCAATAGTTCCTAATGTGCAGGCCACAGAAATGCCGGCAATAGAAGCCGGACCGGCGGTTACTAACACTCCTGTAACCGTTCAGCCGTCAGATACAAAACTTAATGCTTCAAATTCAGTGACTACGCCTCCTTCAGTGACCGTAACGGCCCCTGTACCAAAAGTAATTCCTAAACCAAAAGCGCCAACAGAGCCGCCGTATATGGATACAAGACTGGGAAGCAGTTCGCCACAATATAATACCTGGGAAAAAAATAATAACGGAGCAGGATCGGTAACTACCAGTCCCAAACAGTAGAACTATTTTAAAAAATTGCAGTAAAGCAATAAATAATCAATTTTCTCTTTGAATTACTTCTTTAATTCTTTGAGTTTGATACTGCGATATGAAACCCGGTTACCATGGTCTTGTAAAAGAATGTGCCCCTCATTCCAAAGGCCAAAATTTTTCCAGTTTTTGTATTTGCTGATGGCAACAAGATGTTTAAATTCTTCTGAACCGCGCTGGTATTCTAACATTTTATAACCATTCAGCCAATGTTCAACGTGGTTATCCGGGTAAACAATTATGCGTCCCCAATTCCATTCGCCTATCGGTTTCATCGCAGCCGGAATATTTTTTCGTGGTGTTAAATCATATAAAGAAGACAGTGTGCGGTCGCCATTCCTGCCAAGCTTTGCATCAGGGTGAAGTTTGTCGTCCAGGACCTGGTATTCCAGTCCGATGCCAGACATACCGTGCGTGTCGTAACTTTCCTTTACAAAATATTTCACGCCGCTGTTGGCTGCCGGCGTCAGTTTAAACTGAAATTGAAGATCGAAAGCGCTGTATTGCTTATCAGTAACAATGTCACCACCCATTCCTTCCTGCCGGCCATTAGAAGCTAAAACAGTTAGTACGCCGTCTTTCATTACCCAACCTGAATCGGGAAAATTCTTTTTATCAATTCCTCTCCATCCTGTGCTGGTTTTTCCATCCCAAAGAAGTGTAACGCCGTTTTTCTTTTCCTGCGCAGATAAAGTGTTGGGTACGAGGTTCATCACAAATATATTATCGGGCGCTGCAGGTTTTAAATTGGTGGTTTTAATTTTTATATTTTTCCAGCGGATTTGCTTACCGGCATGGCTTGCATCCGGAATCTGATGAACTTGCAGCGCTATAAAGCCCTTTTTGGTTATATCGTCCACCAGGTTGGCTGCCGGAACGCCATTTACCCAGGTTCTGATACTATTTCCAACACACTCAATATGATAATGGTTCCACTGCCCATTCTTAAAAGCGCTTTTTGCCGCCGGATTTAACTCCAGAGGATAAAGCCAGCCCCTGCGGGCTTCGTCATAAATACCGCCGCTCCATGCTCTTTTAGATGGATCCACCTCTACCTGGTAGCCATGTACGCGGCCGTTATTATAATCTGCAGAACTTTCACTGCGGATTTGAATGCCTGAATTCATGGAAGTGTCTACTTTGAGATCCAGATCCAAAAAGAAATCGCCATATAATTCATTGGTTACCAAAAAAGAATTTGGCGTATTGGGGACGGTAGTTCCCACAATTTCTCCATTCTCAACAGAATATTTTGCATGTCCGTTCAACTGATGCCAGCCATCCAGGTTTTTACCGTTAAAAAGATTTTTCCATCCGTCATCCTTAGGAATTTCTTTATGAACAAAAGCAAAAAAAGGTAAAAGGGTAAGCGCGATAACAAAGAATTTTAATTTCATTATACTTTAATTTGAATAAAAATAGAGAAATAAATATAGGTTTTTTGAAATAATCCAAAATCGAAAAGAGCCTTTAGAAAACGTTCAGAATGGAGCGCGCGACAATATATTGAATTTGCCTGAACTTAATGTTTTCAATTTGAAAACTATTATTACCTTTGCTTATGAATATCATTAACCGGAAAACGATTATTTACTATACGGAAAAATATCCTAAAGCAAAAAATCAATTACTCACATGGTATAATGAGATATTAAAGCAGGAGTTTGAAAATTTCAATCACTTGAAAGCGGTTTATGGAAATGCCAGCATAATAAACGCTCAAAGGGTTGTATTTAATATAAAAGGGAATGAATATAGGCTTATTGTTTCGATCAATTTCAGGCGAAGGGCATGTTATACTATTTGGTTTGGAACACACAAAGAGTATGATGAAATAGATGTAGCAACCATATCCTATAATCTGAATCTAAAATAATTGAACAAATGAAGTGGAAAATAATAAAAACAGAAGCCGGCCACAAGAAAGCTGTAAAACGTGCCATGGAAATATTTCACGCCGAACCTAATACGCCTGAGGATGATGAATTAGGCCTCTTATTACTATTGATAAAAGATTACGAAGACAGGACAGTAAAAATGCCTGAAATAGATGTATTGGAAGTTATTAAGGACAAAATGAAAGAACAGGGATTAAAAAATAAAGACCTTGAACCAATCGTAGGCAGCAAAGGGCATGTTTCGTCTATACTTTCAGGACGCAGGGAAATAACATTAAAAATGGCGCAGAAACTCAAAGATTATTTTAATCTTCCTGCAGAAATATTTTTACATACATCCTAAGCACAATTCAGTTTACCACAAATGGTGATAACACACATTTAGAAGTTGGCTGGTCCATTTTCAAAATAATAATCAACAAACGATAAAAATAAAAAAGGGCTTCATTATCGAAACCCTTTACCCGACTGGCTCCCCCTGCTGGACTTGAACCAGCGACCCTCTGATTAACAGTCAGATGCTCTAACCAACTGAGCTAAGGAGGAATATGTTACATTTTAAATTGCTTATCTCAACGTCAGACCTGAATCGTGATACTTTGCAATTTTCCCGTTTGCAGGGGTGCAAAAATAGAGATTTTTACTTTGTAACAAAAATTGATTTTAAAGTATTTCTAAAAATCATTTTTGTAGCTAAAAATCAATGCTTTCAATATTCATTTCTTTGGTATTTCTTTAGGCAGTCAGTGCATAATTTCGTAAATTTGCATATAAATTTTTTACTCCCAAAATTGAATTTTATCCCACTAATATGTCAGAAGAAACAGCAGAAATTGTAACCCCAAAATTGGACGGTTACGGGGCAGATAGTATCCAGGTGCTTGAAGGGCTGGAAGCAGTCAGAAAAAGACCAGCGATGTATATCGGCGATGTTGGTACCAAAGGTTTTCACCACCTCGTTTACGAAGTGGTTGATAACTCCATAGACGAAGCGCTGGCCGGTTATTGCTCCAATATTTCAGTTACCATCAATGAAGATAATTCCATCACGGTTCAGGATGATGGACGTGGTATACCTACAGGCATTATGAAAAAAGAAGGCCGAAGCGCACTGGAAGTGGTAATGACTGTATTACATGCCGGCGGAAAGTTCGACAAAAACACATATAAAGTCAGCGGTGGCTTGCACGGTGTGGGTGTAAGTTGCGTGAACGCTCTTAGTACTGAATTTCATGTAACCGTTAACAGAGATGGAAAGGTTTTTGAACAGGAATATATCAAGGGAATTCCGCAATATTCTGTCAGAGAAATTGGTACAAGTGATACCACCGGTACCACCATTCGTTTTTTACCGGATCCTTCCATTTTTATAGTTTCTGAATTTAACCGCGAAATATTGGAAGGCCGGTTAAGAGAGTTGGCTTTTCTAAACAAGAAAATTAGCATAACGCTTAATGACCTCAGAGACAAAAATGACGAAGGCAAGGCTTATTCCAAAACATTTTTCAGTGAGGGAGGTATTGTCGAATTTGTAAAATTGATTGATAAAAACGGTAATCGCCAGGCTTTGCTGCCTTCTGTTATCTACTGCGATGGGTACGATGAATCCAGCAACGTTACTGTTGAGGTAGCTCTGATTTATAACACCGGCTACCAGGAGCATTTATTCAGCTATGTGAATAATATTAATACCATTGAAGGCGGTACCCACGTATCCGGATTCAGGCGTTCCATCACCCGCGTTTTCAAAAGCTATGGCGAAAAGGAAGGAATGTTTGAAAAAGCAAAAGTAGAAATCGAAGGCGATGATTTCAGGGAAGGCCTTACAGCAGTTATTTCGGTGAAAGTTCCGGAACCTCAGTTCGAAGGCCAGACTAAAACCAAACTGGGAAATAACGAGGTGATGGGTGTTGTGGATTCTACTTTAAGCAAAGTCCTGACAGCCTATCTTGAAGAAAATCCAAAAGATGCGAAAACCATCATTCAAAAAGTAATTTTGGCTGCCCAGGCCAGGGCGGCAGCAAAAAAGGCCAGGGAAATGGTGCAGCGCAAAAGTGTGCTCACAGGAGGCGGCTTGCCCGGAAAATTGGCCGACTGCAGCGATAAAGATCCTTTTCGCTGTGAGCTTTTTCTTGTGGAAGGAGATTCTGCGGGAGGAACCGCCAAGCAGGGAAGAGACCGGAGTTACCAGGCCATCCTTCCACTCCGGGGAAAAATTTTGAACGTCGAAAAAGCAATGGAACACAAAATTTATGATAACGAAGAAATAAGGAATATGTTTACCGCTTTAGGGGTAAAAATCGGAACACCGGAAGACCCAAAAGCACTGGATTTATCCAAACTACGCTATCATAAACTGATAATAATGACCGACGCGGACGTGGACGGAAGCCACATCGCAACGTTGATTCTTACTTTTATTTTCAGATATATGAAAGAACTGGTAGAACAGGGTTTTGTTTACCTGGCTCAGCCGCCGCTTTATATGCTGAAGAAAGGAAAAGAACAGGCGTATGCCTTTAATGATGAAGAGCGGAAAGCCTGGATAAAACAATTTGCAGAAGGAAAAGAAGAAACCGTACACATACAACGTTACAAAGGTTTGGGGGAAATGAACAGTGAACAACTTTGGGAAACAACCATGAACCCCGTGACCAGAACGCTAAAACAGGTTACCATAGACAATGCAATGGAAGCAGACGGTGTTTTCAGTATGCTAATGGGTGATGATGTGCCTCCCCGCAGGGAATTTATTGAAACGCATGCCAGGTATGCCCGTCTCGATGTTTAATTGTTTGGCTTGAATTTTTAAAGCTTCTTCAATTTGGAGGAGCTTTTTTTTGTAAAGGAAATATTAGCGTTTGGAATTAAAAATGCGTCACTTTATGCTGATGATGCTATATTGCAGTTCCAATTTTAAGTATTGTAAGTTTTCATGAAAAAATGTACCGTAACGCTCCTGGCCCTAACCCTGATTACTTTTTTTACCGCAAAGGCTCAGGTAGACTACCCCGTTTTTAAAAACCGGACCATTATTAATCCAGCCGATAGCCAACAGCTTTCATTCAATTTATACAACCTTAATTATCTCAATAATACCGAGTGGTTTGGAAATATTCCATTGAGTGGAACGTTGTTTGGTTACCAGATAATTCCTGAATTAGAATACCAGGTTTCTCCAAAACTGATGCTGAAGGCGGGCATTTATTTACAAAAGGAATTTGGCCGGCCCGAATACACTACCATCGCGCCCACTTTTGAAGTAAAATACAAGGCAAAACATTCTGCTTTCATTATTGGAAATATTGAAGGCAATCTCAATCATGGCTACATCGAACCAATTTATGACTATAAGTTAATCATCAAAGAAAGGCTTGAAAACGGGTTCCAGTTTTTAGTGGATACCAAGCCCTATAATCATGATCTGTTTATCAACTGGAGAAAGGCCATTCACCCCGGAGATAAGTTTAAAGAAGAATTTGATATCGGCTATGTGGCCAATTTAAACATTTGGGAAAAAAACAATTGGGATGTTCATATTCCCATTCAATTAATCTATTCTCACAAAGGCGGCCAATATGATAGCCTGCATACGCCGCTTCAATCGCTCACTAATTTTGCCACCGGCGCTTCGGTTTCTTATAATTTTAATAGAAGATTATTTCAGAAAATTGTTTTTGAAAATTATTACGTGAACTATAAAGACGTTTCGGGAGAAAAAAGACAACCCTTTAACGAAGGAAATGGCTTTTTGTCCCATCTATTGTTCCAATTTAAAAACGTAGGAATTGACCTGAGGTATTGGAATGCAGAAGGTTTTATCGGGCCGCGCGGGATGGCTTTGTTTCAATCTGTTTCTGAAAAATATCCGGGACTTGTTGAAAAACACCGCGAACTGGTTATCGCAAGTTTCATTTTTGATAAAGAACTGTTTAAGAATGTTTATTTTGATTTCAGATTTATTCCTTACAAAGATTTGGTTGAAAAAAGTACGAGCGGAACTGGCCTTGAATATTCCTATGAAATGTATTTAAAGTATTATCTGAAAGTAAATTTGAAAAAAGTAAAAAATGCGCTCGATTTTTGAGAAGAATTTTTGTTAAGAAATATATAACGTCAAATACTTATAAATACCTAAATTTGGAAAAGGTAGCCTTAGGCTATGAGCTCTAATTTAATTTTTAAACTATAAACCAACAAAGATGGCAAAAATGTTAACAGCTTATTGCATGAAAACCAAAGAAAAAAATGTTCCCATGCAGGATGCAGTAATTACTAAAACTTCCCGAGGTGGATATATGGCCCAGGGTCACGATGGGAAAGGCAACAAAATGACGACCATGCTCAGCGAAGCCAATGCATTAGAGGCTGTAAAAGATGGTGTTGCTAAAAAAGGTTGGTAATCGCTTCTTCAAAAAAGTAAAAAGCGATACCATTGATAAGAGGTATCGCTTTTTACTTTAGCCAATCCAGTAAACAAACAAAAAAACCTGCTTTTTATTGCAGCTTATTTATACTGCCAGTTAAAATTGCTACCCGCGTGCCTGACATCAAATTCTGCTTTTAAGCACGTTCCGCATTCTAATATCCCGAAAAGGCTTTATTGTATGTTTGGAAAACTCGTGCACTGATGTACATCCGATAATTTAGACCTTAGGGCAAGTTTCTCATTTTTTTCTGACTTTTTTCCGCTCTGCGAAAACAAACTCCATCCAACAAGCCAGTATATTTTTTAATTTTGCCGATTCAATTAAAATAATGGAAACAAAAGAAGAACTTCTACCGGAGGTAGTTATAAAGTTTGCGGGAGACAGCGGCGACGGCATGCAGCTTACAGGGTCACAATTTACCAATAACACAGCACTGTTAGGGATAGACCTTTCTACTTTTCCGGATTTCCCGGCTGAGATTCGGGCACCGCAAGGCACCTTGCCGGGCGTGAGCGGGTTTCAACTTCGATTTTCGAGCGACAGGATTTATACTCCGGGCGATTCTTGCGACGTGCTCGTTGCCATGAACGCGGCTGCATTAAAAAGTAATTTAGGTTCCATAAAAAAGAGTGGAATCATCATAGCCAATACCGAAGGATTTGATGCAAAAAATTTAAGATTGGCCAATTATCCAGAAGGAGTGAATCCCCTTGAAGACGGTAGCCTCGAAGGCTATCAGCTAATAACAATGGAGGTCACAAAATTAACGAGGGAAACTTTAAAGGATTTTTCGCTGGGTACGAAAGAAAAAGATCGCGCCAAAAACATGTTTGTTTTGGGCTTTTTATATTGGATGTATAACCGTACTACTGATAATACAATTTCTTTTTTAAAAGAAAAATTCTCCAAAAAGCCGGATATCCTGGAAAGCAACATCAAAGTGTTGCAGGCCGGCTATAATTATGGTGATACTACCGAAACTTTTACCACAAGGTATTCAGTTAAAAAGGCTGCTATGCCGCCGGGCAATTATCGCAGCATCCATGGTAACCAGGCCCTTGCTTATGGTTTAATAGCAGCATCTCAAAAAAGCGGATTACCGCTATTTTTAGGCTCCTACCCGATAACACCGGCAAGTGATATTTTACATGAACTAAGCCGCCATAAAAATTTTGGAGTAAAAACCTTCCAGGCAGAAGACGAAATTGCAGCCATCAGTTCAGCCATTGGAGCCAGCTATGGCGGAAGCCTTGGCGTAACTACTACAAGTGGTCCGGGTGTAGCGCTTAAATCGGAGGCAATGGGCTTGGCGGTGATGCTGGAAATTCCTTTACTAATCTGTGATATTCAACGAGGCGGACCTTCTACTGGCTTACCTACAAAAACTGAACAAAGCGATTTACTCCAGGTATTTTATGGAAGAAACGGCGAAAGCCCAATGCCTGTAATTGCTGCCTCCACGCCCGCTGATTGTTTTTATGCAGCATATGAAGCAGTGAGACTGGCAGTACAGCATATGACGCCGGTGGTTTTATTAAGTGATGGCTACCTGGCAAATGGCTCTGAACCATGGAAATTTCCTCAAAGTGATGGGTTGCAACCTATTGAAGTGAATTTTAAGAAATCATTGGAGCAAAATGAAGACTCTTTTCAGCCCTATTTAAGAGACGAAAACCTGGTGCGGCCATGGGCAGTGCCCGGAACTGCGGGGCTCGAACATCGGGTAGGTGGCCTTGAAAAGCAGGACATTACAGGCAATGTAAGCTACGATCCTGAGAATCATGAAATGATGGTAAAAATCCGTGAGAAAAAAATCGAAAGAATTGCCGATGATATTCCTGATCAACAGATAGATAATGGCGATGAAAAGGGAAAGGTGCTTGTAATTGGTTGGGGAAGCACGTATGGAGCTATTAAAAGTGCCGTAGCAGAATTAATAAAAGAAGGTTATGCAGTTTCCCATGTTCATCTCCGTTATATACGGCCTTTCCCCAAAAATCTGGGATCCATTATCAAAAATTTTGAACAGGTGTTAATCCCGGAATTAAATAACGGACAGCTTATCAAAATAATCCGGGACAAATACTTAGTGGATGCCAAAGGATTTAATAAAATCAAAGGAATTCCTTTCAAAAAAACCGAACTGGTTGATAAAATAAAAAGTATGCTTTAATGTGTGTTTACTGTGGCTCTAAGGTCGGTTTTACAACTTTGTGATAATAAGTGCATGCAGGCCGTAAGCCACAAATGCCACATTTAGGCTTTCTGGCAACACAGATATAACGTCCATGCAAAATCAGCCAATGATGGGCAACATGTACCAGGTCTTTCGGAAGATTCTTTGTCAATTGCTTTTCTGTTTCCAGCGGATTTTTAGCTTTCACCAGTCCTATCCGGTTCGCTACCCTGAAAACATGCGTATCAACCGCCATGTTAGGTTGATTATCGATTACGGATGTTATCACATTTGCCGTCTTTCTTCCTACACCGGGTAATTGCATCAGTTCATTTACGGTCATAGGTATTTTACCTCCAAAATCAGACATGACTTTTTTGGCCATGCCTATCAGGTGATTGGTTTTATTGTTAGGATACGAAATACTCTTAATAAGCGGAAACAACTCTGCCGGTGTAGCCTTGCTCAGAGACGCAATGTCCGGATAAATTTCAAAAATTAAAGGCGTGGTAAGATTGACTCTTTTATCCGTGCATTGCGCAGAAAGGATCACCGCCACTAACAGTTGGTAGGGATTATCGTATATTAATTCGGTTTTTGGATCTGGATTGTTCTTTTCAAAATAATTAATAACGAACTGGTACTTTTCTCTTCTTGTCATAAAAAATCCCGCAATTGATGCGGGATAAAAATAAGTTGAAATTTTTAGATTCTGAGAACTCAGGTAACAGGAACACGCTTCTTAGAAGCATACTCCAAAATCTTATTTACGGTTTCTGGCCGCGGTGAAGAAAGCTCAATATTATCTAAATTTTGTTCAGAAATAACTAATTTTTCGTAGCTCTCACGCAAATTCCAGTCAGTTTGCAAGGCAACCCTGATCCTCTCAGCCTTCGTAGCAGAAGTTTCATTGTAAATGTACCGAACCAGATCTTCCGGTGTGATTTTAGTCATAAAAAAATGGGGCTTTATTTAAATTAAACATCTTATCCGTCTTTAAAACGATTTTTGCTCAAATATATTGTAAATAGGCTCTTATCTAATTGAAGATGAATCCAATGTAACAATATACACATCTTCGTTATCCTTCTTCATCAAAAACTTTTCCCGCGCGTATTTTTCAAGCGTTTCAGGGCTTGTCTTTAATAATTCCAGCTCCTTTTCCGTGTCCGCGATGAGCAAAGCCATATTTTTTTGGTTTTGCTTCATTTTATGTAGTTCCGAAGATCGGTGAATTTGAGAAGGAAGGTCATTCCTGTCAAAAAACACCATCCATATCGCAAAAGCTATGCCTGTAATTAAATATTTGTTATAAAATATGGTTTGTAATTTTTTCATAAATTATAACTGATTGATG
>Ga0070659_100001583_pt1 | contig 16399 bp, 15 predicted proteins | sample KBSC23metaG_FD_64666 | JGI IMG/M metagenome (GOLD analysis project Ga0070659, IMG submission 64666) | Corn rhizosphere microbial communities from Kellogg Biological Station, Michigan, USA - KBS C2-3 metaG | ecosystem: Host-associated > Plants > Roots > Rhizosphere > Soil ... | reverse complement strand
TGGGGCGTGCCGGAACTGGTGCGGGAGATCAAGCCCGAAGAGATGAACGTACCGATCCGCAACCACCGCTGATGAGCGCGCCCGCCAATTCCAGGCAAGACACGCCCGCGCTGGAAACGCGCGGGTTGACCATTCGCTTTGGCGGCCACGTGGCTGTCAACGCGGTGTCGTGCGCGTTCCGGCCGGGCGAGCTGACTTGCATCGTCGGGCCCAACGGCGCGGGCAAGACCACGTACTTCAACCTGATCTCAGGGCAGTTGCCGCCCAGCGCGGCGCAGATCCTGTTGAACGGCGAGGATGTGACGCGCCTGCCTGTCTCGGCCAAGACGCGTCGTGGCATCGGCCGCGCGTTCCAGCTCACCAGCCTGTTCCCGAACCTGCCGGTGCTGGAGAATGTCCGGCTGGCGGTGCAGGCACGTGCGCATCGTGGGCTCGATCTGTTCTCGGTGTGGAGCCGCCATCGCGCCCTCCGCGACGAGGCGCTGGCGTGCCTGGAGCGTGTGGCGTTGATCGACAAGCGCAGCCAGGCGGTTGCCTCGCTCTCCCACGGGGATCAGCGCAAGCTGGAAGTGGCGATTCTGCTGGCCTTGCAGCCGAGCATCTTCATGTTCGACGAGCCGACAGCGGGGATGAGCGTGGATGAGGTGCCCGTGATCCTCGGCCTGATCCATGAGATCAAGCAAGACAAGAGCAAGACCGTGCTGCTGGTCGAGCACAAGATGGACGTGGTGCGCTCGCTGGCCGATCGCATCATCGTGCTGCACAACGGCACGCTGATGGCTGATGGCGATCCGGCGGAGGTGATCGCCTCGCCCATCGTGCAGCAAGCGTATCTGGGCACCGTAGAACCGGCGGCGGAGGTGGCGCATGGCTGATGCCGACATGCAGATCGCGCCCACCCTGCCGACCACGCCAACCACGCCGCTGCTGCGCCTGACGGACGTACAGACCCATATCGGCCCGTACCACATCCTGCACGGCGTGAGCTTTGAAGTGCCGCGTGGCGGCGTGACGATGCTGCTCGGGCGCAACGGTGCAGGCAAGACCACCACGCTGCGCACCATCATGGGTTTGTGGCAGGCCAGCGCCGGCACGGTGGAGTTTGATGGTGCCGATATCACGCGTCACCACACACCGGCCATCGCACAGCTCGGCATTGCCTACGTGCCGGAAAACATGGGTGTGTTTGCCGACCTGACCGTGGCGGAGAACATGCGCCTGGCCGCGCGCGGTGGGCCCATCGACGAGAAGCGGCTCGACTGGGTCTTCCGCATGTTTCCGGCGCTCAAGATTTTCTGGCACCAGCGCGCGGGGGTGCTGTCGGGCGGACAGAAGCAGATGCTGTCGGTGGCGCGGGCCATCATCGAGCCGCGCAAGCTGTTGATCGTCGACGAGCCGACGAAGGGCCTGGCGCCGGCCATCATCCAGAACATGATCACCGTGTTTCGGGAGCTCAAGCAGACGGAGGTCTCCATCCTGCTGGTGGAGCAGAACTTCCACATGGCGAAGTCGGTGGGCGACACGGTGGCCGTGATGGACGACGGCAAGATCGTGCACACCGGCCGCATGGCCGCACTGGCTGAAGACGAGGCGTTGCAGCAGCGGCTGCTTGGCTTGTCGCTGGCGGCGCATCAATGAACGGCGGCGCCATGCAAACGCAGCGCATACCTGAACCGCGCGACCCCACGCCCATGACCCCTTCGACTGCTTTGCCGGCGGCCCCCGCTGCCCCTGCCGATCTGCCCAAGGTCCGCCTGGATTGGACACCGCTGGCGCTCGCACCGCTGTTGATGCTGGCGGCATTGCCGCTGGTGGGCAGCACATCCACGTGGCTCACGCTCACCATGGCCGGGCTGGCGATGGGCATGATCATCTTCGTGGTGTCGTCGGGCCTCACGCTCGTGTTCGGCCTGATGGATGTGCTGAATTTCGGGCATGGGGCGTTCATCGCATTGGGTGCGTACGTGGCGGCTTCGGTGCTGCTGCCGATGCAGGCGTGGGTGGAGGCAGACAGCCTCGTGCTCAACCTGGGGGTGTTTGCCCTGGCCATTGCGGCAGCGATGGCAGCGGCAGGTGCCGTCGGCCTGTTCTTCGAGCGCGTGGTTGTCCGCCCGGTCTACGGCCAGCACCTCAAGCAGATCCTGATCACCATGGGCGGCATGATCGTCGCCGAGCAATTGATCAAGGCCATCTGGGGCCCGGAGACGATCGCGCTGCAAGTGCCTGCGACCTTTCGCGGCGCGGTGTTGCTGGGCGATGCGGCCATCGAAAAGTTCCGGCTCATCGCGGTGGTGCTGGGTCTGGTGATCTTTGTGGCGATGCTGCTGGTGCTCAACCGTACGCGGATCGGTTTGCTGATTCGCGCCGGGGTGGAAAACCGCGAGATGGTGGAGTCGCTTGGCTACCGCGTTCGCCGGCTGTTCATCGGCGTGTTCGTGGTGGGCGCGGCGCTGGCGGGGCTGGGCGGTGTGCTGTGGGGGTTGTACCAGCAGAACATCACGGCGGCGATGGGCGCGCAGGTCAATGTGCTGATGTTCATCGTCATCATCATCGGCGGGCTTGGGTCGACCACCGGGTGCTTCGTTGGCGCGGTGCTGGTGGGGCTGATGGCCAACTACACCGGGTTCCTGTTTCCGAAGGTGGCGCTGTTCTCCAACATCCTGCTGATGATGCTGATCCTGCTGTGGCGGCCGCAGGGTTTGTATGCAGTGACCAAGCGTTGAGGCAGGCAGACCATGATCCGAATGCTCTCTGGTGATTTGCCCCGCAGCCGCACGCTGACCGCGCTGCTGGTCCTCATCCTGCTGGCGCTGCTGTGCGCGCCGTTTTTGTTTCCGGGCGCGCGTGCGCTCAACATGGCCGCCAAGATTTGCATCTTCGTCGTGCTGGTGGCGAGCTATGACTTGCTGCTCGGCTATACCGGCATCGTCTCGTTTGCGCACACGATGTTCTTCGGCATCGGCGGGTATGGCGTGGCGATCGCCATGTCAAACATGGCGCCGGGGTGGGGCGCGCTGCTGGTCGGTACGCTGGGCGCCGTGATGGTGTCTGCGTTGCTGGCGTTTGTGATCGGGCTGTTCTCGCTGCGCGTACGGGCGATCTTCTTCGCCATGATCACACTGGCAGTGGCCACGGCGTTTGCCACGCTGGTCTCGCAGCTTTCCGATTGGACGGGCGGCGAGGACGGTCTCACCTTCAAGGTGCCCGAGGTGTTCACGCCGGGCTTTTCGCTGGGCGATGCCGAATGGTTTGGTGTGCCGGTGGGCGGCAAGCTGTTGTCGTACTACTTCGTACTGGTATGCGCCGTGGTGCTGTTCCTGATGCTGCTGCGGCTGGTGAACTCGCCGTTCGGGCGCGTGCTGCAAGCCATTCGCGAGAACGACTTCCGCGCCGAGGCCATCGGGTATCGCACCGTGGTCTATCGCACGGTATCGACGGTGCTCTCTGCCGTGTTCGCCGCGCTGGCCGGTGTGCTGATGGCGCTCTGGCTGCGCTACAACGGGCCGGACACCTCGCTTTCGTTCGAGATCATGGTCGACATTCTGCTGATCGTCGTGATTGGCGGCATGGGTACGCTGTATGGTGCGGTCATCGGCACCACGCTGTTCCTGCTCGCGCAGACCTACCTGCAAGACGTGATGAAGCTCGCCAGCGATGCGACCGCTGCCGTGCCGCTGCTCTCGAACCTGCTGCACCCGGACCGCTGGCTGTTGTGGCTCGGTCTGCTGTTCATCCTGAGCGTGTATTACTTCCCGCAGGGCGTGGTGGGGCGCCTGCGTGGCCGCTCGGGCAGTCACGACACACACGAGATCGCGTCATAACGGAGCGCCCGATATGATCGTCGTCGATTGGCTGCACAAGAACGCCCAGCACACGCCCGACAAGGTGGCGTTGGTGGATGTCGATTCCGGCCGACACGTGACCTATCGGCAGTTCGACGAACGTGCCAGCCGCTTTGCCGAGGTGCTGACACGACAACTAAAGCTGGTGCCCGGGGCGCGCGTGGCCGTGCTGGCACACAACAGCGCTGCGTATTTCGAGATGCTGTACGGCTGCGCCAAGGCCGGCATGGTGATGGTGTGCCTGAACTGGCGCCTGCCGGTGGCGGAATTGCTGCCGATCCTGCAGGACTGCGCGCCGGACGTGCTGGTGGCCGGCGATGGCTTCATCGATGTGGCGGCGGCCTTGTGCCACGCGCGGCCGATGCGCGTGCTGTATCTCGCCGGTGACGAACCTACCGATGCACCGGCCGGCTGGGTCGAATTCGAAGCCGCATTGGCCGCCGGCTCGGGCAATGTCATCGAGATGCCGTGTCGCGACGAGCATGCCGTGTGGCACCTGCTCTACACGTCCGGCACCACGGGCCGCCCCAAGGGCGTGATCCAGACCTACGGCATGGTGTTCTTCAACGCCGTCAACGCCATGCTCGCCAACAAGATCACGCGCGATGATGTGTTCCTCAACGTGCTGCCGGTCTTTCACACGGGCGGGCTGAACCTGTATGCCAACCCCGTGCTGCATGCCGGCGGCACCGTCCACATCCTGCGTCAGTTCGATGCGCGGGTCACGCTCGACAAGCTCGACCGCCGCTCCGGCGAGGGCATCACCATGTTCTTTGCCGTGCCCTCGGTGTATCTGTTCCTGAGCCAGCATCCGGGCTTTGCGCAGGCGGATTTCTCCACGGTCCGCAGCATGGCCGCCGGCGGGTCGCCGGTGCCGCAGCCGCTGCTGCGGGCATACCTGGAGAAGGGCGTGACCATCTGCTTCGGCTTCGGCATGACGGAAACCGGTCCGACCGTGTTCGTCAGCGACGAAGCCACGGCGCGCCGCAAGATCGGCACCATCGGCAAGCCCGTCGGCTCGATGCTCACGCGCGTGGTCGACCCATTGGGCAACGATGTCGCCCCCGGCGAGCGTGGCGAGTTGCTGATCAAAGGCCCGGGCATTACCCCCGGCTACTGGAACATGCCGGAAGCCACAGCCGCTGCCATTCAAGATGGCTGGCTGCACTCCGGTGACATCGCCTACATGGATAGCGATGGCGATTACTACATCGTCGACCGCGCGAAAGACATGTTCATCTCCGGCGGCGAGAACGTGTATCCCGCCGAGGTGGAGAACGTGCTGTTTCAGCTTTCCGCGGTCGCAGAGGCTGCGGTCATTGGCGCGGCGGACACCCGCTGGGGTGAGGTAGGGGTGGCGGTGGTGGTGGTGCGTGCGGGCGCAGCACTCGACGCCGACACCGTCATCACACACTGCAAGGCGCGGCTGGCCAGCTACAAGGTACCGCGTCACGTGCGCTTTATCGACGCGTTGCCGCGCACGCCGTCCGGCAAGGTGGAAAAGCACAAGCTGCGCGCACAGTTTGCGGCGCACTGAGGTCATGAGGCGATAAGGCCATGGGGCCATAAGGCCTTCAATATATTCGGGAGTGTCATCCATGCAGCCCTCCGGTTGGCGCGTGCTCACTCAGTTGGACTTCAACCGCTTTGCCGCGCTTTCGGGCGACGACAACCCGATCCATTGCGACCCCGCGTTCGCCAGAACCACGCACTTTGGCGCGACCGTTGCGCACGGCATGTTCCTGTTCTCGCTGTTGAGTGCGCAGATCACGCGAAGCTTTCCGCAACCCGTGCTGCCCATCGCGCAGACCTTGATGTTTCCACGCCCCACCTTTGTGGCCGATGGTGTGACGGCGGCGCTGGCGCTGCAGCCTTCGCCGGGGCAGGGAGCAATCGCACTCGATACCGAGATCCGCAGCCAGCAGCGCAACGGCGGCGTGCTGAGCGACCCCGCTGCAGAGGCCGCGCAGGTGACCGCGCACGGGCAGGCTCACGTGCTGCTTGATGCCGACGCCGTTGGGCTGACGGATCAGTGCGCGTCGATGCTTGCCGGTGATGCCGTGCAGGTCTCGGGCGACGCCGCGCTCTACCACTTGCGCGTGGGTCAGTCGGCTCGGGCAACCCGCGCCTTTACGACGGCCGACATTGACGAGTACGCAGCACTGTCCGGTGACGGCAATCCGTTCTATACCGACGCCGCATTTGCGCGCTCGCGTGGTTTCAACGATGCGCTGGTGCCGCTGCCGCTGCTGGGCGGCATGTTCTCCGATCTGCTTGGCACGCGCTTGCCTGGGCGCGGAACTGGCTGGATGAAGCAGGCGCTGCGCCTGTGCGCTGCCGTGCGTGTGGGCGAGCCGCTCACCGCATCCGTCCGCATCATGCGGCTGCGTGCCGACAAGGCGTTGGTCAATCTTGCCGCCGACGTGCATGACGCCGATGGCCGGATCGTGGTGCAAGGCGAGGCGCTGGTGCTGGTGCGCAACCTTGAAAACAAGCGTACTGAAATCGCCGCATAGCTCAACCACCGTGAGCAGTCTCGTTGCAGTGGGATGCTTCAGATGAAACATCGACAACAGGGAGGCATGATGAAAACGATGCAAGAGAAGGGCAGTGGCCGCCGATTGCGCGGCGCACTGCTGATGGCGCTGGCCGCGTCCGGCGTGATCGGCTTGGCAAGTTGCGGGAGCAGCAGTGACAACAACCCCACGCCGAGCAACGTCAAGCCGTCGTTTGTCGGCGCAGTAACGGTCACGCATTTCGACGGTGTGAGCGACGATCTGCTGACGGCGGGCCTGGGCGCATCCGGGCTGGCGTCGGCGACGGCGCCCACGGTGGCCAACGCCACCGCGCCGACCGCAACTGAGCTGCGACGTCTGGCCATCTACAACAACTACCGCGCGCTGGTCGACACCAACGCCAAGGGCGGCTACGGCACACTTTACGGCCCGAACGTCGACGCCAGCGGCAACGTCACGTCGGGCAGCGGCATGGTGCCGGGCGTGGAATACGTCGCCTATTCCGACGACGGCTCCGGTCAGCAGAACGTGGTGCTGCTGGTGCAGATTCCGGACGCCTTCGATGCGGCCAACCCGTGCATCATCACGGCCACGTCGTCGGGCTCGCGTGGCATCTACGGCGCCATCTCGACCGGTGAATGGGGCCTCAAGCGCAAATGCGCCGTCGCCTATACCGACAAAGGCACCGGCGCTGGCCCGCACGATCTGGCCACCGATACCGTGCCGTTGCAGGACGGCACGCGCACCACGCGCGCGGCCGCGGGCAGCAAGGCGCAGTTTGCGGCGCCACTCACTGACACCCAGCTCGCCGCATTCAATGTGGCCACGCCAAACCGGCTGGCGTTCAAGCATGCCCACTCGCAGCGCAACCCCGAGAAGGATTGGGGCCGCTTCACGCTGCAGGCCGTGCAGTTCGCGTTCTGGGCCATCAACGACAAGCTGAGCGGCTCCAGTGCACTCACTGGCAGCGCACTGCCGGTACGCCCAACACCATCGTCATTGCCTCCAGTGTGTCCAACGGCGGCGGCGCGGCCATTGCTGCCGCCGAGCAGGACACCACCAACCTGATCGACGGCGTGGCCGTGGGCGAGCCGGGGCTGAATCTGCCGGCATCGGCCAACGTGCAGGTGCAACGCGGCGGCGTGACGCTGCCCGTCAGCGGCAAGCCGTTGTTCGACTATGTGAGCTACGCCAACGAGTTCCGACTGTGCGCGGCATTGTCGACCAGCGTGTCGGCCGCGCCCACGCAGTCGTTCTTTGCGGGCAACGTTGGCTGGCCGGCCAGCGTGCAAGCCAATCGCTGCGCTGCCCTGCGCGCGAATGGTCTGCTGTCGTCTTCCACCACGGCCGGGCAAGCAGACGAAGCGTTGCAGAAGATGCGCACCTACGGCTGGGAGCCTGAATCCGACCTCGTGCACGCCTCAATGGCGTATTTCGAGATCGATCCGTCGGTCGCCACCACGTTTGGCAACGCGTTGGCCCGTGCAAGCGTGCTCGACAACCTGTGCAACTTCAGCTTTGCCGCGGTCGACGCCTCGTTTCATCCGGCTGCGGTCAACGCTACGGCACTCGCGCAGCTCGCCGCCACCGGCAACGGTATCCCGCCGACGACCGGCGTGCAGTTGATCAACAACCTAGCGCAAGGCGGTGCCACGCAGAGCAAGCAATCGGTCGATTCATCCGGTACGCAGGCGGCCAACCTGGACGGTGCGCGATGCCTGCGCAACCTGCTGACCGGAGGTGATGCCACTTCGCAGGCGCTGCAGCTCGGTATTTCGCAGACATTGCGCACCGGCAACCTGGGCGGCAGGCCGGCGCTGATCGTGCAGGGGCGCAACGACGCGTTGCTGCCGGTCAACCATGGCGCGCGGCCGTATCTCGGCCTCAATGCGCAGGTCGATGCGAGCAGCAAGCTCTCGTATATCGAGGTGACCAACGCCCAGCACTTCGATGGCTTTATCGACCTCGTGCCCGGTTACGACACCCTGTTCGTGCCGCTCGTGTTGTATGAGCAACGCGCGCTGGATGCGGTATACGCCAACCTGAAAAACGGCACGCCGCTGCCGCCCTCGCAGGTGGTGCGTACGACGCCGCGTGGCGGTACGGCCGGCTCGGCGCCGGCCATTGCGGCCACCAATGTGCCGAACTTCACGAACACGCCGGCGGCAGCTGACCGCATCTCGGTCAACGTGTCAGGCGGCGTGGCGACCGTGTCTGTGCCCAACTGACCCATCTCTGGCGCAGGGCGCTCCACCGCGGAGGCCGCCCCTGACGCCGCAGCCCTGATGCCGCACAGAGCGCCTGGTACACCAGCGCCCTGTGCGGAACCCCCCAGCCGACATCTTTTTCTTCTGATCGATCCGGCGGTTCACGCGCTCATGCAGTGAAACATGAATCATGTGTCACATCAAAAGAGCACCACGGCAACGCGATCGGGCATTACGCGCAGCACGCTCGTTCTTGTTGCAGTGAAGGCAGCAAAGCAAGACCACCCCTATAGGAGAGAGACATCATGAAACACCCGTTCGGATATCGATGGCAGTGGCTTTACACGCTGGTCGTGGCGCTGATGACCGCACTGGCAACCTTCTCTGCTCAAGCGGCAGTGACTGCTGGCCCTGGGGCCTGGAGCAGCCAACAAACCTGGGCGGCAGACACCGTTAATGGCGGCAATCTGACCGGCTACTTCTATTGGCCGGCCAGCCAGCCGACCACACCTAACGGCAAACGCGCCCTGGTGCTGGTGCTGCATGGCTGCCTGCAAACCGCATCCGGCGACGTGATCGACAACGCCAACGGTGCGGGCTTCAACTGGAAGACCATCGCCGAGCAATATGGCGCCGTCATTCTCGCGCCCAATGCCACTGGCAACGTCTACAGCAACCATTGCTGGGACTACGCCAACACATTGCCCAGCCGCACGAGCGGTCATGTGGGCGTGTTGCTGGATCTCGTCAACCGCTTCGTCACCAATTCGCAATATGCGATCGACCCGAACCAGGTCTACGTGGCCGGCTTGTCTTCCGGCGGCGGCATGACGATGGTGCTGGGCTGCATCGCGCCGGACATCTTTGCAGGCATCGGCATCAACGCCGGCCCGCCGCCGGGAACCACCACCTCGCAGATCGGCTATGTGCCGTCCGGCTACACCGCCACGACGGCGGCGAACAATTGCAAGGCGTGGGCCGGCTCGAACGTGAGCAGCTTCAACACGCAGATCGCGGGCGCCGTGTGGGGGACGTCGGACTACACCGTGGCGCAGGCGTACGGTCCGATGGACACCGCAGCCTTTCGCCAGATTTATGGCGGCACCTTTACGAAGGGCGCGACCGTTTCGATTTCGGGTGGTGGTACCAATACGCCCTATACCGATAGCAACGGCAAGCTTCGCACGCATGAGATTTCGGTCTCCGGCATGGCGCACGCGTGGCCGGCCGGTACCGGCGGCGACAACACCAACTACGTCGATGCCACGCACATCAACTACCCGGTCTTCGTCATGGACTACTGGGTGAAGAACAACCTGCGTGCGGGCAGCGGGCCGGTGCAGTCGGGCGGCGCGCCCACCGGCCTGACGGTGACGGGCACGACCACCACGAGCGTTTCGCTGTCGTGGAACGCGGTGACCAACGCCACCAGCTACAACGTCTACCGCAACGGCAGCAAGGTGGGGGCGTCCACGTCAACGACGTACACCGACTCGGGCCTGATTGCGGGTACGACCTACAGCTACACGGTGACCGAGATCGACCCCACGGCGGGTGAGAGCGCCCAGTCGGCCGCCATATCGGCCAAGACGCAATCGAGCTTTGCCTGCACTGCCACCACGGCGAGCAACTATGCACACGTGCAGGCCGGGCGTGCGCACGACAGCGGCGGCACGGCTTACGCCAACGGCTCCAACCAGAGCATGGGCCTGGACAACGTGTTCTATACGACCACGCTTGCGCAGACGGCAGCCGGGTACTACGTCATCGGCAACTGCCCATAAGCCTGCGCTCATGTGGCTCCGGTGGCCAACAAACAGGCCGGTCTCAAGTCCGTTCAGCAAACGCTGAATGGATGTGGGTGCGTCGGCTGATGGGCCATTAGACAACGCAGACGAAAGCGGGGCGGCGAACACTGCCGAATGGGCTTTCGCGCCTGGGCGTGTTCAAGTCGCCGCGCGCGCTTTCTAGTCGATCGAGCAAGAACGTGGGTCTTGCAATGGTCGACACTCGAGCATATAGTTAGCCAAATGGATAACAATGAAATTGCGCTAGACGCGATCTTTCATGCACTCGCAGACCCGACGCGCAGGGCGGTTATTCAGCGGCTTGGTGAAGGGCCCGCAACGGTGAGTGAACTGGCGGAGCCGTTTGATATGGCGCTGCCGTCGTTCATGAAACACGTGCGGGTGCTGGAAGGGACCGGATTGGTCCGTTCCAGGAAGCTTGGCCGAATCCGGACGTGCGTGCTGGATCGCGAGAACCTGGCGGCCGCCGAGCGCTGGTTTGAAGAGCAGCGTGCGACCTGGGCCAGCCGGTACCGCAATCTGGACAACCTCTTAGAAGAACTGAAAGGAAAAGAAGATGAAAGCTGACCTGCAATTCGATTTCCTCGTCGACAAGGAAAAAAACCGCATCATCGTGAAGCGAGAGTTCGCGGCGAAGCGCCAACTGGTGTGGGATTGCCATACCAAGCGCGAATTGCTCGACCGATGGTTTGCGCCCAAGCCCCTGACCACCAAGACCAAGCACATGGAGTTCAAGGAAGGGGGCTATTGGCACTACGCCATGATCACCCCCGATGGGCAGGCCTTCTGGAGCCGTCTGGACTATCAGACCATCAACCCGATCGATGGCTATACGGCCTTGGACGGCTTTAGTGACGAAGCCGGCATCGTGAATCCCGACATGCCCCGGGCACGCTGGGACGTCGCCTTTGCCGATGCGAAGGAACGGACGCTCGTGACGACCGTGGTGGTGTACAACTCGGCGGAGGATGTGCAAAAGGTCATCGACATGGGGTTGAAGGAAGGCATGACGTCTACCCTCGAACGACTCGACGAACTTCTGCTGACCATCGGGGCGACTGCCGCGCAGGGGTAAGGCGCTGCCCGGTCCCTCCGGCCAAAAGCAGCCGATAAAAAAAGGGCGCCCTGCCGCAAGCAGAGCGCCCTTTGATCTTTGGTTGGCGCACTCAGGCGCGTTCCATCAGGGTTCGTTGCGCAGATAGCCTTCCTTGCTCGGGTCGGGCATGAAATACGTCACGATGAGCGACACGGCACACAGCGCAGTCACATACCAATAGAACGTCGACTCGCTGCCGGCCTGCTTGAACCACAGCGCCACATACTCCGCCGAGCCGCCGAACACCGCATTCGCAATCGCATACGACAGGCCCACGCCCATCGCGCGCACTTCCGGCGGGAACATCTCGGCCTTGATCAGCCCGCTGATCGACGTGTAGAAGCTGACGATGGCCAGCGCTAGCGTGATCAAGCCGAAGGCCTCGACCGGGCTCGACACCGTGGCGAGCGCCTTCATCAGCGGCACCGTGCCGATGACCGAGAGCGCGCCGAACAGCAGCATCGAATTGCGCCGGCCAATGCGGTCAGACAGTGCACCGAACACCGGCTGCAGCAGCATGTAGACGAACAGCGCGCCCGTCATCACGTTGGAGGCGGTCTTCGTCTCCATATGTGCCGTGTTGACGAGGTACTTCTGCATATACGTCGTGAACGTGTAGAAGATCAGCGAGCCGCCGGCGGTAAAGCCGATCACGCGCAGGAACGCGCCCTTGTGCTGCCACGCACCGCGGATCGTGCCGGCATGCTCAGCCTTGCGCGACGCGGTGGTCTGCGTTTCGTGCAACGACTTGCGCAGGTACAGCGCAATCAACGCCGTCAGCGCGCCCACGACAAACGGGATGCGCCAGCCCCAGGCTTTCAGCTCGGCCGTCGTCAGCAGTTGCTGCAGGATCACCAGCACAAGCAGCGCGCACAACTGCCCGCCGATCAGCGTTACGTATTGGAACGACGCAAAGAAGCCGCGCCGACCTTTCAGTGCCACCTCGCTCATGTAGGTTGCGCTGGTGCCGTATTCCCCGCCCACCGACAGCCCCTGGAACAGGCGTGCCACCAGCAGCAAGAATGGCGCGAGCGCACCGATCTGCGCGTAAGTGGGCAGCACCGCGATCAGCAGCGAGCCACCGCACATCATCAGCACCGAGATCATCATTGCGTTGCGGCGGCCGTGCTTGTCGGCAATGCGGCCGAACAACCAACCGCCGATCGGGCGCATCAGAAAGCCTGCCGCAAACACGCCGGCCGTGTTCAGCAGCTGCGTCGTCTGGTTGCCGCTCGGGAAGAACGCTGGCGCAAAGTACAGCGAGCAGAACGCGTAGACGTAGAAGTCGAACCATTCAACGAGGTTGCCCGACGACGCGCCGACGATGGCAAAGATACGGCGGCGTGTGTCGTGCGGGTCAACCGCGTGCGTGGTGGCAGTGGTATCCATGGGAGCGTCTCGGTGTGGTTGTTCTGTGAGCAGCCTAAGCTGACCCGCAGAATTGTAGCGACATGTGATGGATTGTCGCGCCCCGGAATTGCCCCGATGGGTGAGATGGCGTGTTGCTGGGTGTACGGAAGTTACGCAGAAATGGGTACGCTCTGGCCTTCACGCACTGCGCTCATCCCACTCAACGCGCCCCCTGCCGCGCGTTGAACACCACCCGCAACGCCAACGCCACCAGCGCCGCTGCAGTACAGAACATCATTAGTCCCGTCCAGTGGGCGCTCGTCCATGCGAGGCTTGCGCCGTACGCACCCAACGACATGCCGATGAACAGCGACGTCATGAACACCGCATTGATGCGGCTGCGTGCTTCCGGCGCCAGCGCATAGATGATGGTCTGGTGCGATACCAGCGCCGCCTGCACGCCCACATCAAAGACCAGCGTGCCGATCACGATGGCGATGAGCGATTGCGGGAACAGCGCCATCGCGGCAAACGTCACGGCCATCAGCAACGCGCCGCCTGCCGCGATGTGACCCGGCGCCACGCGACCCGACAGACGCCCCGCAATGCTCGCGCCCAATGCCCCAGCTGCACCGGCCAGGCCCAGCAGACCGGCTTGCCCCGTCGACAGCCCGAGCGAACTCGTCAGATGCAGCGCGACCGTTGACCAGAAACCCGAGAACGCGATGCCGATGAAGGCTTGCGTGATGGCCGACGCGCGCAGTCGCGGATGCTGCACGAACAGTGTGCCCAGTGAGCGCAGCAGCGTGAGATACGGCTGTCGCGTGGCAGGCGCCACGCCAAAGTGGGCCGCTCGCACGGCAATCGCCAGCCCGACGATCGCCACCGCCGACACGCCAAACGCCGCGCGCCAGCCGAAGTGGTCCGCCACGATGCCGCTGAACACACGCGAGCCGACGATGCCGATCAGCAGCCCCGTCATCACCGTGCCGATGTTGCGGTTGCGATTGGAATCTGTGCTGATGGCGGCGGCGCTGGGTACAAAGTCCTGCGCGATGGTGGCCGACAGTCCGATCGCAAAGCCCGCCACTGCCAGCAGCGGCAGGTTCGGCGCGAGGCAACTGCCGATGAGCGCGAGCGTGAGCAGCACCGCCTTCCACAAGATGACGAGGCGGCGGTCGTAGCGATCGCCCAGCGGGCCGAAGAAGAAGATGCCGCTGGCGTAGCCTGCCGCCGTAAGTGTCGGCAGCACGCCCAATGCGTGCGGCGCGATGTTCAGGTCACGGCTGATGAGGCCGAGCAGCGGGTGGTTCAGGTAGATGCACGCGACGCTGATGCCCGCACCGGCCGTGAGCAGACGAATCAGCCCTTGGGTGTTGTGCGTGGCGGACGCTTGTGCGGCGGGCGGGGAAGACGAGGCAGGCGAGGTCGACATGGAAAACCTCTTTGAGAAGAATTGTTGCATCGCAACGAAGCGGCGATGCTAACAACTTTCCTCCGGGCCTGCAGACGGCCAATAACCTTGCTGGAGGTGGTGTCAGCCGCCCTCGCCGGCCGGGGGGGCGGGTGCCGCCGGCGACGGCGCTTCTTCCACGTCTTCGCTGTGGCCGCCCTGCACATCGTGGCCGGCGTTGTCGATCCACAGGCGGGCACGGTCTTCGCCCACGCGCGAAAGCTCCATGCGGTATTCGTAGCGGTCGGGCCGGTACAGACCCTGCAGCAGTTGCACGGGGCGCCCGCTCATCTCGCGCACGATGCGCTGTACCGAGAGCAGCGGCGCACCCACGGCCACGTCCAGATACTGCGCCGTGGCCACGTCCGCCAAGCGCGCCGACACCACTTGCGACGCGCGATCGATCCGCACGCCCGACGCCTCGATCAACCGCAGCAGCGATTGGTTAGTCAGCCGCTCCAGCGTCAGCTTGCTCGTCACGTCCAGCGGCAGCCAGGTGGTGATGAGCGCCATCGGCGTGTCTTCCAGATGGCGTACACGCACGAGTTTCTTGATCGGCGTGCCGGGGGCGATTTCCAGGCATTTGGCCTCGTCTGGCGGGGCCAGCACGTCTTCAAATTCGACGACGACGGCAGAGGTGCGCTCGCCCACGTCGATGATGTTCTGTAGCAGCGTTTGCGCGCCGCCACCCATCGTCAGCGGATCATCTGGCTTGACGACAAACGTGCCCATGCCGCGATGGCGGCGCACCAGGCCTTCCTTGACGAGGTAGTCGAACACGCGCCGCATCGTGACGCGCGATGCCCCGAACTGACGCGCGAGTTCGATTTCGCCCGGCATCGGCCCATCCCCGAATTTGCCTTCGAGAATCTGCTGGCGCAGGACGACGTAGATCTGGTGGTAGAGCGGTACCACGGCATCAGGCATGGCGGTCGTGGTTCCGGGCGTGAGCAGCGAGGTCGGATTCGGGAGGGGCGGCCATCAGACGATGGCAGCGAGGCGCGGAATGCGCTGGAAAGGGCGAACGAACGCGGCCTTTTGCCCATTCATCCGCGACGATAGGGGGTTTTGGTGGGCCTGTAAAGTTGTGTGTTACCCGTTGACTGGAGGGGTGTCGGCGTCCGTTGGTGCCGGATTCTGCCCCCGGCCATAACGCGGGTTGGGCTCGCGCATCGAGTTCTTGGGTGCCACCGGTTCACCCAGCGCATTGACCAGCGCCACGTGGATGGGCGTGCCGCTTTCGCGGTCGCGCAGCAGCATCGGGCCTTCGCCGTCGGGGGTGAGGTAGCGGTCGCCCCATTGCATCAGCGCGACGATGGCGGGCAGCAGGTCGACGCCCGCCCGCGTGAGCCGGTACGCATCGCGCACGCGGTCGCCCGGTTCTTGATACGGCACGCGGCGCAGGATGCCGTACGTCACCAGCGCCTTGAGCCGCGACGACAGGATCGCCGACGAGCACCCCGTGCGGCGCAAAAACTCATCAAAGCGCGTCACGCCCGAAAACGCCTCGCGCAGCACGAGCAGCGTCCATTTCTCCCCGACGATCGACACCGCAGCGGCGATCGAGCAGGGCTCTTCCATCGACGTCACCAACTCGGACGCCGCAGGGACGGGGAAGGGTTCCGGGATTCTCATGCCTAAAGAATAGTCAATTCTGACTTTACTTGCAAAAGTCAGGGTTTCTGCTAATCTAGCTTCAAATTGAAAAGCCAGACGGTGATCCCGCGCTGGCGGTCAATAACGAAGATCCATCGCGTGAGGAGATCCCCATGCTGTACACCATCCACCGCTATCCCGCCGAATGGATCGACCGCTGGACCATGCACGACGGCTCCATCGCCACCGTGCGCCCGATTCTGCCGCAAGACGCCCCGCTTGAGGCCGCCCTGGTTGAGGGGTTGTCGTCCGAATCCCGCTATGCGCGCTTCCTGGTGGGCGGCGGTCGGCTGACCGACGAGATGCTCGCCGCCTACACGCAAATCGATTACGTGAACCACATGGCGCTGGTCGTGAGCGTTAGCCGGGCGGATGGCACGGGCGAAGACCTGATCGCCGACGGCCGCTTCGTCATTGAAGACGGCGTGGCCGAATTCGCCATGCTGGTGGCCGATGCGTGGCAGGGCAAGG
>Ga0070659_100001580_pt1 | contig 16403 bp, 15 predicted proteins | sample KBSC23metaG_FD_64666 | JGI IMG/M metagenome (GOLD analysis project Ga0070659, IMG submission 64666) | Corn rhizosphere microbial communities from Kellogg Biological Station, Michigan, USA - KBS C2-3 metaG | ecosystem: Host-associated > Plants > Roots > Rhizosphere > Soil ... | reverse complement strand
CAACGCCTTCGGGGTGATCTCCATCGGCTCGATCCAGGCCGGCAGCGCGCCCAACATCATCCCCGACCAGGCGCTGGTGCGCGGCACCATCCGCACCCGCGACACCGCCGTGCGGGCGAAGATCCTCGACGGCATCCGCCGCACGGCCAGCGGCGTGGCGGTCATGTCCGGCGCGCCGGCGCCCGAGGTGAAGTTCATCCCCGGCGGCAAGCTGCTGGTCAACGACGCGGCGGTGACCGAGCGGACCGCCAAGGTGTTCAAGGCCGCGTTCGGCGACCGCGCGGCCCTGCAGCCGGCGCCGATCAACCCCAGCGAGGACTATTCGGAGTTCATCGTGGCCGGCGTGCCGTCGCTGTTCTGGAGCATTGGCGGCCTCGACCCGAAGGTGATCGCCGCCGCGCACGCCCGCGGCGTGCCCGTGCCGGCCAACCACACCCCGCAGTTCGCGCCCACGCCCGAGCCCACCATCCGCTTCGGCGTCGAGGCCATGACGCTGGCGGTCCTGAACTGGATGGGCAAGTAGCTACCTCCCCCTCCCGCCGCTTCGCGGGGGAGGTAAGCCTGCCGCTTCGCCCTGACTCGCCTATATTGCTTCCATGCCCGACGACGCGCTCGCCGCCGCCCCGCTGAAGGGCGCGGCGCTGATCAAGGACGAGGTGAAGCGCCTGCCGGACCGGCCGGGCGTCTATCGCATGATGGGCGACGACGGCGAGGTGCTCTACGTCGGCAAGGCGCGCTCGCTGAAGAAACGGGTGGTGCAGTACGCGCAAGGGCGCTTCCACACCCAGCGCATCGCCCACATGGTCGACCTGACGCGCTCCATGGAGTTCGTCACCACGCGGACCGAGACCGACGCCCTGCTGCTCGAGATCAACCTGATCAAGCAGCTCAAGCCCCGGTTCAACGTGCTGCTGCGCGACGACAAGAGCTTTCCCGAGATCGTCATCCGCCGGGAGCATCCGGCGGCGCAGCTTCGCAAGCACCGCGGCGCGCACACCATCAAGGGCGACTACTTCGGCCCCTTCGCCAGCGCCTATTCGGTGAACAAGACGCTGAACACCCTGCAGAAGGCGTTCCTGCTGCGGTCGTGCTCGGACAGCGTCTACGAGAGCCGCACGCGGCCCTGCATGCTGCACCAGATCCGCCGCTGCTCGGCGCCCTGCACCGGGCTGATCAGCCTGGAGGACTACAACGGCCTGGTGGACGAGGCCGGCGACTTCCTGCGCGGCAAGAGCCGGGCGGTCATCAAGCGCATGGCCGGCGAGATGCAGGCGCTCTCCGACGACATGGAGTTCGAGCGCGCCGCGCGCCTGCGCGACCGCATCCGCGCGCTGGCCTCGGTGGCGCAGGAACAGCAGATCAATCCCGAGACGGTGGAGGAGGCCGACGTCTTCGCCCTCTTCGCCGAGGGCGGCCAGGCCTGCGTGCAGGTGTTCTTCTTCCGCGGCGGCCAGAACTGGGGCAACCGCGCCTATTTCCCGCGGGTGGACAAGTCCGACGAGGACCCCGAGGTGATGGCCGCGTTCCTGGGCCAGTTCTATGACGACAAGCCGATCCCCAAGCTGATCCTGGTCAATGTCGAGCCGGCGGAGACGGCGCTGCTGGCCGAGGCCTTCTGCATCAAGGGCGGCCGCAAGGTGGAGATCGCCCGCCCGCAGCGCGGCGAGAAGCGCCAGCTCGTCGAGCACGCCTTCACCAACGCGCGCGAGGCGCTGGGGCGCAAGATGGCGGAGAGCTCGGCGCAGACCAAGCTGCTGGCCGGCGTCTGCGAGGCCTTCGGCCTGGAGGCGCCGCCGGAGCGGATCGAGGTCTACGACAACTCCCACATCATGGGGACCAACGCGGTCGGCGGCATGATCGTGGCCGGGCCCGAGGGCTTCCAGAAGAGCCAGTACCGCAAGTTCAACATCAAGGGCACGGACATCACCCCGGGCGACGACTTCGGGATGATGAAGGAGGTGCTGCGCCGCCGCTTCGGGCGGCTGGTGAAGGAAGAGGAGGAGGCGCTGACCGAGGGCAAGGGCGGGGCCGTTCGCCCGGACCTGGTGCTGATCGACGGCGGCATGGGCCAGATCAATGCGGTGATGGAGGTGCTGGCCGACCTGGGCGTCGACGACATCGCCGTGGTGGGCGTCGCCAAGGGGCCGGACCGCGACGCAGGCCTCGAGCGGTTCTTCATCCCCGGCAAGCCCTACTTCATGCTCGAGCCCAAGAGTCCGGTGCTCTACTACCTGCAGCGCCTGCGCGACGAGGCGCACCGCTTCGCCATCGGCACCCACCGCGCCAAGCGCAGCATGGAGATGAAGAAGAACCCCCTGGACGAGATCGAGGGCGTCGGCCCGGGGCGCAAGCGGGCGCTGCTGCACGCGTTCGGGTCAGCGCGGGGGGTCAGCCGCGCGAGCGTCGAGGACCTGGCGAAGGTGGAGGGCGTGAGCGAGGCCCTGGCGGAGCGGGTGTATGGGTTTTTCAGGAAGGGGTGAGGGAGTCGCGAAACGTCCCTGCGTATCCACGCAGAAGGGCGTGTACTGCGTCTTCGCTGGCGGCCGGGACGCCGCCTGGCTAACCCTTCGTTCTGGGAGAGTAGTCCAGTCCTTCGACCGTAAGCGCAGGCGATGCCGAATCCCATTCGAGTCGCCGGGTAACTGACGAGAGGTCTGGAGCGCTGACGACGAAGCGCTCGTCGTAGCGGGCATAGAGAGTGTTGAAGAACCCTCTGAGATTCAAAGGACTTTCCGGCGGGGGAAATGTCGCGACCAGGGTGCTCTTGGCCTCGCCGTGCATCTCGACCAAGCCAAAGCCAATGGCTTCGTAGCGGCTCACATCGTTCCGAATCCCGCGCCGGCCTACCAGCTCTCGCAACGCGTTGTGAAAGCGGACGATGCCGGCCACCGGCTCACCGCCCTCGGTCATGGCGATGTCGTTCGCTGTTAGGGTCTTCGTCCCCTCGCTCGCGTCACCCATGGACGCTTTGACAGCGGCGGCGCGATCAAGGGCTCCTTCAACGGTGCGGTTGGCCCGCAGGAGCACAAGGTAGCCAAGCACCAACGCCGGATAGGTGATGTGGAGGTTTGTGCACTCTCCGATGGTTTCCTCCATCCGGTTGGTGAGATTGCGAAAGGCGCCCGTTACACCCTTGCAGGAAACCGCCAGAACAGGGCCGATGCCCTCACGAGTCACCACCACGTCCACGTTCTTGGTCTTCAGGCCACCCAGGACCGTGCGCTCACCCCCGCGGGCAAGGGTTGGGTCGAAGTGCAGAACTGGCGTCGCGCCGCTGCGGCGCTGGACCCGAAAGGGAGGACGGGGCGTAATGTCTGCCGGATCGAACCCGCCTTCCAACACGAGCCGACAAGCTACGTACCAGTGCAGAGGCTTGATGTGGCTGGCGCTCTGAGTCTTGCCCGTGAACTCAGCAAAGGCAGCCAGGGCCTGCGCCTCGTTCGTCCATTGACAGATCTTAGCCTCCAGATCAGTCGGCATAGTGCCTCCAGCGCTGGAGTGTACGGATACTGTCCTCTAGGGCATCGGTGTCGGCATTGTCCGCAATGCAGTCCGCGGGGAACAGCACCCGCGTCGCCTCGCGCGGCTCCAGCTTCAGCATGCCGCCGCCGAGCGCATGCCCCTCCAGTTCACAGCTCAGCCGCACGAGCGAACTGGACCACCGAGGGAGCAGTTTGGCGGCGGCGGAACGGTCCCGAATCCGCACGGCGTGCACGCTGTTGGTGCACGTCACGCCGGCGACGTTGCGCACGAGATTTGCGGTCCGCCCAGCCATGTAGCTGAGGACATAGTCTGGTATCTGGACATCGGGCACGGCGTACCACGGCGTCCGGTTGCGGCATTTGTATCCGCCACGGGCGGCGTGGCCCGCGCTGCTGTCTAGATACTTCCGGACGCTTGCCGGCAAATCTTGGCCGCGCTTCAACCGTAGCAACAACACCGGGTTGTCGGCTCGCGTCCAATTTTCAACCGTGGTCCGGGTGATCTGCTGGCTGGGCATCGACCGGCCATTCCGCACGGTGGCCTGCAGAAAGGCGCGGGGGATTTTCCAACGTTTCGCCTCCGATGGCCGGAGGTGGAAGAAATCATTGTCGCCGCTGACGTACCCAATGCCGACACTCGCAATGTCGCCGAGACGTCGGCTGTCGGGATGACCGATGGCAAGGCCGTATAGCGCCCGGATCTCCGCGGGTAAGAGATAGGGCCGCAGCCTCCGCGACCAGATCGTGCGCCACTCGGTCAGATCTACCCTCAATGTCGGCTTCGGCCGCTCATTGCCCGGCTTAAACTGGTCGCAGACTGTGAGGTCTATGTGCGACGCTACTCCACCGTGACTATCGGCGTAGAGGAGCCAGCAATCTTCCGACAAGGCCGGAAACAGCTTTTCGCGGACCGCGATGACGTGGACGGTGGCGAAGGAGCCCACGAGATATTCCAGCAACGGCGCTGCGTAAGGGGCGTGCCCGATTTCCGCGGGCACGACGAACGCCATCCTACCACCTGGTTTCAGGAGGGCGGCGGTCGCCACCAAGAACAGCGCCCACGAGGACGCGAGTCCGGTGAACTCGACGCCGACCGCGGTGCACAGCTCGAGGGCACGCCGACGAACGTCGCCCTTGAAGTTTTGATACCGGATGAAGGGTGGATTTCCCGCCGCGCATTCGAACCGCTCTCGGGTTTCTGCCGCCCACGTGAAGAAGTCCCCCTCATGCACAAGAGCCCACGGGGCGGCGGCGACCGCGGCCTGCGCCGAGTGCGGGTTCTGTTCGATCCCTACCGATTTGCGGTGGATCGACAAAAATTGGCCATCGCCGCACGAGGGGTCCAACAGGCGGTCGGAGGTCGAGTGGACCGCCCAGCTTACGAGCGCGCCGGCCACGTCCCCAGGCGTGAAGTACGCCCCAGACCGCTTCTGACAAAGAACTGGCGAATGAAGCCCCATAACAGCGCAGCCTAAGGTGTGTCTCGGAAAGCGTTCAACAATGAACATATAGAGAACACCATGAGAGTGCCAGGGTGGGGTTCGTCAGGTCGATGCACCAGACATCGTCCGAGATGTTCTCGTGTTGTTTTTGCTTTCTCCACCCCTTCCGTGCCACACTCCGGCTCGACTCGTGAACTGCGCTTGGGCGCGCAGCACTCCACCGCCGCTTCCTTTCCCAACCTGGCCGGTCCGGCGCGTGTTCGCGCGGGCGGCTTGAGCTCGCGGGTGTGTTTTGCATGGCTTCAGATGATGCGGCGCCGCGCGGCGGGGGCGGCTGCGGTCCCTGCGCGGGGCTATGTGCGGTTCTCGGCGACGGTGGCGCGGGAGGTCTGCCGGTTCAGGAAGGGGTGAGGCGCCCGCTTCATCGAAATCGCCGTCAGCCTAGGGCATCCGGCGCGGCGCGTCGCCCCCTCCGTCGGCTTCGCCGCCACCTCCCCCGAAGTGTTCCCTTCAGGGGAGGAGCGATGGGCGTCTCGCTCCTCCCCTGCACCGAAGAGTGCGGGGGAGGTGTCAGCCCCCGGGTCCGGCGAGGCCGGCCCGAGGATAAACTCCGGTGACTGAGGGGGCGTCGCCGGATCTAATTCAGCCGCCTAATGCACTAGCGCCAGCAACGCCAACAAGATGACCAGGGCCCACGACAAAGCCGCAAGCACGACGATCGCCAGCACGCGAACCCAGAGCGCCGCGGGGCGGATGGCCGCCATCGCTTCTTCGTAGTCCGGCGGCGCATCGGCGATGATGTGATGTTTGATCGCGTTGGCGGCGAAATCGGTTGGCGCCGGCCGCACAGGCCTGGAAAGTCGCTCAACGTGGTCGGTCATGTCAGCACCCACTAATTCGCGTATTGCGCGAATTAGTGGGTGCGAGCACAACGTTGAGTAGACCCAATTTGGGTTCTGTTAACGGTGATCCAAGGCCCTGGGCGGGGCTTTTTGTTCAGGTGACCCAGTCAGGTCGAGGCCGCCGGGTCGTACGACCGCGGTTCGCCGAGGTTGCGACCTGCAGGGTTGTCTGCTTGGGCTTCACCCGCCGCGCGCTCGGACGGCGTGAAGGGCGCTGCCGGCGCGGGCGCTCCGGCCTGGCGCAGGGCGCCGTCGCCCCCGGACAGGGCGACCAACTGCTCGGCTTCCGAAATGACCGAGCGCACCGTGTGAAAATAGCGAACCGCGAGGTTGACGAGAAACCTGCGCACCGGCGCAAGCTCGGCCATGCCCTTGCTGGTCGCTATGAGGCCGTTGCTATGCCGGACGACAAGTCCAGACGAGATCAACTGCTGCACCTTGCGCCTTACGCTTTCCCGCGGGATGCCCAGGGATTCGGCAATGGACCTCGCGTTCGTATGGAGACTCGGCGGGTCGTGGAGAGCGCCGCTTTCGAGATCTTCTGTGGAGAGGGTCTTGAATTTATGGTGCTCGATGGTGCGGACCGCGATGACGTAAAACACCAGCCCCCGGTCGATATCTCCGCCGAATGTATCGCGTGAGAGACTCAGCAACTCAACCAACGGAGTAACAAGAGCTTTCGCCGTATGTGGGTAGCTCTCAAGAACCAACTTATTTAATCGGTCGGACAATATTGTTATCCTTAACAGAAGCCACTCGGTCCTCGTCATCCGTCGGAGTAAGTAGAGTACTATCCGTGCCTGAGGATTTCGGAATGGCGCCCATAATGGGTCACATTCCGTTGAACGCGGCTCGCTGATGGAATTCCTCGTCACGGTCCCGGTGCAACGAGGCCCGGCGTGTGCGAAGACGTCTTTGTGCACGGATGCTACTGGCACGGACACGGGAGCTTGCGGGGGCGCGACCGGGGCCAAATCCATTGCCTCCGCATCGGCGAAGTTCCTACGTTGTTCTTGACTTCCTCACCCGTCTACGCCACACTCCGGCTTGGCTCGTGAACTCCGCCCGAGGGGCGCAGCACTCCACCGCCACTCCCTTTCCAATCTGGCCGGCCCTGGCGCGCGTTCGCGCGGGCGGCTTGAGCTCGCGGGTGTGTTTGCATGGCTTCAGATGACGAGGCGACCGCCGCCGATGCTGACGTGGGCGCGGCTGAGCGCGCGGGCGCGCCGCGGCGGGGCTATGTCCGCTTCTCGGCGACGGTGGCGCGGGAGGTGTGTCGGCGGGTGGCGGGCGGCGAGAGCCAGGTGTCGGTGTGCGCCGATCCGGCGATGCCATCGCGGGCGGCGCTGAAGCGATGGGCGGAGCGGCATGCGGGGTTCGGGCGGGTGTTCGCGCGGGCCAAGGCGATGGCGGCTCGCAAGCCGGTGAGCGGGCGCGGCTACTGCGCGGCGACGGCCGGGGAGATCGCGGCGCGGGTGTCGGAGGGCGAGATGCTGAGCGCGATCTGCGCCGACCCTTCGATGCCGTCGCTGCGCACCGTGATGCGCTGGCGGGCCGACCATCCGGAGTTCGCCGAGGAGATGCGGCTGGCGCGCGAGGCGCTGGCCGAGCGGTTCGGCGACCTGGGCTGGAAGCTGGCCATGGAGGCGACGCCGGAGACGGCCTTCCTGACCCAGGTGCGGCTGAAGCAGCTGCGCTGGACGGCCGCGGTGCTGGGGCCGCGCACCCATGGGCGGTTGAAGCCGGCCGAGGCGCCGGAGCCCGCGCCGACGCGCACCGTGCTGTTCCGCCACTTCCGGATCGAGGAGCATCCCGAGACAGGGCAGCACCGGGTGGTCGGCTACACGCCGGACCCGGAGAGCCTCTTGCCGGTGCGCACCAGCGAGGGCGCCTGGAAGGATCCCATCGACCCGGTGGCGAAGGCGGCCGGCGTGCAGGCGCTGATCGACGAGCGGGCGGCCGCGCGGCGGCTGGAGGCGCTGGGCGGGGCGGACGACCCGGAGGGGTGGCGTTAGGGCGGGTGTGGGGCGGCTCCTCTCCCAGGCGCGCAAGCGCCATGGGAGAGGCGGGGTGAGGGCGGCGCCGTGGCCGGCCGTCCGCTCCGGTGGGACCCGCGCGTCTGTTGGTGCCCAGGTTCCAACGCCGCGCGTGGCGCCAACGCCGCGCCGCCCTCTCCCAACCTCTCCCACGATGCTGCGCATCTGGGAGAGGAGCGTAAAGGTGGGGCTAGGCGGCCTCGGCTACTTGCACATCTCCTTCTTGGCCATCTTGCCGTCCGGGCCGTGGCAGGCGCCCTTGGCGTCCTTCTTGTAGCCGGCGGTGGCGGCCGCGGGCTTCAGGGACTTGCAGACCTCCATCTTGGCCAGCTTGCCGTCCTTGGCGTGGCAGTGGCCGGCGCTGTCGATCTTCTGGGCGTCGGCGGCGCCGGCCAGGCTGAGGGCGAAGGCGGCGGTGGCGATCAGGGCGAGGGTGCGGCGCATCGGCGTTCTCCGAGTGGTGATGATCGACGCTCTCACCGCTCACGGGTTCCCGCAAGGGGCCTTGAGCGCTGGGAGCTTCCGAGGGCACGGGCAGCTTGCCTCGCCGGCGATCTTGCCGCATGCCCGCGAGCGTCATCCGCAGCGCGAAAGAGGAGCGTCATGTTCTCGCACATCATGGTCGGCACCAACGATCTGGACCGGGCCAAGGGGTTCTATGACAAGCTGCTCGGGGCGCTGGGCGCGCGGCCGGGGCTGGTCGATCGCCACCGCGTCTTCTACCTGCACGGCGGCGGGATCTTCGCGGTGTCGCTGCCGATCGACGGCGAGCCGGCGACGGTGGCGAACGGCGCCACGATCGGCTTCACCTGCGCCTCGCCCGAGCAGGCCGACGCCTGGCACGCCGCAGGCGTGGCGGCCGGCGCGACCTCGATCGAAGAGCCGCCCGGCGTGCGCGAAGGGCCGACCGGCAAGCTCTACCTGGCCTATCTGCGCGACCTCGACGGCAACAAGCTGTGCGGCATGTGCCGGCTGAGCTGACGGGCCGCCGCGCGGCCTTGCCAAGCTGGCCCGACGCGAGGCCAAATGCCGCCTTGTATCGGGGAACGAGGGGGCAGGGTCATGGCCGCGGATCGGGCGGGGTTCACACGGCGCGGGCTGATGGGCGCGGCGGCCGGGACGGCGGCGTTGGCGCTGGCCGGCCCGGCGCTGGCGCGGCGGCTGTCGCCCAGCGACAAGGTCAACATCGCGGTGATCGGCGCGGGCGGCAAGGGCGCCGACAACATGCTGCGCCTCACGAGCCAGAACATCGTGGCGACCGTCGACGTCGACTATGACCACGTGCGCAAGAGCCTGGTGGACAAGACCGGCCAGGTCCCCGCCTATAAGCAGCCGCTGAAGGCCGCCTACGACAAGGCCGCCCGCTTCGACGACTACCGCAGGATGTTCGACGCGCAGAAGGACATCGACGCGGTGCTGATCGCCACGCCCGACCACCACCACGCGGTGGCGGCGCGGATGGCGATGGAGCGGGGCTACCACGTCTATGTGCAGAAGCCGCTCACCTACACCATCGAGGAGAGCCGCAGGCTGCAGGCGCTGGCCAAGGCCAACCCGAAGATGGTCACCCAGATGGGCAACCAGGGCCACTCCGGCAACGACGGCCGCCGGGTCGTCGAGCTGATCCGGGCGAACGTGATCGGGCCGGTGCGCGAGGTCCACGTCTGGACCAACCGGCCGGTCTGGCCGCAGGGGGTGGACAAGGCCGCCGCCGTGCCCGCGCCGCCGAGCCTCGACTGGCAGACCTGGCTGGGGCCGGCCGACGTCGACTGGGGCTACAATCCGCAATACGCCCACTTCAACTGGCGCGGCTGGACGCCGTTCGGGTCCGGCGCGCTGGGCGACATGGGCGCCCACCTGATCGACTTCCCGTTCTGGGCGCTGGATCCTGGCCTGCCGACGCGGGTGGAGACCCGCCATACCCGCTGGCCGGGCAACCCGAGCCTGTGGGACACCGCCAAGCAGCCGGCGGTGCTGACCGGCTATCCGGAGGCGACGCTCAGCCACTACGAGTTCGGCCATGCGAAAGGCGGGCCGCTGACCATGATCTGGTACGACGGCGGCCTGGAGCCGCCGACGCCGCGCGGCTTCCCGTCGAACCTCAAGATGAGCGGCGACGGCGGGGTGCTGTTCGTGGGCGCCAAGGGCATGCTGATGCACGAGACCTATGGCGAGAAGCCGGTGCTGATCGGCGAGGGGTTGGACGAGGCCGCCGCCAAGGTTCCGCAGAGCCTGCCGCGCATCGAAGGCGGCATCGGCGGCCACGAGATGAACTGGATCCGCGCGATCCGCGGCGAGGAGAAGGTCTCCTGCCCGTTCGAATACGCCTGCCGTCTGAACGAGACCATGAACCTCGGTGTCGTCGCCATGCTGGCCGACCAGGCCATCGAGTACGACGGCGCGGCCGGGCGGATCACCAACCTGCCCGACGCCAACCGCCACCTGGGCCGCCAGTACCGCAAGGGATGGGAACTGTGAGCCGCTTTAGAGAGGAACCACGGAAAACACGGAAAGAGCACGGAAGGGAAAGGGCCCCGATGTCCGGACTCGATCTTTCGATCGCGCCCGCGGCGCGATCCGCGTCGGACAGCCGGCCGAGGCTCGGCCCCGTTCCGTGCTCCTTCCGTGTTTTCCGTGGCCAAAGAAACCTGCTCGCCGTCGCAACGCTTCTGCTCATGAGCGCCCCCGCCATGGCCCAGCCCAAGCCCCAGGACACCGAGCAGTGGACGCCGGTCCCGCCGGTGGTGACGCCCGCGCCGGCGTCCGCGACGCCGCAGACCGCGCCCTCCGACGCCATCGTGCTTTTCGACGGCAGGAACCTCGACCAGTGGGTGACCACCCGCGACAAGTCGCCGGCCGGCTGGACGGTGGCGGACGGGGTCATGACGGTGGCCAAGAAGGCCGGCAACATCGAGACCAAGCGCAGCTTCAGGAACTACCAGCTCCACCTGGAATGGCGGGTGCCGAAGGACGTGACGGGCTCGGGGCAGGGGCGCGGCAACTCCGGGGTCTTTCTGGCGTCGACGGGCCCCGGCGACGCCGGCTACGAGCTGCAGATCCTCGACAGCTACAAGAACGCGACCTACGTCAACGGCCAGGCCGGCAGCCTTTACAAGCAGCACCCGCCGCTGGTGAACGCCAGCCGCAAGCCGGGTGAATGGCAGAGCTATGACGTGGTCTGGACCGCGCCGGTGTTCGCAGCCGACGGGACGGTGACCGCGCCGGCGCGGGTCACGGCCTTCCACAACGGCGTCTTGATCCAGAACGACGCGGTGCTGGCCGGCGAGACGCTCTACATCGGCAAGCCGGTCTACAAGCCCTACACGTCGGCGCCGATCAAGCTGCAGGCCCACGGCGACCCGAGCCCGCCGCTCAGCTTCCGCAACATCTGGGTGCGCGAACTGAAATAGCGCGGCGTCCGCCGCATCCGAGAGGAACGCCCCTGTGTCGAAGACCCTCCGCGCGCCCCGAGTCGCATCCGCGCTCGCCCTGCTCCTGACCCTGGCGCCGGGCGCCGGCGCCTGGTCCCAGACGCCGCCCGCCGCCGCGCCTTCGTACCCGCCGGGGGCGGACTACGCCGGCGTCTACGGCAGCCATGCGGAGAACGCGCGGGTCAGCGCGCTCTGCGGCGCCAACCGCAACGCCAAGGACGGCTACGTCGCCAAGCCCCTGCGGCCCGACCAGACGCGCGCGCCGATCGTGACGTCCAAGCAGGCCTTCGACGTCCAGGTGGTGGCGACCCTGGACCGCTCGGTGGGGCTGGCCGTCCTGCCGGACGGCTCGATGCTGATCTCGCAGCGCGCCGGCGGCCTGCGCCTGGTCAGCCCCAAGGGCGTGGTCTCCGCGCCGCTGAAGGGAACGCCCGAGGTCTCCGGGGTGATGGGCACGAGCAACACCGGCCCGGTGCTGGATCGCGACTTCGCCAGGAACCGGACGCTCTATTACGGCTACACCGCCGCGCCGCCGGCCAAGGGCCAGCCGTTCGCCGGCCGCATCATGAAGGCGCGCCTGTCGGCGGACGGGACCGCGCTCGAGGACGCCAAGACCATCTTCGAGCAGCCCTGGCTGACACCGCGCCGGCTGGTCCAGGCGCGTGACGGGACGCTGCTGATCGCTTCAGGCGAGGTGGCCTCCGGCGGGCCCAACCCGCAGTCGATGACCGACCCGCGCGGCAAGATCCTGCGGATCGACGCCGACGGCTCGATCCCCAAGGACAACCCCTTCCTGAAGACCGCCGGCGCCAATCCGGCGCTCTATGCCGTGGGCTTCCGTGACATCCAGGCCGCCGGCCTCGACCCGAAGACCGGTGCGCTCTGGGTCGGCGAGAACGAGCCGATGGGCGGCGACGAGCTCAACCGCATCAAGCCCGGCGGCAACTACGGCTTCCCGGTGATCAGCTATGGCCGGCAGAACTCAGGCGCCCTGATCGACGGCGGGAAGACGGCCCAGGCCGGTATGGAGCAGCCGGTCTATTTCTGGACGCCGTCCATCGCGCCTTCGGGCCTGAGCGTCTATTCCGGCAAGGCCTTCCCGGCCTGGAACGGCGACATCCTGGTCGGCGGCATGTCGGGCCGTCAGCTCGTGCGGCTGGAGATGAGGAACGGCCGGGTGGTCGGCGAAGAGAAGCTGCTCACCGACCGGTGCAAGCGCACCAAGGACGTGCGCGAAGGCCCCGACGGCCTGATCTACGTCGTCACCGACGAGAGCCCGAGCGAGGTGCTGCGGCTGGTCCCGGCAAGGAAATAGGCGCGGCGTTGGCCGCCGCGCCCTTCAGGCGATCACCGCCGGCGATCGCTAGGTCGCGGCCGCGCCGAGCTTCTCTCTGGACCGGCGCTGGCGGCGCAAACCGGCGCCCAGGCCGCCGAAGCCCACCAGCATCAGCGCCCAGGCGGCGGGCTCGGGCACCAGGCCCACGGCGCCCCCGGCCGGGATCGCGCCGATGTTGCTGATCTCGAACGCCGGCGAGTTGGACGCGATCAGCACCGCGGTGACCGACTGGTCGAAGGTGAAGGTGTAGCGCCCGTTGGCGCCGGCGGCGGTCTGGCTGCCGTTGGCAAGGTCCGCGGCCATTGTCGCGGCGGTCAACTGGTTGCCGGTGAAGGTCTGTGAGAAGCCGCCGTCCCCGGTGAAGGTGATGCTGTTGTAGGGGTCGAGCGAGCCCGCATAGAAGCTGATCTCGCTCAGCGCCGGGCTGGTGAGGGTGAAGGTCTGGCCCGCGCCCACGCTCAGGTAGGCCGTCGTGTCGGCCGTCGTCGCGGAGAACGCCGGAGCGGCGCCGGCGGAACTGGTCCCGGTCAGGACGCCGGCCGTGCCGCCGGTGACGAAGCCGGCCGGGACGCTGATCAGCGGCCCGTCGAAATCCGTCACCAGGACCTCGCCGGGATTGAGTCCGGTCTGGTAGCTGGAGAACGAAACGAATGTGGCGGCATGGGCCGATCCGCCCGCGAGGCCGGCGAGGGCGACGGCGGAGGCGGCGAGCGCCTCAGACACGAACTTCATGCAACTATCCCCAATCCAGGTAAGCACACCGATCCGCATAGGGCGGAGCGCTCCCTCCGGCTGAGGATCGCGCAGGTCAGGGAAGCAGGAGGCCAGCGCAGGAGTTCCGTCACGCGCCGATCTTTCATGCAATGCGTGAAATCATAATGCTGTTTGGGCGTCGCGAAACTTAATAGAAGATAATGGCCGTTAGCCGCATATCCTGAAGAGGCGGGGCGATAAGCTTAGCCCTACACTGTAAATGACCGAGGCGCCCGACGGCCTATCCGACGCCGGAGGCTGACGGCTGCGAGGTTGCCTGTCCTTGGGCCTGGCCCCGGTGCGCCATGTCGAAGGCGTCTTCGCTGAGCGGGTTGCGCGCGATCATAAGGGTGCAGCCGAGATGGTCGCTGAGATAGCTGTCGGTCGATCCCGACCACCAGCGGGACAGGAAGCCCTGATGATGGTGGGCGACCACCACCAGATCGGCGTCGATTTCCCTGGCGACCGCCCCTATGGCCGGCGCGGGTTCGCCGACCACGAGCTTGGCCACCGGCGTGTAGCCACGCGCCTCCAGCCAGTCGACGGCGCCGGCGAGCAGGTCCTTGTAGGTGTCGATCTGCTGAGCCACCGCGCCGCCATAGACGCCTTCCGCCAATCGGCTTCCCGAGGTCTCAGGCACGACGGCCAGGAGCACGATCTGGGCGCAGCATTGCCTGGCGAGCAAAGCGCCCTCGCGAAGCGCCAAGGCCCCCTCGGCCGTACCGTCGTAGGCCAGCAAGATCCGCTGGTACATCACATTCCCCCTTCCAACCCCGTCCTGACGCTACACCTGGCGTCGCCGGGACCGCCACTCAGGACTGCGAACCGCGTCGGGTCGCAGGGCGAGGCGGCAAAAAGGCCCCGGCCTTGCGGCCGAGGCCTTAATCGCAGCGCGCGGCGGGGGGTGCTCCGCCGGGCCGCGAGGAGTCGTCAGGCATTCAACGCGCAGGCCGCCGCAAGGGCGCTGCGAAACGTCTTCATCCAAAGTTCCCAATTCGAACGGCCACCTGCCGCTTCGATCCAGTATTCATCAGGAGGCAAAAATAATCGAAGGGCAACAATGTTCTCTCGTCGAGCGAATAGTTAGTCTAACATTTTATAACAACCGTAAATAGGATCGAACAATTTCGATAATAATTTAGAAGTGGCTTGGAATTCGGCGCGTAGTACGGCATTCGATCTTCTAGTGTAGGTAGAGTTCAGTAAGCGGCATCGGGTGTGTCGCCTTGAGGAGCGTCGCGATGAAGTCAGATGTTGTGCTGGGAATAATCGCCCTGGAGTGTCGAGACGCAGGCTTCGCACATCTCCAGACCGTGGAGTGGCGCTACGGCCGTCGCTGTTCGGCCTTGTTGACCGACCTCAACCGCCGCGGATTGCTGAGGTGGGGACGTTTGCCCGGTCGCGTGCGGCTTTCCGACCTGGGCCATGCCAGGGCCGCCGAACTGGCGGTCTAGTTTCGCGCCGGGAAGGATCACGGCGCACAGCAATTTCCTCTCCTTGCGGCCCTTGTCCGGCTAAGCTCGCCGGAACGAAGCGCCAGCGGGCGCGCTGGATCCGGTGATGAAGTCGCTTCCCAACATCCTGACCTCGCTGCGCCTGGTCCTGGCGCTGTTCATGTTCGTGGCGTTCGCGGCCGCGGCGGGCGCGGTGCCCGGGCTCTCCAACCACCTGACGCCCGAGACCCAGTTCGGCCTGCAGCGGTGGGCGATCTACGCCTTCGTCATCGCGGCGGTGACCGACTTCTTCGACGGCTGGCTGGCCCGCAGGATGGATGCGGTCAGCGTCTGGGGCGCGATCCTCGACCCGATCGGCGACAAGGTGCTGGTCTGCGGCGCGATCCTCGGGCTGATGGCGCTGGGCGGCGCCCAGCCGATGGTGCTGCTGCCCGGCGGGCTGATCCTGTTCCGCGAGTTCACGGTCAGCGCGCTGCGGGAAGTGGGGGCGGGCAAGGGCGTGAAGCTGCCCGTCACCCTGCTCGCCAAATGGAAAACCACCCTGCAGCTCGTGGCGCTGACCATGGAACTGGTGGTCGGCGCCTGGGGCGCGTTCCCCTTCCTGCCCCAGGAGGCGGCGGTGCAGGGCCCGGTGATCATCGCCGCCCACAGCGTCTTCTGGCTCGCCACGCTCGTGACCCTGATCACCGGCGCCCAATACTGGGAGCAAACCCGCAAGGCGCTGGAGGGGGCCTAAGCTTCCTTTCCCACTTGTGGGAAAGGGGGACCGTCGGCCGAGCCGATGGTGGATAGGGCGAGCGGCACGCTCTGAGCCTGGGGCTCTCCCTCTCCACCACGCCCTCTGCGGGGCGCGGTCCCCCTCTCCCGCTTTGCGGGAAAGGAAGGGGGCTTGCGCGGCGGTTGGGAGCTTGATACTTAATAGGTCACTTAACTAACAAGGTGGCGCAAGTCCGATGGCCCTGACGCTCTACTACCACCCGCTGTCGTCCTTCTGCTGGAAGACGCTGATCGCGCTCTATGAGGCGGAGCTGCCGTTCGAGCCGCGGATGGTGAACCTGGGCGACCCGGCCGACCGCGCGGCGTTCCAGGCGGTCTGGCCGCTGGCCAAGTTCCCGGTGCTGCGCGACGAGGCGCGCGGCGAGACCGTGCCGGAATCCTCGGTCATCGTCGACTATCTGTCGCAGCACTATCCGGCGGCCCGCGGCCTGGTCCCCGCGGACCCGGACGCGGCGCGCAAGGTCCGCCTGAAGGACCGGCTGATCGACAACTACATCCACCTGCCGTTCCAGCAGATCGTCGGCGAGCGCATGCGCCCGGACGACAAGCACGATCCGTTCGGCGTGGAGCAGAACCGCGCGAAGGTGAGCGAAGGCTATGGCCTGATCCAGCCGATGATCGAGGGGCCCTGGGCGATGGGCGAGGCCTTCACCCTGGCCGACTGCGCGGCGCTGCCGGCGCTGTTCTACGCCGACTATGCGATCAAGCTCGACGCCTGGCCGGGCCTGCGCGCCTACCTCGATCGGCTGAAGGCGCGGCCCAGCGTGGCGCGCGTGCTGGCCGAGGCCGA
>Ga0070659_100001578_pt1 | contig 16406 bp, 13 predicted proteins | sample KBSC23metaG_FD_64666 | JGI IMG/M metagenome (GOLD analysis project Ga0070659, IMG submission 64666) | Corn rhizosphere microbial communities from Kellogg Biological Station, Michigan, USA - KBS C2-3 metaG | ecosystem: Host-associated > Plants > Roots > Rhizosphere > Soil ... | reverse complement strand
AGGCGCCCTGCTTCGTGCCGTCGAACACGTAGTCGGTCGAATAATGCAGCACGAGCGCACCCAGCTTCGCGCCCTCTTCGCCCAGGATGGCAGGCGCAACGGCATTGACGGCGCGAGCCGTCGCTTCATCGGACTCGGCCTTGTCGACGGCCGTGTAGGCCGCCGGGTTGACGATCACGTCGGGCGACACGTGGCGCACGAGTTCGCGCAGCGCGTTCGCGTCGGCCAGGTTGCAGTCCTGCGTGCCGACGGCGACGACGTCACCGAGCGGCGCCAGCGCGCGCTGCAGTTCGAAGCCGAGCTGGCCGTTCTTCCCGGTCAGGAGAATCTTCATTCAGGCACCGTACTGTTGGCCGACCCAGTCGCGGTAGATACCGCTCGTCACGTGCTCTGCCCAATCCTGGTGGTCGAGGTACCACTGCACGGTCTTGCGGATGCCCGTCTCGAACGTCTCGGCAGGCTTCCAGCCCAGCTCGCGCTCGAGCTTCGTCGCATCGATCGCGTAACGGCGGTCATGGCCGGGGCGGTCCGTCACGAACGTGAGCTGCGCCGTGTACGACTGGCCGTCGGCACGCGGACGCAATTCGTCGAGGATGGCGCACAGCGTGCGCACGACGTCGAGGTTCGCCTTCTCGTTCCAGCCGCCGACGTTGTAGACCTCGCCCAGCCGGCCCGCCTCGAGCACGCGGCGGATGGCCGAGCAATGGTCTTTCACGTACAGCCAGTCGCGGATCTGCTGGCCGTCGCCGTAGATCGGCAGCGGCTTGCCTGCCAGCGCATTGTGGATGCACAGCGGGATCAGCTTTTCCGGGAAGTGGTACGGACCATAATTGTTCGAACAATTGGTGGTCAGTACAGGCAGGCCGTACGTGTGATGGTAGGCGCGCACGAGATGATCGCTGGCCGCCTTGCTGGCGGAGTACGGGCTGTTCGGCTCGTAGCGGTTCGTCTCGCGGAATGCCGGATCGTCCTTGCCGAGCGAGCCGTAGACTTCGTCGGTGGACACGTGCAGGAAGCGGAACGCGGCCTTGCGCTCCTCGGGCAGCGCCCCCCAGTAGTCGCGCACCGCTTCGAGGAGGTGAAAGGTGCCAACGATATTCGTCTGAATGAATTCGCCGGGGCCGTAAATGCTGCGGTCGACGTGGCTCTCGGCCGCAAAGTTCACGACGGCTCGCGGCTGGTGTTCCTGCAACAGGCGCCGCACGAGATCGGCGTCGCCAATGTCACCGTGAATAAAGACGTGGCGTGGATTGTCACGCAGGCTCGCGAGGTTCTCGAGGTTGCCGGCATAGGTCAGCTTGTCGAGGTTGATGACCGGCTCGTCGGTCATGTTGAGCCAGTCCAGTACAAAGTTACTGCCGATGAAACCGGCACCCCCTGTCGTCAAAATCATTTATATGCTCTCCGTTTGACGGGTCACGTGTGCCGGCCGGAACGAGCCTGAACGGCCGCCCGGGAATTCCGGTGGCCCTGCACGATCCCCGATTTCATAATTAATATTTGCCGAACCAGGCCACGCCGATGGCTTTGTCGCCAGGCGTAATAGCAAAATTCGACCGTGTATCCGTGCGCTGGGCTTGCCATAGCCAGCCGCCGACTGCCATGCCGAGCAAACCGCCAGCGACGACGTCGGACGTCCAATGCTGGCGGGCCGCGGTACGACCCAGCGAGCCCGCGGCAGCCAAGCCATAGAGCCACGGCGCGTCATATTCCTGCGCAAACGGTGTCACAGCAGCGAACGCGACGGCGGCGTGGTTAGACGGGAAGGACGCATTCGAACGATCCGTTGCCTGGCCCCACTGTCCGTGGTCCTCGTTCGGTCGCGCGCGGCCGGCGACGTGCTTTGCCGCAATCGACAAGGTCGCGGCGCCGGCAACCGATTCCAGCGAGATGATACCAATGTTTTGCATGCGCGCATCGCCGAACGCGACCGCACTCGCGGCCGCGCCGGCAAGCACGACCGGAGTCGCCTTGCCGACGTGATCCCAGGCACGGGTGATGCTCGATCCCTGATGCTTCTTCATGAAGCGGTCGACCGGCTTGTCGAGCAACGTACTTGCCAGAATCACGCCACCGCCAACAATCGCGCCATTGCCCCATTGCGGCAACGTGGGCGAGCTCTTGACCGACTGCTCGACACGCATGCGGAACAGCGGCCACGGATTCGGCATGGTGTCGACCGGGGGATTCACGGCCGGTAGATTCTGCTCGTCGCGGCGCTCGGCGAAGTTGCCGAGGCCGTCGAACATGGTCATGTCGCGTCGCGGCTGCTCGACGAGGTCGTACAGGTCGCCCGGGCTTGCCACCATCTGGCCGACATCACGCGTCCAGGGTGACAGCGCAACACTGGCAGTCGCCTGCGTGTCGGATGGCAGCATGATGTTCAGCGGTACCGATAGGAAGACGCCCTTGTCGTTATATGGATTCGACGGTGTTCCCGGGTTCGTAATATCCTTCCCGTTCGTCTTCGCATACCATGCACCGATCTCGACACCTGATGGGAAGCGCCGCTTGAATTCCAGGCGAACGCCGTTGTCCTTGGCAAGGAAGCGTCCGGCACGCGCCGTCGCGGTAATGTCATACGGTAGCTTGTAATGCAGCGCAGCGAAGCCGGTGGCGACGTTGTAGTCACGTTTATCGAACCACCCCTTGAAGCCCCGCTGCTGCAACGCATCTGCCGTCACATCGGCCGCCCAGCGACTGTCCTTCGGCAAATACAAAACCTGCCCGCCGACACCACGGTACATTTCCTCGTACAGTCCCCCGGACATGCGAGCATAGACGCGCTCGGCCGGCATCACGTATTTATTGATCAGCAGACGGTTGAGCTTGAAGCGGCCGCCACGCTTGTACTCGGCGATGTCCGTTCGTACGTGCGGGAGCAGGCTGTTCGACGGCTGCGTAACACCCGACACGGTCTCGAGGACAGTCAGCTTCAAATCGCTGTTCAGATACAAGCCTTGTCCGAGTCGACGGTCATAATTCGCCGCGGCCCATAGTTCGTAACGCAGCGCGCCGCTCGGGTCATTGAAGAAGAAGGACACCTTGGGCACCACCTTGAAGCGGTTCGCCTCGCGGTCTTCCGATGACAGTTGCACCGTATTGCCGTCACGTCCCATCTGTACCTGCAGATCAGCGCCCTCGTCCCGGATAGCGGCCAACACCCCCCCCTTGTCCTCGCCGACTTGATCGTCAGGGCGTGCATAGCGCACGATCACGGTCTGCAGGAAACTATCGCGGTCGGCCAGCCCCGTCAGATAATCGGTCAGGCGCTGGAGGTCGACAAATTCATACGTGGCGATCGGCTGGTCCAGTTTCGTATAGGTGATCTGGATCGCACGGGTGCCCTGCGGCGCGAAAGCGAGCGCCGTCCGCGCGGCACGGCCCACTGCACGGCCGAGGTTCGAAATCCTACTGTTGTTCAGCGTGACCCTGAGGGTGCCGCTGTCCAGCTCGACGCGGGCATTCTTGAAATCCTGCCTGACCAGGGCTTGCACCAGTTCGGCTCCGTGACTGCCGCTGTTCTGCCATTCCTCCGCTGATACGCGCGGCGGCGCCTTCTTTGGATCGAAGGGAGCAGGTTCGAATACCTTCTGGATGAACTCACGCTCGTTGAAGGGAATGCTGACGTAGGCGTTGGCGCTGAAATGGTCACGGTGGCGGGCCACTTGAGCGCCAAGCCACCCCCACCGATATTCCAAACCCAGCACAGGGCCTGGTTTGCGCGAGCCCGCGGCGGTTTCCGATGCGTGAAAATCTTTCGAATAGTCGTTCGCGTCGTACTCTGCAACCGCAGCCCAGTGTGGCGCAATGGTAGGCACCCAGCGAACACCGGCAAATACGCCCTTTGGTCGTCCGCTGCCATAGCCAATACTCGCTTCAATATTTCGGCTTTTCCCGAATATCTTCGAAGCAACAGCATAAGTTCCGTGGAACAGCTCGGTACCAAGCAGATCGGTCCGCCCGACTGCGAACTCGGGAAGCCAGTCTGTCTCGCTCCAGAGTCGCAACTTGCCATCAACAACCTTGTCCTTGTACCGTCCGTACCCGCTACCGTATTGGCCCTTTACATTCGTGAATCCCGGGATTCCGTTGATCGAGACATACCTTCCGGTTATCTGAAGGAAAGGAAGGATCGTGGCCGTAGTCCAGAAGCTGCCATAGGGCCGATCATAGCTGTATCCAGTACTGAACGTTCCGTCTGCCTCGACCCAAGCACTCGGCATATTGATGTAGCCGGACGCACCCTGGGTACTGGGCGTAGCTGCGAGTGCATTTGTGACGCTGAGTACAAGCCATCCACACCACGAATACCTAAAGGAATTTCTTAACACGATTAATTAGTAATCCATCAGGAAGCCCATTCTGTCCGTCAAATCCGAAACCTGATAAGTCAGAAGGAGCATTTATTTTCAGGCGCTTCATCCAGAAGCGGAACAGGATATACCGGCGTCGGCTTGCCGCAAATCCGGCACACCAAGAGCGCGATTCGTTAAGACCTGTGAGCCTACTTATTGAAGTCTTTAATCACGACATACCAGAATATCGACGAGGTCCACACCTTGAGAAGGCTGGTCAGATGCATGCGAAGGTATTTCAGCGAGCGGCGGCTGTCCCTCTGCGCATCATGGATGAACCGGGCCCGGTCATTTCTTGACATTTTCAACCCGGCCCTGAACATTCGGGCGCAGAGATCATAGTCTTCGCAGTAGAGAAACAGCCGCTCATCAAAGCCCCCGACGCTTCTATAAGCGCTCGAGTCAATCGCAAGTGCCATCCCTGCGTACCAGCAGAATCCTTTGCTCTCAACGGCGTCATTGTCCCGTTGCGTCTTCTCGACCCTCAGAACTCGACGAAGCAATGACCATGGCGTCAAATTGCGCCGAACTGCATCCTCGAGCGCACCAGCCGAATTGACCACCGCCGGCGCGACCATACTGGCAGACACGATTTCACCAGTCTTGGCCAACACCAGGTCAGCCAGGGTTCTTCCAGCGGGAATCCTAATGTCCGGATTCAATACAACGAACCACTTGTGCTGGCAGAACTGAAAAGCGGCATTGTGATTCGCGCCAAAACCCTTACGGTCCTTGTTCCGCAAAACCTGGATCGGAAGATCGCTGAACTCTTCCAGAAATTCCTCGCTCTCAGGAAAATTCAACGTTACCACGACATTGAATTTCACACCGACCTGTTGTCGCAGATCCCCGAGCAGATTCCGAACCAGGTGTCCTTGACCATGGCTGACTACCGAAAGCAACATTTCGGGTATGACTTGCTTCGAGGTGTTCGTCATTTGAAAACCAATGCGTCAAGATAAGCAGTGCCTTGATAAGCACATGGTTCGACAGCAGCCCCTTCGGACCACTCGTTCCATGCATTGACCAGAGGTGGAAGCGCGGTATCTCTGGCACATGCCGTTCGAACCAAAGCACCAAACGCCTCCGGGCTAAGGCTTTCCAACGCGGTAAAACGGTCGCCATACCGTGGCGTATTATTCCAAGCGGGTGACACCACTTCCTGATAAGGAGTCGCCAAACTGCCGACAAGTGCAGATCTCTCCCGACTTTCGAGGTAGGCCAGGTAATCGCGGGCAGAGTACGTCACGCCACTCTTCTGGCCGCGGTCCAACATGACCAGGATGCGGTCGACAAATTTCTCGCCGAGTGAACTGCGCAGCGCTTGGTGGATCGAGCGACCAATCGAACCGCGGCCAGTGCGATTAAACCCGTAGAACAATCGAGGCTCGAACAGATAATTAAAGTCGACCAGCGATGAATAAGCGGCCTCGAACGGATTCTTGATGAAATGACCAGTAAAAATATCTTCGCCGCGCTTTGCAAACCAGTTCTTGTACCGCTCCACGACTTCCGCAGGCGTGTCGAAGTGGCTCAGGTTGTACCATACAAACACCGGCTTGCCGCCTACCCGCGTGTAGTTGCTGCGATCAAAACATTTTGCCAAGTATTCGCAGTGTTCTGCGATCTCGTCGTTGGTCGGATTTTTCGTAAGATGGATAATCGTTTGCGGATCCCCGATCCAGCGCTTCGACCAACCTTCGCAAGCCCAGATCAGAAACCAATCGGTGCTTTGCGATGCCGGCGTCTTCATCAGCGTGCGCTCGAATCGAGCCAGCTCACTGTGGGTATAAAACCAGTAATGATAAACGGCCACACCACCCAGGCCAGATTCGTTGATCTCGTTAATCTGCTGCAAATGAACCTCTTCCGAAGATCCATCGTAAAAGCCACGCAATGGGGCGCGTCGCGCCCATCGGTTCTGCAGGTTCGCATTCGCCACCAACGCCCAGTCGGTAAACCCATGACCCCACGCCTTATCATTCGTCTCATTCGGATAAAACTGGGGAAAAAATATAACAAAAGGTTTCATGAATTAGTCCTACGGAATGAGCGGCGCACCTTTACCAGCAAGGCCGCCCAACGCCCAATATATTTCTCCAAAATTAGCGGGTACAGCGTCCAGAACAAACGATCCCTGTGGCTGCTGGAAAAGCCGCTGCCCGAAAAAAAAGCGACAGGCTTTCGCAGGTACGAGATCTTCTCACCATCCTTCGCACGGCTGACGGCTTTTATATTGAGAAAATGGTCGGCCTGCACCTTCATCCTTCTCAGGTAAGGCCCGTGCTCCAAAAGGAGCGATTTACTGTAAAAAATACCCTGATGACACAGATTTTTGAACATCAGGCTGGACCTACTTGGCTTGCCGCTATATCGCCCGTCACTGCCCCAGTAAACGTCACAGGAGAGGAGATAAGGCCTCTCGGCGGCCAACTGGTTCAACGCCTCCCGAAAGCTGGGCAACACTATGTCATCCTTGCCTAGGAAATACAGATAGTCGCCGGTACTTGCCAGGATACCGTCATTCATCGCCGCGTATATCCCTCTTCTCCGCTCGGGAAATACTTTAATGGAGGGATGGGTCTCGCTCAAGTGTCCAACGTTCGATGCCGGCGTCACCACGACAATTTCCACTTCGTCCGGTCGAAAGCCGATAGCCTCAATACAGGCAAGACATCGATAAAATTCCGAATCCGGCTCCAGGAGAGGGATCACGATAGAAAGCAACGGATTAGTATTCATTTTTGCAAATATCCTGCTGAGAACAGTGTGATTCTATGCGCCATCGCGAACCACAATAACAGCACTACCACAAATGGAAGGATGACCTGGAATGCTAAGAAATCCTGAGAGAAGGTTTGGATCAACAGCATCGCGAGAAGCGAGATCGCGGTCCTTGCGAGTGGCGATCTCGAACGCTCTCGTGCTAACGCTGCCAGCAGGTACAAGCACCAGACACTCATTGAAGCCAGCAAGGAAAAGTGGAGACTAAAGCCAGCCGGCACATAATAAATAATGAGAGCGACCAGAGAAGCGTTCGCTCCACTCCCCCCTGACCCACCGAAGTAGCGCTCATATAATTCGACGCCGATGGGAGGGTCGGTCGGCACATAACCGATCTTTGCGAACAAGCCACGAAAACTGGAGGCAAAAAATGTGAATAAGTCAGAATGTCGTGTCGTTAGGTCAGTCGCAAGCGCTCTCGCATCGTTATTCAGGAAAAACCGTGAAAAAGACAGCTCGAAGAAATCCATTAACGAAATCGACAGGCTCTGCGATACAAGTACTGCGGCGAAACAAATCACGCCAATGAGAGCAGAAACGCCGAAAACGATCATACGGTAACTGATCTTTGATCCGATGATAGAACTTCTTGTCATGGCAAATACGCAGATCAGCCAGAGAAACACACCGCCCTTCGATCCGGACACGACCGAGGTGGCAATTGCGACGATGATACATGCGTAACCGGCCAGGCCGAAAGTTCCGGATTCCGAGAGCCTCCGCGAAAGAAGGCCAATTTGGATTGTCGAGATGATCAGTCCCAGATAGACAAAATATTTATTCGCACTATTGTTATCCAAAAATGAAATTCGCGACGATTCACTGAACAGTCCAAAACCGTCCTGGGTCACAAGCGATAGCAAAATCAGCGCCTGGATTATAGCAGTATTTCGAATCCAAAAATCGACGACTTTTATGTCAACGGAAGAATTATCAGTCCAGACATCCGAAAACAATCGGGTGTAGAAAAATAAGATGACAAATTCAAGTAAAAAACCCGCCATCAAATCCAGATAGCTGCGGACGTCCTCATAAAACAGGCCGACAATAAAAAATGACGCCGCAAAAGACGGACCATAGTTGAATAGCATGACACGCAGACCGAGCGCCGGTCGCCGACATAGGGTTGCGGCCAGGAGTGATAGACCGAGCGCCACGAGGAAGGTAGCAAGTTTCGTGCTGAGAAGATATTCGTACATGGCACAGGTTTAGTACATTGCGTTCATTCAGCGCAACGCACGTGAATAAAGGTCCCGATATAGCGTGGAAACCACGTTTTGCGACCACAACTCAACAGCCCGCGCGCGCGCCGCGCGACGTATCCCATCGTCACGGTTTTGAGCCTCAACCACCGACCTGACTCCTTCCACGAGGTCGGCCGCTTCATATGGTTTAGCCAGATAACCGGTTACGCCGTGTTCGACGACGTCCCTGATTCCGGTTGCGTTGAAGCCGACAACCGGGCATCCGCAAGCCTGGGCCTCAGAGGCCGTTTGACCGAATGCTTCCTGCCTGGACGGAACGACGACTACGTCCGCCGCACTGTAAAGCAGCGCAAGGGTCGCATCATCGAAAATGTGGCCCATCCAGTTCAACTTCATTCCAATGACAGGCTCTACCACAGGAGCGTTTTGTCCGAAGATCACTGCTTCGACGTCTCGCCAAATTCCGGAGAGCACCTCGAGTGCCGGCATCAGCAAATCCCAGCCTTTATGCGGCATCTGGGTTCCCTTAATCGCGCCAAACAATATCAACTTCTTGTCTTGCGGAAGATTTAGCACATCCCTGGCCTGAGCTTTCGGCACCGGTTTATATTTTTCCGTATTCAGTACGTTAGGAATGACCGAGACAGGCCACTCCCGCATCAGCGCACTGTCACCCGCGCAATCTGCCAGCCACCGGCTCGGCGCCACGATGTGCATTGGATTTCCCCAGGCCCGACGCTTGCGTTGCCAGGTCCAGCGATCCACGTCGAATCCTGCCGAATGAACGGCGCGCGATGCAGCGTTGTAACCATGTCTCCACCTTGCACCGCTATCATCGGGCGCGAGATGCTCCGAACCGCAAAATGCCCACATATCGTGTAGAGTCCACACCACCGGTTTCTTGATCTTTCCAATGTTCTCTATTGACAGAAAGCCGGCCCCGGTCCAGTGGAGATGGACGACGTCCGCATCGGTTCCGTTAATGGCCTGGGCAGTAACTGCACTGAGCCATGAGGGCGATCGAGGGACATTAGTTGCCCCCTTGAGAAAACGTGAGGGGAACCGGTCCAGGCCAGGTCTCACCAAGGACTTGATCTGGCTCGCGACAGACGAGTCCAGGACCCGGACACCGATACTTTGATCCTGAACGCCCTGCGCGATCAAGGTCGATTCGATGTCACCTGCCGATAGCAATGCTTGGTGAAGCCGCAGCGCCGCCCTGCCCGCACCGCCAATCTTATCGCCTGAATAATGAAAAACTTTCATGCGCCGCGTAGCGAAGAAATCGCACGTTTAGCATTTTTCAGCGCACTATATAAGCCAGAGTTGACGATAGCCGAGGCAATCATGATATTAGTGCGAGCCCTTGCAAACAACGCGGGATTAATATTTCGTATCTCTGTCAGATCCATACCCATTTCCTTTATATAACAGAGGAAACGCAAGCCAATAACTTTATGGACGAAAACACTCTCGAACGAGCTGTTCAAATGTTGGGATTCCGGCGACAAAAGCAGACGCTTGTACACCGATATCTCATACGGAATATCGCGGTAGTAGACGAACATGTGATTGTAGTTTTTCTTGGCCATACGCAACGCCACCAGCGGGAATTCCGGGATCAAAATCCGGCAGCGAGGAGACGGCCGGTTGAGCAACGATAACCAAAAGCAACCATAAGCATGGGATGTCCCGAACAGCGCAGTAAAATATTTCTCATCCAGCAGTTCCCGCCTTACCAGGACGGCACCGAACATTCCTTTGTCCCTCAGCGCTACGAATGCATCCGCAACCGAGTCGTACGTCGCCGGAGCAAGCTCAAAATGTTTGCCCATGACACGATTATCTGCGTCTACGATGAGGCCGTTAAAAACTGCCGCATCGACGCTCCGTTCAGATATCAAGCCGAGAAGCTTACGCAATTCGCCTTCGAGGAAGTAATCATCGTCGCCGAGGAAATAGACGTATTCTCCCGTAGACATAGCATACGCGGCGTACATGCTTTCATCGATCGGCAACCGCTTGGGTTGACTGACGTAGATGATATCGAGTGAGGCAGGGGCAGCCTTTATCAGTTCGATCACCGCGTCATAATTCTCGTCTGAAAAGTTATTCGAAATACAAACCTGTATGTCTTCGAAGTTACATTGAGACTCGATAATTGACCGCAGTGCCCCGCACAGATAGTCACATCTGTTCAGGGTCGGTATTACAATACTAAGAATCCGAGGCACGTTAGCCACCCAAGGAAATCCGGTTAGGCCGCTTGATGAACACGGCAAGTGAGCGTAGTTGCATTTTGAACAGCTTTGGAGCGACAATGAAATTTATGAGAAATGCTTGCGCGAACTGCGCCAGAACAGTGGAAGCGGCCGCGCCTGCTGCACCGTATCTTGGTACAAGTATGAAATTGGCAATGATCGAGCATGCCGCCCCTGTCGCAGCCTGATATACCGAAATCCTCGTCTTCCCCTCGTTAACGATCCACAGGCTCTGAACCACGCCAACACCAACAGCAACCAACGTGAAAGCATGAATGGATAGGACCGTTGATGAGCCCGTATAGCGCGCTCCGTAGAGAACCTGCATGAGCGGCCGGGCAATAACGAAGTTCACGATGGAAACTGTCAGGGCGAAATACCACATTGCAGCGAATAGATTAAGCAACGCAGCATTATAGTCGGATTCGTTATGTAATTTTTTCTTCGCGACAATCGGGGCGGCACTGGTAACAAGCGTCATTGGTATGAAATACCACACTTCAGAGAGTGCGGCACCCGCCGTGTAGATCCCTACTTCCGCGCTTCCTTTGATTTCTCGAAGAAAAATAATCCCAACCCTCATGTAAACCAATATGGAAAGCCCAGACACAAGAATCGGCAAGGACTGCGACAAGATCAGCTTTGCCAGCTTCCAGTCATAACTCCATTTGGATGAGGCTTTATAAAGACGGTAAGAAAAATACAATGCCAATGCGGAAAGCCCGGCCTCTAGTACCTGGGCGAGCGCGAACATCACGAGCCTTGCACCGAGCAAAATCAGCACGACCTTGAAGCCTGCGGTAACGATATACGATGCCGATTTTGCGATTACCGTCCGCTTACTTTGACTATTGCCCTGAAACCAAAGATCAATGACGTCAGAGATTTGAAAAAACATCATGAGCCCGACGATCAGCGTTACCGAACGCAACTTTGGGTCATCGTCCAGGAAGAGCGTAACGGTAACCACCAAAGCAAGGTATGCCAACAGTGCTCCGATCCAACGCAAGCGGAGCGCGGTTCCAAGGACTTGGCCCGGATCATATTGAGCGGAAGCAACGTACTTTACCAGAATACTGTCCATCCCCAGAATAGATACCGCCTGAAATATCGATATAAAGGCGATTGCATAGGACAGCTGGCCATACTGCGCAGGTCCCAAAAAACGGGCAACCCATGCCCCTACGAACACGGCGACGCCTAGCTTCATCAGCTTGTCGCCGATTAACCAGCTGGAGTTTTTCGTAAATGCCTTCAGGTCTGGTCGGTCAGCGAGGGTAGTCTTAAAATACGTTCGCACGTTCATGTGCCATACTCATGTGGGCAACTCGACCGGAAAAAGTCGAAGTGTGAAATCTTGGACCGAACATTTAGGCACGCACGTGCTTCGGCCCGGGACCGGTCACGAAGTTTCGTAATTCACTTCGCGCGGCATCTTGGACGATATTTGATACGGAACCGTATCGGAGGGGACGTAGGGCTTGTCCGAATAAGCCAGCAGCATATAGTCCGCATCATCGCCCCCCACCAGCGAATGCGCTACTCTCGGCGGCACTTTCACGGTCACTGGGGAATCAGCATCCATATAGATGGAGACTTGTTCACCTGAGGATAGTTCTTCCAGGATCAAAGTGACTTTTCCCTGAATAACCGTAAACCATTCCGCAGCAAGGTCATGATAATGGTTTGCGCGTGATTTTCCGGCCTCTCCTTTTACGAGATAAATTTCACCAAACTGATTGTGTTCCATCGACTCGCTGCCATGCATTATTTTGAGAAAATAACCGCGGCTGTCGACGATCTTTTTACGCGGGATAATTTCAAAAAAGCGCTCTTTACTCACAACAATTCCTTTATCGTTAGCTCGACCCCTGCTCGCAAATCCGTAATGGATGGCTTGCCTATTATCGACATCAACCTAGAGTTATCCGCGACACAGCGCATTGGATCTTCGAGCCGGTATGGAATGGCCCCTAAATCAAGCTTCACCGGAAGGCCATTTTCCTGCAGAACTGATGCCGCAATCTCAACAAAATTCCTCACAGAGTTCGCGCGACCTGTTCCCACGTTGATGACTCGTAGTTGCCCCAGCTGTGGCGCCGGTGCAGACAGCAGATCTCTCAGTATCTTCATGAGATCACCAACGAACATGAAGTCCCGAAGCTGTTCCCCTGCGGTTAATGCAACCGTCTCGTTTGCATGCGCCTTCTCGACAAGATATGGGATTAGGCGCTCTTTCGGCTCGCCCGGACCGTAGATATTGAAAAGTCTCAGATAATCAATGGGAAAGCGGCTGCTATATTGGGCGAGGACATAAGATAACGTGGCCTTCGAAATTGCGTACGGAGACTTCGGAGAAAGAACGTGTTTTTCGTCGATTGGACTATCGGATTGCTTGTATTCATAGGCAGTGCCGAACATGGTTACTTTCGGAGTACATGCCGCTGCGCTCAGGGCATGCAACAGGTTTTGCGCTCCGATTACGTTGACCGACAACAGATCAGCCAGGCTACTCTGGTCCCTGGTAACTCCTTTCGACGCAAAATTCACGACGTGCGTCGGCTTGATGTCGCGCACGACCGCATTCACATCCAATGGCCGAGTCAGGTCAACGGCGTAATTCTTCGAGGTGCCTGACGACACACGCCGACCGAGTACGAACAAGTCAAAGTCCTCGGCAGCGAGGAAATCGCAGAAGGCTCTGCCAAGGAAGCCTTCTCCGCCCGTTACCATCAACCGTTTCGCTTTGCTCATCTATTTACACTCCAACTCTACTAACTGCGCCCGACGCTCGAGGCCCAACAATCTGCAAAACGCCTTCTCACCGGCTTCTTCCTAAACCCAGCATATCCCGAGCCAGGCAGCGGCTTCAGCACCTGCGCAACCGGAGACGCAAATTTTGGACTGAGTGAACGCCGTCGCGGCACTACGATGAAACGCGGTTTCACTCTGGTTCGAAGACCGGGCTTCTTACTCGCCCGGGTAATCTTGCACAAACAGCTCGATTTGTTGGAGACAGATGTGCTTCATGTTATCGCCGGCCAGCCACGCTTTGTGCCAACGCACGATCTGATCCAGCGATTTCGCCAAGTTCCATCGCGGTTTCCAACTGAGGCGAGATTTTGCTTTCGAGATGTCAAGCTTCAGATAATGAGCTTCGTGAGGATGTTGTTTACCGTCCAGTTGCCAGTCAACACCATTTCCCCATGCAGCAGCTATCTTTTCCACAATCCACCTAACCGGCTGGGCATCCTCGTCGTTTGGCCCAAAATTCCAGCCTTCTGCCCATGCCTGCCCTTGCGTGTACAACATCTCACCTAGCTTCAAATACCCGGACAACGGCTCCAGTACATGTTGCCAGGGACGAATCGAATCGGGGTTCCTGATCATCACTTTCTGTTGAGACTCAAACGCGCGAAGGATATCGGGGACCAGTCTGTCGACTGCCCAGTCACCGCCGCCGACGACATTACCTGCCCGCGCCGAACCCAGCGCGATATCCGAATTCGCGAAAAATGAACGACGGTATGCACTTGTCACCAGTTCTGAGCAACCCTTACTGTTACTGTAAGGGTCGTGGCCGCCCATGGGTTCATCTTCGCGATACCCCCACAGCCACTCTTTGTTCTCGTAGCATTTATCGGTAGTGACGTTCACGATCGCGCGCACTGTGCCCACCTGGCGCGCAGCCTCCAAGACATGCACGGTTCCCATCACATTGGTGGCGTACGTGGCTACTGGCTCGTTATAGGAAAGGCGAACCAGCGGCTGAGCAGCCAGATGGAATATGATCTCTGGCCTGCAAGACTGCATCGTATTTTGGACAGTCTCGTAGTCCCGGATGTCGCCTATGGTACTAACCATGCCATCTATGACTTTTGCCACTGTGAACAGGTTAGGATCGGTAGGCGGTGTGAGGGAGAGTCCGTGTACCTCGGCCCCCATTGACTGGAGCCACAGACTAAGCCAGCTGCCCTTGAAGCCCGTATGACCCGTTACAAGAATCCTTTTGCCGCGCCAGAATTCCGGATGTAAGTGCGCCATGTTCAGTCCCAGGTTTTCCAAGGGGCCTTACCACTTGCCCACTGCTCTTCGAGCAAGTGCTTGTCGCGCAATGTGTCCATCGGCTGCCAGAAACCATGGTGCTCATACGCCATCAGCTCTCTATCTTCGGCCAACCTCGTTAGCGGCTCGGCTTCCCACGTCGTGCTGTCGCCTTCGATGTAAGAAAGCACCTTCGGCGACAAGACAAAAAAGCCGCCGTTGATCAAGGCGCCATCGCCCTTCGGCTTCTCCGTGAAACTTTTCACCTGCTTATTCTGAATATCCAGTGCGCCGAACCGGCCTGGCGGATAGGTTGCGGTGAGCGTTGCGGCGCGTCCGTGCTCAAGGTGGAATTTGACGGTTGCGCTGATATCGATGTCGCCGACGCCATCGCCATAGGTAAAGCAGAACGCTTTTTCGTCCTTCACATAGTCCGCTACACGCCGAAGCCGTCCGCCCGTCATGGATTGCTCGCCAGTATCAACCAAAGTAACGGTCCATGGCTCGGCACGCATTTCGTGAACGTGCATCTTGTTGGATCGCATGTCGAAAGTCACGTCCGACATATGAAGGAAGTAATTGGCAAAATATTCTTTGATAACATATCCCTTATAGCCGCAGCAGATGACGAAATCATTTATGCCGTGCTGGGAATACATCTTCATGATGTGCCAAAGGATCGGTTTACCGCCAATCTCAACCATGGGTTTGGGTCTGGTTGATGTTTCCTCACTGAGGCGAGTGCCAAGGCCCCCCGCCAGAATCACTGCTTTCATTTTTTTGTCGGTCCTAGATTTAAAGTCTATCGAGTCGTGTGCCTATGAATTAGTTTGCGATCTGCCCCTGAAGAGCCAGACCAATCCAGGGACATGGTGATGACATCGACGCATACAATAGAGGCGGAATCCTCACGCCAAAACGACCATCATTCGAAATAATTCATTGTACGGAAGCCGTGCTCCTTGATGACCTCGTCTCGTTTTGCCGAGTCGTAGTCTGCGCGCGCCATTTCCGCGACGAGTTCTTGGAAAGTGATTTTCGGAATCCAGCCCAGTTTTTCACGGGCTTTCGACGGATCTCCAAGAAGTGTTTCCACTTCGGTCGGACGGAAATAGCGTGGATCTACCGCAACAATGCGTTTCCCGTCGGCGTCGTAGCCAACCTCATCGGGCCCGGTGCCTTCCCAACGGATAGTAATACCGAGCTCGTTCGCCGCGGCATTTACAAAATCACGCACACTGAACTGCACCCCGGTTGCAATGACAAAATCCTCCGGGCTCTCTTGCTGCAGCATTAACCACTGCATCTCGACATAATCTTTTGCATGCCCCCAATCTCGCTTGGCGTCCAGATTGCCGAGGTACAAGCAGTCTTGCAGGCCAAGCTTAATCCGAGCAAGCGCACGAGTGATTTTCCTCGTTACGAAAGTTTCGCCGCGGATTGGACTTTCGTGATTAAAAAGAATTCCATTGCATGCATAAATTCCGTATGCCTCGCGGTAATTCACTGTAATCCAGTACGCGTACAGCTTCGCAACTGCGTAAGGGCTACGAGGATAGAAGGGGGTGCTTTCTTTCTGCGGAATTTCCTGCACCAGGCCATAGAGTTCCGACGTGCTGGCTTGATAAAAACGCGTCTTCTTCTCCAGGCCCAGGATACGAATGGCCTCAAGAATACGAAGCGAGCCCAACGCGTCGGAGTTCGCCGTATATTCAGGCTCTTCGAAACTTACCGCGACATGGCTTTGCGCCGCA
>Ga0070659_100001577_pt1 | contig 16412 bp, 15 predicted proteins | sample KBSC23metaG_FD_64666 | JGI IMG/M metagenome (GOLD analysis project Ga0070659, IMG submission 64666) | Corn rhizosphere microbial communities from Kellogg Biological Station, Michigan, USA - KBS C2-3 metaG | ecosystem: Host-associated > Plants > Roots > Rhizosphere > Soil ... | reverse complement strand
GCGCGGTCAGCCGTGGCATGTACATCATTGCACCGCTGATGGTGCTGATGCCGGCCGTGGCAATCTGGGCGGTGATCCCGTTCCAGGCCGAAGCCATGGTGTCGAACATCAATGCTGGCCTGCTGTATGTGATGGCGATCAGTTCAGTGGGCGTATACGGTGTGATCCTGGCCGGCTGGGCTTCGAACTCCAAGTACGCGTTCCTGGGCGCGATGCGCGCCTCGGCACAGATGATCTCGTACGAAATCGCCATGGGCTTCGCGCTCGTGACGGTGCTGATGGTGACGGGCAGCTTGAACCTGTCGGACATCGTCAACTCTCAGAACCGCGGTTTCTTCGCGGGCCACGGTATCAACATCCTGTCGTGGAACTGGCTGCCGCTGCTGCCGATGTTCGGCGTGTACTTCATCTCGGGCGTTGCAGAAACGAACCGTCACCCCTTCGACGTGGTGGAAGGTGAATCGGAAATCGTGGCCGGTCACATGATCGAGTACTCGGGCATGGCGTTCGCGCTGTTCTTCCTGGCCGAGTACATCAACATGATCGTCATCTCGGCGTTGACGGCAACGTTGTTCCTGGGCGGTTGGGCTTCGCCGATCGACGCACCGGTCCTCAACTGGATTCCGGGCTTCTTCTGGCTGCTGATCAAGGTTTTCCTGCTGCTGTCGGTCTTCATCTGGCTGCGTGCATCGTTCCCGCGTTATCGCTATGACCAGATCATGCGTCTGGGTTGGAAGATCTTTATTCCGCTCACTGTGGGCTGGCTGATCGTCGTCGCCATCTGGTTGGTGTCGCCGTGGAACATCTGGAAGTAACGGGACAATAGGAAGGCACCATGTTGCTTGCCATCAAGGAATTCTTTAACAGCCTGCTCCTGAAGGAACTCTTCAAGGGGCTGGCGCTGACCGGGCGCTATCTGTTTGCGCGCAAGATCACTGTTCTTTTTCCGGAAGAGAAGACGCCGCTGTCGCCGCGCTTCCGCGGCCTGCACGCACTGCGTCGCTATCCGAACGGCGAAGAACGCTGCATCGCTTGCAAGCTGTGCGAAGCCGTGTGCCCGGCCCTGGCCATCACGATCGAGTCGGATCAGCGCGAAGACGGCACCCGCCGCACGACGCGTTACGACATCGATCTGACCAAGTGCATTTTCTGCGGCTTCTGCGAAGAGGCTTGCCCGGTGGACGCTATCGTCGAGACGCACATCTTGGAATACCACGGTGAAAAGCGGGGCGATCTGTATTTCACCAAGGACATGCTGCTGGCAGTGGGTGACCGCTTCGAGCCGGAAATTGCGGCCAACAAGGCGGCCGACGCAAAGTACCGCTGATTCAAAACGCCCGCTGCAGTTGGCGGGCGGTGTAGTTGACATCCCGGTTGGACAACGGCTCCTCGAGAGCCAACCAGCTGTGACGGCGTGATGCCGTCGCGGCTTTGGACAAGCGCGTGCCGAAAAACGGCCCGTGCCAGGATCATGGAAATCACGACGATCATCTTCTACTGTTTCGCGCTGGTGCTGGTGCTCGCAGCGCTGAAGGTCATCACCGCGAAGAACCCGGTGCACGCGGCGCTGTTCCTCGTGCTCTCGTTCTTCACCGCGGCGGCGATCTGGATGCTGCTGAAGGCGGAATTCCTCGCCATCACGCTGGTGCTGGTCTACGTGGGGGCAGTGATGGTGCTGTTCCTGTTCGTGGTGATGATGATCGACATCGACATCGAGCACCTGCGACGCGATTTCTGGACCTATGTGCCGATGGCCGCCTTCGTGGGTGTGGTCATCATCCTGGAAATGGCCGTGGTGCTGACCAAGACCTTCATGGGCCGCGTGCAGCCCGTGCAGGAGCTGCCGAAGGGCTTTACCGGCCCGAACACGCAGGCCCTCGGCAAGCTGATCTACACCGATTACATCTACGCCTTTGAAGTGGCCGGCGCGGTGCTGCTGCTCGCAATCGTCGCGGCCGTGGCGCTGACGCTGCGCCGTCGTAAGGACACCAAGAGCCAGAAGGTGGCCGATCAGATTCGTGTGCAGCGCAAGGATCGCGTGCGCCTGGTCTCGATGCCGGCGGAAAAATCGGCTGGCGCAGCTTCGGCTGAATCCAACAGCTGAGCCCCGGGAGAACCCATATGTCTTCGCTATCCCTTGCCCATTACCTCGTGCTCGGCGCGGTGCTGTTTGCCATCAGCATCGTCGGCATCTTCCTGAACCGCAAGAACGTCATCGTGCTGCTGATGGCCATTGAGTTGATGCTGCTTGCGGTCAACATGAACTTCGTCGCGTTCTCCCATTACCTGGGTGATCTGGCGGGGCAAGTGTTCGTGTTTTTCATCCTGACGGTGGCCGCGGCGGAATCCGCGATTGGTCTCGCCATCCTGGTGGTGCTGTTCCGTAATCTGGACACCATCAACGTTGACGATCTGGACAGCCTGAAGGGCTAACCCCTGGGCTGACCTCCGCATCCACTTATAAGAATCCATGGCTACCACGCTCAATCCCAACCTGCTGCTGGCGATTCCGCTCGCGCCGCTGGTCGGCTCGGCGATCGCCGGGCTGTTCGGCACCAAGTTCTTTGGCGAGAAGATCGGCCGCGCGGCGTCCCACAGCGTCACCATCCTCGGTGTTGCGATCGCCTTCATCCTGTCGGCGCTGACGCTGTCCGACGTCATCAACGGCGCGGGCTACAACGGCACCGTCTATGAATGGATGACGGTCGGCTCGCTGAAGATGGAAGTCGGCTTCCTCATCGATTCGCTCACGGCGATGATGATGTGCGTGGTGACCTTCGTCTCACTGATGGTGCACATCTACACCATCGGCTACATGGCCGAAGACGACGGCTACAACCGTTTCTTCGCGTACATCTCGCTGTTCACCTTCTCGATGTTGATGCTCGTGATGAGCAACAACTTCCTGCAGCTGTTCTTCGGCTGGGAAGCGGTGGGCTTGGTGTCGTACCTGCTGATTGGTTTCTGGTTCAAGCGCCCGACGGCCATCTACGCCAACATGAAGGCGTTCCTGGTCAACCGCGTGGGTGACTTCGGTTTCATTCTGGGCATCGGTCTGCTGCTGGCTTATAGCGGCAGCCTGAGCTACGCCGACGTATTTGCTGCTCGCGACAATCTGGCCACGATCGGCTTCCCTGGTACCGATTGGCACATGCTGACGGTCGCCTGCATCTGCCTGTTCATCGGCGCGATGGGTAAGTCGGCGCAGTTCCCGTTGCATGTGTGGCTGCCGGATTCGATGGAAGGCCCGACCCCGATTTCCGCGCTGATCCACGCAGCCACCATGGTCACCGCCGGTATCTTCATGGTCGCGCGCATGTCGCCGCTGTTCGAGCTGTCGGATACCGCGCTGTCGTTCGTGCTCATCATCGGCGCCATTACCGCGCTGTTCATGGGTTTCCTGGGCATCATCCAGACCGACATCAAGCGCGTGGTGGCGTATTCGACGCTGTCGCAGCTCGGTTACATGACCGTTGCGCTGGGCGCATCGGCCTACCAGGTGGCCGTGTTCCACCTGATGACGCACGCGTTCTTCAAGGCGTTGCTGTTCCTCGGTGCGGGCTCGGTCATCATCGGCATGCACCACGATCAGGACATGCGCAACATGGGCGGCTTGCGCAAGTACATGCCGATCACGTGGCTGACGTCGCTGGTAGGTTCGCTGGCGCTGATCGGTACGCCGTTTTTCGCGGGCTTCTATTCGAAGGATTCGATCATCGAAGCGGTGCGCGAATCGCACCTGCCGGGCGCGGGCTTCGCGTACTGGGCCGTGCTGGCCGGCGTGTTCGTGACCGCGTTCTATTCGTTCCGCATGTACTTCCTGGTGTTCCACGGCGAAGAGCGTTTCGGTAAGGAACACTCGCACCACGAAGGCAACCACGTGGATGAGGAAGAGACTGCCGATCACCACCACGGTCTGGCCCCGGGCCAGAAGCCGCACGAGTCGCCGTGGGTGGTGACGGTGCCGCTGGTGCTGCTGGCCATTCCGTCGGTCATCATCGGTGCGATGGCGATCCAGCCGATGCTGTTCGGCGAGTTCTTCAAGCACGGTGTGGTCTTCTCAGACGTCATCTTCAATGCCGAGAACCATGAAGCGATGAAGGTGCTGGCCGAAGACTTCCACGGTTGGGTCGAGATGGCGCTGCACGGCTTCACGTCGGCACCGTTCATCCTGCTGCTGGCTGGCGTTGTGCTGTCGTGGTTCTTCTATCTGAAGCGTCCGGATATTCCGGCAGCGATCGCCCAGCGTTTCTCCGGCCTCTACAAGTTGCTGGACAACAAGTACTACATGGACAAGATCAACGAGATCGTCTTCGCCAACGGCGCGGTCAAATTTGGCCGTGGCCTGTGGAAGGGCGGCGATCAGGGTGTGATCGACGGCGTGGTCGTCAACGGCAGCGCGCGTCTGGTGGGCTGGTTCGCGAGTGTCGTGCGCCTGCTCCAGTCCGGCTTCATCTATGACTATGCGTTCGCGATGATCATCGGCACGGTGGGGCTGCTGACGTATTTCGTGTTCCTGGCAGGCAAATAAGGGATTACAAAAATGGTTCTGTCTTTTGCGATCTGGCTGCCGATCTTCTTCGGCGTGCTGGTGTTGGCCTCGGGCTCAGACCGCAATCCCGGTTATGTCCGCTGGATGTCGCTGATCGGCTCGCTGATCAGCTTCGTGATGACGCTGCCGCTGATCACGCGATTCGACAAATCGACGGCTGCCATGCAGTTCGTCGAGAAGTCGTCCTGGATCGAGCGCTTCCATATCAGCTACTACCTGGGTGTCGATGGCATCTCGATGTGGTTTGTGGTGCTGACCGCATTCATCACCGTCATCGTGGTGATTTCGGCGTGGGAAGTGATCACCGAACGCGTGGCGCAGTACATGGCGGCGTTCCTGATCCTCTCGGGTCTGATGATCGGCGTGTTCGCGTCGCTCGACGGACTGCTGTTCTATGTGTTCTTCGAAGCCACGCTGATCCCGATGTACATCATCATCGGCGTGTGGGGCGGCGCGAACCGTGTATATGCGGCCATCAAGTTCTTCCTGTACACCCTGCTGGGCTCGCTGCTGACGCTGGTTGCGCTGCTGTACCTGTACTTCCACAGCGGCACGTTCGAGATCCTGCAGTGGCATCAGCTCAAGCTGTCGATGAACGAGCAGATCCTGCTGTTCATTGCCTTCTTCATGGCGTTTGCCGTGAAGGTGCCGATGTGGCCGGTGCACACCTGGCTGCCTGACGCCCACGTGGAAGCCCCGACCGGTGGTTCCGTGGTGCTGGCTGCCATCATGCTGAAGCTGGGCGCCTACGGTTTCCTGCGGTTCTCGCTGCCGATCGCGCCGGATGCAAGTCACAGCCTGTCGGCGTTCATCATCGCGATCTCGCTGATCGCCGTGATCTACATCGGCTTGGTGGCGCTGGTGCAGGCCGACATGAAGAAGCTGGTCGCGTATTCGTCGATCGCGCACATGGGCTTCGTCACACTGGGCTTCTTCATCTTCAACGAGATCGGTATCGAAGGCGGTATCGTCCAGATGATCTCGCACGGCTTCATCTCGGGTGCGATGTTCCTGTGTATCGGCGTGCTGTACGACCGTGTGCACTCGCGCCAGATCGCCGATTACGGCGGTGTGGTGAACACGATGCCGAAGTTCGCGGCACTGTCGGTGTTCTTTGCGATGGCCAACTGCGGTCTGCCGGCCACCTCGGGTTTCGTGGGTGAATTCATGGTGATCCTGGGTTCGGTCCAGTTCAATTTCTGGATCGGTCTGCTGGCCGCCACCGCCCTGATTTTTGGTGCAGCGTATTCGCTGTGGATGGTCAAGCGCGTGATCTTCGGCGACGTGACGCACAAACATGTGGCCGAGCTGCAGGATCTGAACGCGCGTGAATTCTTCATGCTGGGCGTGCTGGCGATCGCCACCCTGTACATGGGCTTGTATCCGAAGCCCTTCACCGATGTCATGCATGCGTCCGTGGTCAATCTGCTGACCCACGTGGCCCAGTCGAAGCTGTAAGCAGCGAGAAGAAACTATGCAATCGTCCTCCTCCATTGCGGCTGTTGCCCCAATCATTTTTCTCGCGCTAGGCATTGGTGCCGTCAACTGGATCGACCTCGCGCGCGGCAAGAATCGCAGCAGCGTCGCCTATCCAGTTTCGCTGGTGATTTCGCTGGTTCTGACCGTTTGGTTCGGGCTGAACGCTGCGGCCGGTGAAACGCACTACGCGTTCGGCAATATGGCCGTGATCGACCCGATGGCCAATGTGCTGTCGTCGTTCTGCGCGCTGACGCTGTTTGCCACGCTGGTCTATACGCGCCGCTATCTGGCTGACCGCGACATGTACGCAGGCGAGTTCTACATGTTCGCCCTGTTCACGCTGGGCGGTCAGGTGGTGATGATCACCGGCAACAACTTCCTGGTGCTGTACCTGGGCTTAGAACTGCTGTCGCTGGCGTCGTACACGCTGGTCGCACTGCGCCGCCGTTCGAACGTGTCATCCGAATCGGCCATGAAGTACTTCATCCTGGGGGCGCTGGCTTCAGGTCTGCTGCTGTACGGTATGTCGATGCTGTACGGTGCGACCGGCTCGCTGGAACTGGTCAAGGTGTTCGACGCCATCAAGGGCGGCGAGATCAACAAGACGATCCTCGTGTTCGGCGTGGTGTTCATCGTTGCGGGTCTGGCGTTCAAGCTGGGCGTGGCGCCGTTCCACATGTGGGTGCCCGACGTCTACCAGGGTTCGCCGACGGCTGTGACGCTGCTGATTGCCGGCGCGCCGAAGGTGGCTGCGTTTGCGATGACGCTGCGTATTCTGGTCGAAGGCCTGCTGCCGCTGGCGTTCGACTGGCAGAACATGTTGATCGTGCTGGCCATCGTGTCGTTGGCCGTCGGCAACATTACCGGTGTGGTGCAGACCAACTTCAAGCGTCTGCTGGGCTACTCGACGGTCTCGCATATGGGTTTCCTGCTGTTGGGTATGGTGTCGGGCGTGAGCTCCGGCAAGCCGGACCTCACGGCGCAGGCCTACAGCGCGTCGATGTTTTACGCCATCACCTATGTGCTGACCGCACTGGGCGCCTTCGGTGTCATTCTGCTGCTGGCACGCAAGGGCTATGAGGCGGAAGAGATCTCCGACCTGAAAGGTCTGTCGAAGAAGAGCCCGTGGTTCGCACTGCTCACGCTGTTTATGATGATGTCGCTGGCGGGTCTGCCGCCGACGGTTGGCTTCTACGCCAAGCTGTCGGTGCTGGGCGCGGTGGTCGATGCGGGGATGCCGTGGCTGGCCGTGGTGGCCGTGCTGTTCTCGCTGGTGGGCGCGTTCTACTACCTGCGTGTTATCAAGGTGATGTACTTCGATGCGCCGTCGGATGAGGGCGCTGTGGAGGCCACCTTCGGCCTGCGTTCACTGCTGTCGGTCAATGGCCTGCTGGTGCTGCTGCTGGGCATCTTCCCGGCCGGCCTGATGGGCGTGTGCTACCAGGCGATCCGCCTGACGCTCGCTTCGTAAGTCGCCGAGCAACCATGAGCACATCGACGGGCGGCCTGTTTGTCATCGTGTTGGCACTGATCTGTGCCAACCTGCCGTTCGTCAACCAACGCGTGCTGGCCCTGGTGCCGGCACGCTGGCCGCGCAAGCCGTTCTGGCTGCGTGGCACCGAACTGATTGCCATGTATGTGGTGGTAGGGCTGATTGGCTTCGGTATCGAATCAAGCCAGGGCAATGCATTCCCGCAAGGCTGGCAGTTTTACGCGATCACCGCATGCCTGATGCTGGTGTTCGCGTTTCCCGGCTTTACGTGGCAATACCTGGTGCGTCATCCCCGCGATTCCCGTTAATTCCCGCCGGGCAGGTTCTCGCTGTCTCGGCATGAGAGAGCGCCATGTCCGATCCCACTCCGCTGAATGCCACGCCTGGTCTTGTTGATGCAATGCAGGATCCGGACGCCGGCCTGCGCGAGACTCAGGTCGCATCCGCGTTGATGCACCAAGGCAAATTCCTCACGCTCAAACAGGACATCGTCCGCCTGCCGGATGGCCGCAATGCCAGCCGCGAATACCTGATCCATCCGGGTGCGGTGATGATGATCCCGCTATTCGACGACGGCACTGTGCTGATGGAGCGCCAGTTCCGCTACCCGGTCGGCAAGGTGATGATCGAATTTCCCGCGGGCAAGCTCGATCCCCAGGAAGGCGCGCTCGCGTGCGGCAAGCGCGAATTGCGCGAGGAAACCGGCTACACGGCCGAACGTTGGGATTACCTCACGCGCATCCACCCGGTTATTTCGTACTCCACCGAGTTCATCGACCTCTATCTCGCGCGCGATCTCAAGCAGGGCGACGCGATGCTCGATGAAGGTGAATTCCTCGAAACCTTTATCACGCCGGCCGGCCAGTTGATCGATTGGGTGCGTGAAGGGAAGATCTCCGACGTGAAGACCATCATAGGCGCGTTCTGGCTGGAGAAAATTCTGTCGGGTGCATGGGCGCCAAGTGGTGCATAAGCTGCTTGCGAGACGAATTCGCGCCCCCATTTTCTTGCTGTCTCTATCATGGCGAACGGTCGTGCGAAAAAATTAGCACGACCGTTCACAAATTTTCGAATCGGGGATACACTCTTCCCCATGCGCTGGACCGATCATGAAAGTGCTGGACCTCCGCTGTGCCAATGACCACCGCTTTGAAGGCTGGTTCGGCTCCGATGCCGACCTGCAATCGCAGCAGGAACGCGGGCTGTTGACGTGCCCGGTTTGCGGCCACAACGAGGTTGAGCGCTTGCCGAGTGCGCCACGTCTGAATCTGTCGTCGTCACGCGCGGATGTTGCCCAGAAGAGCACCGCCGCCAAAACGATCGAAGGCGAGGGCGGCGTGCCCGTGGCCCTGCAACAGCTCTACCTGAAGGCCGTGCGCCATCTCCTAGCCAACACTGAGGACGTCGGCGAACGGTTTGCAGAAGAGGCGCGCCGCATGCACTACGACAAGGCGCCGGAGCGGGGTATTCGCGGGACGACCTCTCGGGAGGAAGCGCAGGAACTGGCAGAGGAGGGCATCGAGGTGATGTCGCTGCTGGTGCCCGACGCGCTCAAGCAGCCCGTGCACTAGCTGCCCAGAGGTTGCGGTTGCCCCCTGATTCAGGTCCGCGCCGGTCCGACAGAACGTGTTTCGCCGATTTGCCACGGCGGAGCGCCAACCACAGGAGACAGGCATGGATCTGAACTACTCGGCGGCCGATGATGCGTTCCGCCAGGAAGTCCGCGGCTGGCTGCAAGCCAATCTGCCCAAGGACATCCAGGACAAGGTGTTGAACCACCGCCGCCTGAACCGCGAGGACTTTGTTCGCTGGCACAAGGCGCTGGCGGGCAAGGGCTGGTCGGTGCCGCACTGGCCGGTCGAGTGGGGCGGCACCGGCTGGTCTCCCATCCAAAAACACATCTGGGACGAGGAGTGCGCGCAGATCGGCGCGCCCGGCGTGCTGCCATTCGGCGTCAGCATGGTTGCGCCCGTCATCATGAAGTACGGTAACGAAGCGCAGAAGCGCTACTTCCTGCCGCGCATCGTTGATTGCACCGACTGGTGGTGCCAGGGTTACTCCGAGCCGGGTTCCGGCTCCGATCTGGCCTCGGTCAAGACGCGCGCCGTGCGCGAGGGCGATCACTACATCGTCAACGGCCAGAAGACCTGGACCACGCTCGGCCAGCACGCCGACATGATCTTCTGCCTCGTCCGCACCGATCCCGACGCAAAGAAGCAAGAGGGCATCTCGTTCCTGCTGATCGATATGAAGACGCCGGGCGTCACCGTGCGCCCGATCATCATGCTGGACGAAGAACACGAAGTGAACGAGGTGTTCTTCGACAACGTGAAAGTGCCGGTCCAAAACCTCATCGGCGATGAGAACCGCGGTTGGACGTACGCCAAGTACCTGCTTGGCCATGAGCGTACCGGCATTGCACGCGTGGGCAATTCCAAGCGTGAGCTGGCGTTCCTCAAGCGCGTCGCCCTGCAGCACCAGAAGAACGGCAAGCCGCTGCTGCAAGACCCGGTGTTCGGTGCCAAGGTGGCTTCGCTGGAGATCGAATTGCTGGCGCTGGAAATCACCGTGCTGCGCGTGGTGTCGAGCGAAAACGCAGGCAAGGGCCCCGGCCCCGAGGCATCGTTGCTCAAGATCAAGGGCACGCAGATCCAGCAGATGCTGACCGAGTTGATGGTCGAAGCGGTGGGCCCGTACGCCCAGCCGTTCGACCCGAGCTACCTGGAAGGCGAGACGCTGCAGGCGATCACCGGCGACAACGATGCCGCGCCGCTTAGCTCCTACTACTTCAACTATCGCAAGACCTCGATCTACGGCGGGTCGAACGAGATCCAGCGCAACATCATCAGCCAGATGATTCTCGGCGTCTGACCAGAACGACGACAGAACACATAGCGGAGACAACCATGGATTTCTCGTTCACCGACGAACAGAAGCAACTGGCCGATGCGGTGCGCCGCTTCATCGACAAGGACTACGGCTTCGAGGCGCGCAGCAAGGTGGTGTATTCGCCTGAGGGTGTGTCGCAATCGCATTGGGATGCACTGGCCGAATTGGGCCTGATCGCATTGCCGGTGCCCGAAGCGCAAGGCGGTTTTGACGGCCGTGCGATGGACCTGCTGGTGGTGATGCAGGAACTTGGTCGCGGCCTCGTGGTGGAGCCGTATCAGGCGACGGTGCTCGGCACGCAAGCCCTCAAGCTGGCCGGCGGTCAGGACGCGTTGCTGGGGGAAGTGGCTGGCGGCGCCGTCAAGCTGGCCATCGCATTCGGCGAGCCGCAATCGCGCTACGAATTGTTCAACGTAACCACGCGTGCCACGCAGCAAGGCAACGGCTGGACGCTCACCGGCGCGAAGGCCGTGGTGGTGCACGGCGCGCAGGCTGACAAGCTGATCGTCTCGGCACGCACGGGTGGTGAGTCGCGTGATACATCGGGCCTGTCGCTGTTCGTGGTCGACCGTGATGCCGCTGACGTGACGGTCAAGGACTACCGCACCATCGACAACCTGCATGCCGCTGACATCCGCTTCGACAACGTGCCGGCCACGCTGCTCGGCAAGGCGGGCGAGGCATGGGAGACCATCGACGCGGTGGCCGACCTGGGCTGCGTCCTGTTGTGCGCCGAGGCCATCGGCCTGATTGATGCGCTGAACGCTGCCACGCTGGAATACACCAAGACGCGCCAGCAGTTCGGCGTGCCCATCGCGCGTTTCCAGGCGCTGCAGCATCGCATGGTCGATATGTTCATCCATGCGGAACAGGCGCGTTCGATCACGTATCTGGCTGCTGCGCACTTTGAAGATGGCGATGTGGAAGCGCGTCGTCGCTACGTGTCGGCGGCCAAGGCGCGGGTTGGACAGGCCGCGCGTGACGTTGGCCAGGAAGCGGTGCAGTTGCACGGCGGCATGGGCGTGACGAACGAGCTGCCCGCTGCGCACATGTTCAAGCGGCTCACGATGATCAACACGACGCTCGGCGATGTGGATCATCATCTGGCACGCTTCGCGTCGCTGCCGGGTTTCCAGAACGCAGCGTAACGGTAAGTTTGAGCGCCCCGCTTTCATGCGGGGCGTTGTCATTTAAAGGAGGCGGATATGAGTGAGAACGATCGGGCGGAAGCAACGCTACCGTACGACTTTTACTTCGACGATTTCGAGGTCGGCCGTACGCTGGAGATGGGCACGTACACCGTCACCGAAGAAGAAATCCTGACGTTTGCGCGGCAATATGATCCGCAGCCGTTCCACGTTGATGCGGATGCAGCCAGGCAGAGCATCTATGGCGGCATTATTTCGAGCGGTTGGATGACCTGCTCAATCATGATGCGGCTGATGGTGACGGGCTTTCTCGGCAAGGCGGCCAGCATGGGTTCACCGGGCGTGGATGAGATCCGCTGGATGAAGCCGGTGTATCCGGGCGACACGCTGTCGGTGTCGAGCACTTGCATGGAAGTGCGGCCCTCGCAATCGAAGCCGGATCGCGGTGTGGCGGTCAACCGCTGGGAAGCGCGCAACCAGCGCGGCGAGCTGGTCTGTACCGTTACCGGCATGGGCTTGTTCGGCCGCCGCCCGCAAGCCTGATACATACGCCACCACACAACAATAAGGAGATAGCGGAGATGCGCATCATCGAGTCGCTCGACGAGCTCAAGGGATTGATCGGCCAGGAAGTCGCGGTGAGCGACTGGACCGAGATCACGCAGCAGCAGGTCAACCTGTTTGCCGAGGCCACGGGCGATCACCAGTGGATTCACGTGGATGTGGAGCGCGCCAAGCGGGAGTCACCGTTTGGCGCACCGGTGGCGCACGGCTTTCTGACGCTCTCGTTGCTGCCAATGCTGATGGCAAATGCGCTCAGCACGCCGGACGTGAAGATGGGCGTGAACTATGGCTTGAACAAGGTCCGCTTCACGGCGCCGGTGCCGGTCGGCAGCCGCGTGCGTGCGCGCGTGAGCCTGGTGGAGATGGAAGCGCTGCCGCCGCTGCCCAATGCGCCGACGTTGACCGGCGCCCAGATGACCTGGGCCGTGACGATCGAACGGGAAGGGCAGGAGCGCCCGGTTTGCGTGGCGGAATCGATCTCGCGACGCTATTCCTGAACGTCGTTTTTTCGGATGAACTGAGGCCGGCGCAATGCCGGCCTTTTCTTTTGCGCTTGCGTTTCGGTTGTTTTGTGCTTGTTTGCGTATGCCCCATGCATGCGCATGGCTCTGGCTGGATGCGCGGATTTGGCGCGTGATTGACCCCATTCAAGCACCGTTTTGGCGCGGATTTCCCTCCGAACGAGCGAAATGTGGTGGCACGGTAGTTGCACTTTTGGCTCCCGGGAGTCGTTCTCGCCACCAACAAAACCGAAGGAGCCGCAATGAAACGTCGTGAGTTGTTGAAGCTATCTGCCGTCGCCGCCGCAACGCTGTTGTCTGTGTCGAATTTTGCGTTTGCTCAGGCAAAGGAGCCGATCAAGGTCGGTGTTCTGCATTCGCTGTCGGGCACGATGGCCATCTCCGAGACGTCGCTCAAAGACGTTGCGCTGATGACGATCGACGAGATCAACAAGAGTGGTGGTGTGCTCGGCCGCAAGCTGGAGCCGGTGGTGGTGGATCCGGCGTCGAACTGGCCGCTGTTTGCCGAGAAGGCGCGCGGGCTGCTGACGCAGGACAAGGTGGCCGTCACGTTCGGCTGCTGGACGTCGGTGTCGCGCAAGTCGGTGCTGCCGGTGTATGAAGAGCTGAACGGTCTGCTGTTCTACCCCGTGCAGTACGAAGGCGAAGAGATGTCGAAGAACGTCTTCTACACGGGTGCAGCGCCTAACCAGCAGGCGATTCCGGCCGTGGAATACCTGATGAGCAAGGAAGGTGGCGGCGCCAAGCGCTTCTTCCTGCTGGGTACCGACTACGTGTATCCGCGCACGACCAACAAGATCCTGCGCGCATTCCTGCACAGCAAGGGCGTGAAGGACAGCGATATCGAAGAGGTCTACACGCCGTTCGGCCACTCCGACTATCAGACCATCGTTGCCAACATCAAGAAGTTCTCGCAGGGCGGCAAGACGGCTGTGATCTCCACCATCAACGGCGATTCCAACGTGCCGTTCTACAAGGAACTGGGCAACGCCGGCCTGAAGGCCAAGGACGTGCCGGTGGTCGCGTTCTCGGTGGGTGAAGAAGAGCTGCGCGGCATCGACACCAAGCCGCTGGCCGGTCAGCTTGCAGCGTGGAACTACTTCATGTCGGTTAAGAACCCGGTCAACGACGAGTTCAAGAAGAAGTGGGCAGCGTGGGTCAAGGCCAACAACCTGCCGGGCGGCGACAAGCGCGTCACCAACGACCCGATGGAAGCCACCTACGTCGGCATCATGATGTGGAAGCAGGCTGTCGAGAAGGCCGGTTCGACCGACGTGGACAAGGTCCGCAAGGCGATGTACGGCCAGCAGTTCAAGGCACCGTCGGGCTTTACGCTGGTGATGAACAACAACCATCACCTCAGCAAGCCCGTGATGATCGGCGAGGTGCGTGGCGACGGTCAGTTCAACGTCGTGTGGAAGACGCCGACGGTGATCCGCGCCAAGCCGTGGAGCCCGTACATTCCGGGCAACGAGGGCAAGCCTGACATGGTTGCAAGCAAGTGATGTGATCAGGTGGACCGGCCATGAGACCAGCATGGCCGCCCTTTGAACGACGCTGTACGACGTGGCGGACCGGTTTCGATGCCGGCGCCGCCACGCATCGGATCACCATGATGCGCTTGTCCCCCTTTCTTGCCGCACTGCTGTGCGCGCTCTGTCTGGCTGCGATGCCCGCAGTATCTGCATGGGCTGCCGGACAACCTTTAACGCAAGCTGATCTCAAGCCCCTGGCCGAAGACGATTTCGACGCCAAGGTGAAGACGCTCAACGCGCTGGCTGCTGCGCCTGCCGAGCAGGCCGGCCCGATCCTGCAGGCGCTGCAGAACGACGCGCTGTTCTTCGCGCCAGCCGCCGGCATGGTGCGTCAGGATGGCGAGCGCTATCTGGATGCGATCTCCGGCCAGCCCGTGACCGTCAAGGCGGACGATCTGCAATCCCTCACATTGAACAATGCGCTGCGCGGCCAAGTGGATAGCGCGGCGAGCGGCTTCGTGCTGCAATCGCCGGACCGCGCCGTGCGGGCGCAGGCGGTCGATACGCTGCTGGCGCATCAGGAAACGGCGTCGCGCACGATCGTCGATGCCGCACGCAAGCACGAGACCGATCCTGAGCTGCGCACCAAGCTCCATCTGCTGTGGGCCAATCTCGCGCTTGACGACGGCACGCATGCCGAGAAGCTTGAAGCGCTCAAGCTGCTGGCCGGCGATACCAACCCGCAGACACGTCAACGCATCGCGCCGCTGCTCGCCAAAGACAGCGGGGCCGATGAAGAACTGCGCGCAGCGGCGCAACGGGCGCTCGACAGCCTGTCGTCGCAGGAGCGCAAAGCCGAACTGGTCGGTAACCTGTTTGCGGGCCTGAGCCTGGGATCGGTGCTGCTGCTCGCGGCGCTGGGCTTGGCCATCACCTATGGCCTGATCGGCGTCATCAACATGGCGCACGGCGAATTCCTGATGATCGGCGCGTATGCCACGTATGTGGTGCAGACGATCTTCCGCAACTACTTTCCGAGCGCGTTCGACTGGTATCTGCCGGCCGCGCTGCCGGCGGCCTTCCTCGCGGCAGCGGTGGTCGGCTTTGCGCTGGAGCGCCTGGTGCTGCGCCATCTGTACGGCCGTCCGCTGGAAACGCTGCTCGCCACCTTCGGGATCAGCTTGCTGCTCATGCAGGCCGTGCGTTCGATCTTCGGCGCGCAGAACGTGGAAGTGGCCAACCCGAGCTGGATGAGCGGCGGCATTGCGCTGTATCCGGGGCTGATCCTGCCGTACAACCGGCTTGTGATCCTGCTGTTTGCGCTGGCCGTGGTGGCGATTGCGTGGGCCGTACTCAACCGCACGCGCCTGGGCCTGTTCGTACGCGCCACCACGCAGAACCGCACGATGGCAGCTTGCGTGGGCGTGCGTACATGGAAGGTCGATAGCTACGCGTTTGCCTTTGGCGCGGGCATTGCCGGGCTGGGCGGCTGCGCGCTCTCGCAGATCGGCAACGTCGGGCCGGACCTCGGCCAGAGCTACATCATCGATTCGTTCATGGCCGTGGTGCTCGGCGGAGTGGGGCAATTGGCCGGCACCATCATCGGCGCGTTCGGGCTGGGGCTCATCAACAAGTTCATCGAGCCGTTCTACGGCGCTGTGCTGGCGAAGATCATCGTGCTGGTGCTGATCGTGTTGTTCATCCAGAAGCGTCCGCAGGGGCTGTTTGCCCTCAAGGGCCGCAGCGCGGAGGCCTGAGAGGATGACGCAAAAAATGGCGACTCAATTCAAACTCGATATTCCGGCGCGCATGCCGTTGATGTCACGGCGTGGGTGGTCTGCGCTGGTGCTGCTGTCGCTCATCGTCTGCATCGGGGCACCGGTGTGTGCGCTGCTGGTGCCGGAGGGCAGCCCACTGCATCTGTCGGCGTATGCGCTCACGCTCGTCGGCAAGATCATGTGCTATGCACTGGCGGCGATGGCGCTCGATCTGGTGTGGGGCTATTGCGGCATCTTGAGTCTCGGCCACGGGTTGTTCTTTGCGCTGGGTGGCTATGCGATGGGCATGTACCTCATGCGCTCCATCGGCCGCGAAGGCGTATACAAGAGCGACCTGCCGGACTTCATGGTCTTCCTCGACTGGAAGGAGCTGCCCTGGTTCTGGCACGGCACCGAGCATTTCGCCTGGGCCATCTTGCTGGTCGTGCTGGTGCCCGGCGTGCTGGCGTGGCTGTTCGGCTTCTTCGCCTTCCGCTCGCGCGTGAAGGGCGTCTACCTGTCGATCATCACGCAG
>Ga0070659_100001576_pt1 | contig 16422 bp, 16 predicted proteins | sample KBSC23metaG_FD_64666 | JGI IMG/M metagenome (GOLD analysis project Ga0070659, IMG submission 64666) | Corn rhizosphere microbial communities from Kellogg Biological Station, Michigan, USA - KBS C2-3 metaG | ecosystem: Host-associated > Plants > Roots > Rhizosphere > Soil ... | reverse complement strand
AGTGCATCGTCGCGCTCGGGCGATGCAGCGGCGGGCAGATTCGAGGCAGGCGCGGCGCCGTGAGAGAGGTCGGCAGCGCTTGCCACGTCGCGGTCAGTCATCCCAGGCTCCTCGTTCGAATGCCGCCTCTTCGGGCGCATTGGGGAAGCGACGCTGCAATTGCGCGCCCCATGCGTTCTGTTGTGAGGCATCGCCCACGCGGCGCGCAATGCGTGCGCCCAGCCACAGGCTCTCTGCCGTCGGATTGCCGCGGCCGTTGACGCGCTCAATGAACGGCATCGCACGCGAATACTCGCCGCGTTTGTAATAGAGTTGCGCCAACGTCATGTTGGTCAGCAGATTGTTGGCGTCGATGTAGGTGGCGCGCGTGAGGCTTTTCTCCGCGCCATCCAGATCGCCCTGGCGCATCTGGCAAACGCCCAGATTGGTCCACGGCTTGGCCGGGCTACCGGCTGCCGGGGCCTCGATGGCCTGACGCAGCATCGCCATGCCTTGATCGGGCTTACCGCCCTGCGAACACAGGAACCAGCCGTAGTTGTTCAGCAGATCGCCATCTTGCGGTGTTGCGGACAGTGCGCTGCGGAAACTCTCGTCAGCCTGTTCGCGTTGACCCAGGTTCATGTAAGCCAGCGCACGAATGTGATACGCACCCGGCACGTTCGGGTCGATCGCGATGGCGTTCTTGATTTCCTCAAGCGCCGTTGCATTCTGGCCAGCTTCCAAGTATTGCGTCGCAAGCTGCAATCGGATCGCGGCCCGGCGACTGGCGTCGGCCTTTTGATCGGGGACTGTCGTGACTTCTCGTGTCTGTGTCTGGACCGGTGGCGACAATGCACACCCGGTGGCTGCCAGCGTAAAGACCAGACTGACAGCAGTCGACCAACGCTTCATGCGGTACCCGTATGTTGAGTGGAATCTGCTCCGACCACGGCGACCGGAACAATCTTGCCAAACTTGCCGCGCTCGGCCAGGCGCGTGCGGTCCTTGACTTCGCCGGCGAGTTGGCCGCAGGCCGCATCGATATCGTCGCCACGCGTCTTGCGGATGGTGGTAACGATGCCAGCATCCAGCAGCACTTGCGAGAAACGGCGGATCTGCTCGTTATTCGAGCGCTTCAACCCAGATTCCGGGAACGGGTTGAACGGGATCAGGTTGAACTTGCACGGCACGTCGGCCACGACGCGCAGCAGTTCACGGGCATGCTCGACAGTGTCGTTGACGCCATCCAGCATGCAGTATTCGAAGGTGATGAAATCGCGCGGTGCGAACTCGAGATAGCGGCGGCAGGCTGCCATCAGTTCGGCCAGCGGGTACTTTTTGTTGAGCGGCACGAGCATATCGCGCAGCGCATCGTTGGACGCGTGCAGCGAGACGGCCAGCGCCACCGGCACATCGCGCGCGAGGCGATCCATCATCGGCACAACGCCGGAGGTGGACACCGTCACGCGACGGCGCGACAGGCCATACGCGTTGTCGTCCAGCATCATGCGCAGAGCCGGTACCACAGCGTCGTAGTTCAGCAGCGGTTCGCCCATGCCCATCATCACGACGTTGGTGATGACGCGGTCATCCTTGGGCCCACGGCCAAGCTGTTTGCGCATGGCGAATTCGGCCATCCAGAGCTGACCGATGATCTCGCCGGTGCTCAGATTGCGCGAGAAACCCTGCTTGCCGGTCGAACAGAACCGGCAGTTGACGGCACATCCCGCCTGAGACGACACACACAGCGTGCCGCGCGTCTCTTCGGGGATGTAGACCGTCTCGACGGCATTGCCTTGCCCCACGTCGACCAGCCACTTGCGTGTGCCGTCCGACGAAAGGTGATCGGAAATGACCGCCGGCGCCTGGATGTTGGCACGGGTTGAGAGCTTTTCACGCAGCGACTTGGCGAGATCGGTCATCTCGCCAAAATCGGATGCGCCCGACTGGTGAATCCAGCGCTGCAATTGCTTGGCGCGGAACGACTTCTCGCCCAGGCTCTCGCAGTACGCGAGAAGGCCCTGTGCGTCGAAATCGAGAAGATTCACCACATCGCTCATGTCTTGCAACCCAAAACCGCCAATCCCAGTCTAGTGTTGACGCTTAGCGGCTGTAAATGTTCAGGCCGGGGAAGAAGAAAGCCACTTCCACGGCAGCCGTTTCAGCTGCGTCCGAACCGTGCACGGCGTTGGCGTCGATGCTGTCAGCGAAGTCGGCGCGAATCGTGCCCTTCTCGGCCTTCTTCGGGTCAGTTGCACCCATCAGGTCACGGTTCTTGGCGATTGCGTTTTCGCCTTCCAGCGCCTGCACCATCACCGGGCCGGAGATCATGAAGTCCACCAGATCCTTGAAAAACGGGCGCTCCTTGTGGACGGCGTAGAACTGCTCGGCTTCCGCGCGCGACAGATGGATCATCTTGGAAGCGACGATCTTCAGGCCAGCGCCTTCGAAACGGGCATAGATTTGGCCGATGACGTTCTTGGCCACAGCGTCCGGTTTGATAATCGAGAGGGTGCGTTCGATCGCCATCAAAAACTCCAAAAAATGAAGGTGTTACGTGAAAGATAAACGTTAGATTCTAACACGGGGCGCAGCTGGATTGGATGTCAAGCGGTGCAACCCCGATGCCGTACGGACGGGCCAAGACAGGTAGCCCAAGGATCACCTCGCACCGGACACGCCTCCGCCCCTATGAAAACGCCTTAGCATCCCCTTATTGAGGGCACCAAAAGTCACCCGCGAAGGGCATTTTCCATCGCGATTCCCCACCGGAAGCCGGAACCGCATGGCATGCTGCCCCTCCAAGTAGGGACGATGTGGCTTGCAAAAGCCCAGTTCGGATGCCACATTCGCTGTGTCGTCGCATTGTCTGCAATGTCATTCACCCAAGGAGTTCGCATGGACAACCAACTCAACACGTACGGTTTTGGCGCTTCCGGCACCGCCGGCGCGTTGGCCGTCCGCAACCGCGTGCTGCGCAATACCTATTGGCTGCTCGCGCTTTCCATGATCCCCACCATCCTCGGTGCGTGGATCGGCGTCGCCACCGGCTTCAACCTGATGGGACGCAACCCGCTGATGGGCTTCGTCATCTTCATGGCAGTCGCATTCGGCTTCTTCTACGCCATCGAGCGTTTCAAGAACAGCGGCGTGGGGGTGGCCCTGCTGCTCGGCTTCACGTTCTTCATGGGGCTGATGCTGTCGCGCCTGATCGGCATGATCCTGGGCTTCTCGAACGGCGCGTCGCTCATCATGACCGCGTTTGGCGGCACGGCGATCATCTTCGGGGTGATGGCGACAGTGGCCACGGTCAGCAAGCGCGACTTCTCGGGCCTGGGCAAGTGGTTGTTCATGGGTGTGCTGGTTCTGATTGTTGGCTCAGTGGCCAACATCTGGCTGCAGCTGCCGGCGATGATGCTGACGATCTCGGTGCTGGCCATCGCGATCTTCTCGGCCTACATCCTGTTCGACGTGCAGCGCATCGTAAATGGTGGCGAGACCAACTACGTAACCGCCACCCTGGCGATCTATCTGGATGTCTACAACATCTTCACGAACCTGCTGGCGATCCTCGGGATCTTCGGTGGCAATCGAAATTAAGCCCTCACCACGTCGGAAACGGCGTGGCGAAACAAAAAACCGGCGCCTGGTGCGCCGGTTTTTCTTTGCCTGCGAGCAGCGCGATACTCGATCTGATCAGTCGCGCTCGAATACCGCCATCGACTCCACGTGCGACGTGTGCGGGAACATATTCACCACGCCCGCCCCAGCCAGCCGGTAACCCGCTTCATGCACCAGCAAGCCCGCGTCGCGTGCCAGTGTCGCCGGATTGCACGACACATAGACGATGCGCTTCGGCAGCAAATCGGCCGCTTCGCCGCCACGCTGCGACAGTTCCGCCAGCGCCTTGGAAATGGCGAGTGCGCCTTCGCGCGGCGGATCCACCAGCCAGCGATCGAATTTGCCCAGCGCGGCGATATCGTCCGCCGTCACTTCGAACAGGTTGCGGCAGGCGAACGTCGTCTTCGCATCCAAGCCATTGTGCTGCGCGTTGGCAAGCGCACGCGTGGTCAGCGCCTCGCTGCCTTCGATGCCCATGACTTCTCGGGCGCGTGTGGCCATCGGCAGCGTGAAATTGCCGATACCGCAGAACAAATCAAGCAAGCGATCGCCCGGCTGCGCATCCAGCAGCTTCAACGCGCGCGACATCAGCACGCGATTGATCTGGTGGTTGACCTGTGTGAAATCCGTCGGCTTGAACGGCATGGTGATGCCGAATTCCGGCAGCGTGTACGTCAACGCGCGATCGAGCGGGTAGAACGGATACACCGTGTCCGGCCCCTTGGGCTGCAGCCAGAACTGCACGTTGTGCTCATCGGCAAATGCGCGCAACTCAGCCTCGTCCTCTGAGGTGAGCGGCTCCAGGTTGCGCAGCACCAGCACCGTCACGTCCTGGCCGACCGCGAGTTCGATCTGCGGCATGCGCTGGAAGATGGTGAGGCGCCCGACCAAGCCCCGCAGCGGCACCAGCAGCGCCGACACATGCGGCGGCAGCACCTCGCACGAGGTCATGTCGACCACGTAGCTGCTCTTGCGCTCATGAAAACCCACCAGCACACCACCCTTGGCGGCCACATGGCGCACCGTCAAACGTGCGCGATAGCGGTAGCCCCAATCCGGGCCCGCGATTGGCCGGAACACAACATCCGGGCGCAGCTTGGCGAGGTGCCACAGATCATCTTCCAGCACGCGCTGCTTGATGGCGACCTGCGCACGCGAATCCAGATGCTGCATCGAGCAGCCACCGCACACGCCAAAGAACTTGCACACCGGCGTCACGCGCGAAGCAGACTGGCGCAGAATGTTCACAACGCTCGCCTGCTCGTACGACGACTTCACGCGGTGGCTGCGATACGTCACCAGCTCGCCCGGCAACGCGCCTTCCACGAAGACGACCTTGCCGGACGTGCCGTCTTCGTTCGTGAGGCGGCCGATGCCGCGGGCTTCACCATCGAGCGAGACGATCTCCAGCGGGCCGGCCACGGGCATCTCGGGCTTCCTGCGCCCGCGCGGGGCCTTGGTTGGCGCGACCGTTGCTGAATCGGGAGACGAAGGCGTGACGTTGGGTGCAGCTTGAGACACGAGCGAGCCTGGACGAAATGGGAAAAAATGGGAATAAGGGCGGCATTGTAAGACACCGGAGGACCAGCATGGGCACCGTCATCCTGACGTGGAACATCCAGTGGGGCCGCGGTGCAGATGGGCAGGTCAATCTCGCGCGCCAACTTGCTGAAGCGCGCGAAATGGCCGAGTTCGATGTGCTGTGCCTGCAGGAAATCACCTCCGGCTTCAGCAATCTGCCTGGCCAGCCAAGTGCCGACCAGTGGGGAGAACTCGCCGATGCGCTTGGCGCTGACTTCACGGTGATTGGTGGCTTTGCGCTGGAGCGTCACCACGGCGCCCACGTGCAGCGCTTCGGCAACGCAATCGCCACACGCCTACCGGTACTGTATGTCATGCGCCATGCACTGCCCTGCCCGCCCGATGCCACGCCTTGCATGCCGCGCATGGCTATCGAGGCCGTCGTTCAAGCGCCGTTCGGGCCGCTGCGCGTCATCACAACGCATCTGGAGTACTACTCCGAGCCCCAGCGCCTGGCGCAAGTCGACGTGCTGCGAGCGATGCATGCGGAGGGCTGCGCGCGCGCCAATCAGCCATCGACGCTTGGCCCCGAATCCGAAGCCGGCCCGTTCCGCCCGCTCGCACAGACAACCGCCACCGTCGTCTGCGGCGACTTTAACTGCAAGCCGGATTCCACGCCCAAGCGCTTGGCCACCGTGCCGTTCACCCGGGAACCAGCCTTGCATGATGCATGGGAGATCGCACATGGCGCGGAGCCGCAGCCGCCAACCTTCGGCGTCTACGATCGCAACGGCTGGACTGAGCCAGCCTACACGTGCGACTTCATGCTGATCAGCGAACCGCTGAAGCCGCGCGTCGTACGCGTGGAAGTCAACAGCACCACACAGGCATCGGACCATCAACCGATGCTGCTGGAACTACGGAGCGATTGAAACGAAGCGAGAAAGGGAAAGGAACCAGCGGCGCCTTACAGCACCGCGTCCTTGCGCACGCCTTGCGAGGCGAAATGCCGCTTGAGCTTGACCAGCGCCTCCTGCTGAATCTGGCGCACGCGTTCGCGCGTCAGGCCCATCTCGGCAGCCAACTCTTCCAGCGTTGCGGGTTCGATGTAGTTGAGGCCAAAGCGGCGCTCAACGACGTAGCGGTGCTTGTCGGACAAGCGTGCCAGCCACGACTTCATCAATTGCGATAGTTCACGATGCGCCACCTCCTGATCCGGCGACGCGCCGTGCTCATCGGACAGGAAGTCGAGCAGACTTGTGCCCGGATCGAGATCGAACGGCGTATCAAGCGAGGTCGTGTGCTCGTTGAGCGAAAGCACGTCCTGGACTTCGTCCGTCGTCTTGCCGAGTAGATGGGCGATGTCTTCGAGGCTGGCGTCGCGGCCATCCACACCGCTCTTTTCCAGATGACGCTTGGCGCGCAGCACTTGGTTAAGCTCGCGGATCACGTGCACAGGCAGACGCACCGTGCGCGCCTGGTTCATGATCGCGCGCTCGATGCTCTGGCGAATCCACCACGTTGCATACGTGGAGAAGCGGAACCCGCGTTCCGGATCGAACTTCTCGATCGCGTGCATCAGGCCGAGGTTGCCCTCTTCAATCAGATCGAGCAGCGGCACACCGCGGTTCAGATAACCCTTGGCAATGCTGACGACCAAGCGCAGGTTGCGCTCGATCATCACCTGACGCGCAGCAAACTCGCCCGCCTTGGCCAGCGTTGAGAAATGCAGTTCCTCGGCTGGTGTGAGCAGCGGCTTGATGCTGATGCGATTCAGATAATGCTGAACCGTGTCGGCGGCCAACTCGGCCTGGAGCACCTTGCGGAAGTCTTCTTCCGGTGCAGGCTCCTCGACCTCCTCAGCCTCTTCCTCGTCTTCGTCCGGTTCGTCGACGCTCTCGGAAGCATCATTGAGATCAGCGGATTCAGCAACAGGCACGTCGTCGACCAGCGCGTCGACCACTTCGATCTCTTCAGCGGGAGGCTGCGCCGCGCCACGCGCACGCCGCCCCGCGCGCCCGTTCTGGGTGCGCTGGCCCTCTACAGCGCCGATATTTTCATCGGCGGGGGTGATGGGCGTGGCGGCTTTCTGACGCGGCATGCATTCCTCTATTGAGGTGGCAGGAAGCGCATCGGATCGACGGGCTTGCCGTTGCGGCGCACTTCAAAATGAAGCTTCACGCGGTCCGCATCGGTACTGCCCATTTCGGCGATCTTCTGCCCTTTCTTAACCGTGGATTGCTCGGTGACCAGAACCTTGTCGTTATTGCCGTAGGCGGTCAGGAACGTGTCGTTGTGTTTGATGATGACAAGATTCCCGTACCCACGCAAGGGTCCGACGTGGATCACTTTTCCATCGTCGGCAGCGACCACCGCGTCCCCACGTTTGCCACCGATATCGATGCCCTTGTTGGCCTTGTCATCAAAGCGGTTGATGAGCTGGCCACGTGCCGGCCAGGCCAGTGCGATTGCGCTATCGGTTGCCCCGGCAGGAGCGCTGGACGCAGCTGCCGACGGTGGCGTGACATCAACCGGCTGCGCCGTCGCGCCGCCCGGGCGAACCGGCGTGACGACGGCCCCGCTGCTGCTGACGTCCGCGTTCGGCGGCACAACACGTATCAATTGATCAACTTCGATCTGGTTCGCGTTGGCGATGTTGTTCCAGGCCACCAGATCTCGCGGCGCTTGGCCGTTGCGCAAGGCGATGCTGTACAAGGTATCGCCGCGCTTGACTCGATAGTAGCCGGGAGGCGGCGGCTCCTGCGACGCAGCGCTAGCGCCGCCGCCGCGCGAGGTACGGTCGAGAACAGGCGCTTGGTTGCCGGAGGATGCGCAAGCCGCCAGCAGTGCGGCCGACACCATCGCCACAGCGAGCCGGCCGGCGCGTGCGGGGCTTGGAGGGTTCATGGAGCTCCGGGAAGTGAACATGCTAAACAGTTCCTGATTTTAACGGGACAAAGAAAACGCCTTCAAGCGCGGTACTGTGAAACTGGAAGCGGCTGCGGCGCTCGATCAGAACGAGCTGCTGCGCGGGTCCGCTGGTGCGTTCGGTGGCCACGGGGGCGATCAAGCGGCCGCCGACGGTGAGCTGGTCGAGCAGCGCCTGCGGCACCTCCAACCCCGCCGCCGCCAGGATGATGGCATCGAACGGCGCAGCCTTCGGCAGCCCCAGCATGCCGTCCCCGTAGTGCAGACGGATGTTTGGCACGCGGAGTGGCCGCAAGTTCGCTTTGGCTTTTTCGTGCAGCGGACGGACGCGTTCGATTGAGTACACCTCGTCGGCCAGCTGGGCGAGGACGGCGGCCTGGTAACCGCAACCGGTGCCGATTTCCAGCACGCGTGCGAGCGGCATGCCCGCGCGACCAGGCCGTCCGCCCAACAGCAGTTCGATCATCCGCCCCACAACCGACGGCTTCGAGATCGTTTGCTGATGGCCGATCGGCAATGCGGAATCTTCATACGCCTGCGAGGCCAGGCCGGCATCGACAAACAGATGACGCGGCACCGTGCCAATCGCGGCAAGCACACGCTTATCGCTCACGCCTGCGGCTTGCACGCGGCCGACCAATGCATGCCGCGCGCGATCCGACGCCATGCCGCCCGCCGCCGCATGCGCTGCGGCCGTGCGGGCCTGTACGGCGCTTGCTGCGACGGCACCGACCGCAGCATCGACACCAGCCACGCGTTGCGGTGCCGGTGCAGGCGCCGACGCGGGTGACACACGCTCAACCGACGCCGCACGTGCAGGCGTGGGGCGAGACACGGCGCTCACCCCCGACGAGATGCGCGTTTCCCGCTGACGTTCCACTGGCTTGCGCTCGACAACGGCGTCGAGCGTCAGCGGGAAGCGCCGATCGCGCGGGCGTTCAGACATGGGCCACCGTGGCGGTCATGGCGTCTGCCAGCGGCGCACGGTGCGCAGTTGGGCCGTGTCGGTCAAGTCGAGCTGCAGCGGCGTCAGCGAGATGAAGCCGTGCGCGACGGCATGAAAATCCGTGCCTTCGCTGGCGTCTTTCGCATCGCCGGCGGCGCCAACCCAGAAGATCGGCTCGCCGCGCGGATTGGCCTGGCGGATCACCGGCTGCGACTGATGCCGCTTGCCCAGGCGCGTCGCTCGCCAGCCAGCGAGCTCGCCATACGGCAGATTCGGGATGTTGACGTTGAGCAGCATCGGGCCTTCGAGCGGATCGGACAGATAGCGCTCAACCACTTCGCGCGCGACACGTTCGGCGGCGTCAAGATGCGTCCAGCCCTTATCGACCTGGGAAAACGCGATCGACGGAATGCCAAACAGATAGCCTTCGATGGCGGCAGCGACGGTGCCGGAATACAGCACGTCTTCGCCCATGTTCTGGCCCTGATTGATCCCGGAGACGACAAGATCGGGCTTGTCCTCGATCATGCCTGTGAGCGCGATGTGCACACAGTCGGTCGGCGTGCCGTTGACGAAACGGAAGCCCTTCTGGGCACCGTCCGTGGCTTCGAACACCGAAAGCGGGCGCTGCAGTGTGAGCGAGTTGGACGCACCGCTGTGGTTCTGCTCCGGTGCGACCACCGTCACGCGGCCCAGCGGCTGGAGCGCGCGATACAGCGCCGCGAGACCGGGCGCGAGATAACCGTCGTCGTTGGCAATGAGAATATGCATGGCGCGGATTGTAACCGAGCAACGTTAACGATTCGTGCTCACGAATGCATTGCAAGCGCTTACAAAAATTCGCCGACAAGGCGACCAGAGGATCGCGCTCGATCGAATCGAACGATCGTGCTTTTATTCGGTTACACTGCCTGACAAAATCGCGTCCGATGCGCGCGAGATGACGAACAATCCAACGCAAGACCGTTCAGGAGACACATGATGAAAGCTGTCGTCTGCAAGACCTGGGGCCCGCCCGAATCGCTGGTGATCGAAACGTTGCCGGACCTCTCGCCGGGCGCCGGTGAAGTCGTCATCGATGTGAAGGCCGCGGGGGTGAATTTTCCTGACGTGCTGATCATCCAGAACAAATACCAGTTCAAGCCGGAGCTGCCTTTTACGCCGGGCTCTGAAGTGGCGGGCGTGGTGAATGCGGTGGGCGAAGGTGTGTCGCACCTCAAGGCGGGCGACCATGTGATCGCCTTCCTCGGCCAGGGCGCGTTCGCTTCGCAGGTGAAGGCATCGGCCAAGGTGGTGATGCCGATGCCGCCGGGCATGGCGTTCGACACCGCCGCGGCGTTCACGCTCACCTACGGCACGTCGCACCATGCGGTGGTGGATCGTGGGCAATTGAAGGCCGGCGAAACGATGCTGGTGCTGGGTGCGGCCGGCGGCGTCGGGCTGGCAGCCATCGAGATCGGCAAGGCTATCGGCGCGCGCGTGATCGCTGCGGCGTCGAGCGATGAAAAGCTCGCCGTCTGCAAGGATCACGGCGCCGACGCGCTCATCAACTACTCGACCGAAGACCTGCGCGAGCGCATCAAGGAACTGACCGACGGCAAGGGCCCGGATGTGATCTATGACCCGGTCGGCGGCATTTACGCTGAACCGGCGTTCCGTTCGATTGCGTGGCGCGGCCGCTATCTGGTGGTCGGTTTTGCCAATGGCGAGATCCCGAAGATGCCGCTGAATCTGGCGCTGCTCAAGGGCGCGTCGCTGGTGGGCGTGTTCTGGGGTGACTTCGCACGCCGCGAGCCGAAGGCCAATCTGGCGAACATGATGCAGATGCTCGGCTGGATGCAAGAAGGCAAGATCCGGCCGCACATCTCGGCGCGTTATCCGCTGGAACAGACCACGCAGGCGCTGCTGGACATGGCGGCGCGCAAGGTGACGGGCAAGGTGGTGATCCAGCCCTAAGCGTTATCCGCGACCAACGAAAAAGCCGCGCCGGGCCGGTTGAGTAACAACCCACCCGGCGCGGCTTTTCTTTGGGCGCAACGCCCGATCAGGCGGCTTCTTGCAGCGTCGGATAGTCGGTGTAGCCCTTTTCCTGGCCGCCATAGAACGTCGAACGATCCGGCGCGTTCAGTGCCGCGCCAGCGCGGAAGCGCGCCACCAGATCCGGGTTGGCGATGAACGGACGGCCAAACGCCACGGCATCGGCCAGACCGGAGGCGATCATCTGCTCGCCCTCTTCCGCCGTGTAGTTGCCGCACACGATGAGCGTGCCCTTGAACGCGTCGCGTAGTTGGCGGCGGAAATCGTTGGACAGCTCCGGGCCGCCCGCCCAATCCGGCTCGGCGATATGCAGATAGGCGATGCCGCGCTTGGTCAGTTCACGCGCGAGGTACAGCGCGCTTTCCTCAGCCTGTGCGTCGGCAATGTCGTGCGCGACGAAGTGCGGCGACAGGCGGATACCGACGCGATCGGCGCCGATCTCGGCGATGGCCGTGTCGACCACTTCGAGGATCAGCCGTGCGCGGTTCTCCAGCGAGCCGCCGTACTGGTCGGTGCGCTGGTTGCTGTTGGTCGACAGGAACTGGTGCAGCAGGTAACCGTTGGCGGCGTGGATTTCGACAAAGTCGAAACCGGCGCGACGTGCACGCAGCACGGCCTGGCGGTATTGCGCGATGACACCCGGAATCTCTTCCGTGGCCAGGGCGCGCGGCTCGCTGGTCGGTACATTCCCGGGGGTGCCGTCGGGCTGCACGACAAAGCTCTGCGCGCCGTTGGCGACGAGGGCCGACGGTGCGACCGGCGCTTGACCATTTTCCTGCAGCAGCGTGTTCGAAATACGGCCCACGTGCCAGAGCTGCTGCGAGATGCGGCCGCCCTTGGCGTGCACGGCATCCACGACGGTCTTCCAGCCGGCTTCCTGTGCATCGGTGTACATGCCCGGCGTCCAGGCGTAGCCCTGGCCCTGACGAGAGATTTGCGTAGCTTCCGTGACGATCAGGCCCGCGGTGGCGCGTTGCGCGTAGTAGGTCACGTTCAGTTCGGTCGGTACATCACCCGGCTGGCCGGCACGCGAGCGCGTGAGCGGCGCCATCACGACGCGATTGGCCAGGGTCGTGCGACCGGCCTGAACAGGGGACAGCAGTTGTTGGGTCATATCAGCTCCTGGAAGAGAGACTATTCGACCGGTCATCTAGAACCGGAGTCAAAGAAAAAGCGAGGAACGTGCCTCGCCGGCAATGGATTCAGTGGTGTCAATGATGTGTTGGCTTGGCCAGCAAGATTTCGGTTTGCGCCACGCAGCTTTTGAACGCCGCGACGTTCCGGTGCGCCTTGGCCAGCAACGCCCCGCCCATCCACATGGCGTACAGGCCCTCGGCCAGCTGGTGCGCATCGTGCACAGGCGCCAGGGAGCCATCGGCCACGCCCGCCTCAATGGCGCGGGCAATGCGATCCACCATGCGCGTCATCCCGGTCGACAGCACCTTGCGCATCGGCTCTGACAAGTCAGACACCTCGCCCGATAGCTTGACGGCCAAGCAGGTGACCTCGCAGGCGCTGCGCTCGTGTAGGTCGATCCAGGCCATGAAATAGCGCAGCAGCCGGTCGCGTGCGGTCAGGCGTGTGTCGTTGAACAGGCTGACGACGCCTGCGTCGTAGTCCTGAAAGTAGCGCTCCAGCATGGCGACGCCGAAATCTTCCTTGGACCCGAAGTAGTAATAGAACGAGCCCTTGGGCACCTGCGCGCGGCCGAGAATCTCCGTCAACCCGACGGCCGAGAAGCCGCGACCGAGGATCAGCTCCGCACCGGCGTCCAGGATGCGGTCGCGGGTGTCGTGCCGGGCTTCGGCGCCTTCAGCGGTGACGGGTTCGGGGTGCTTGCTCATGATGGGCTCGATTGTAGTAGACCGACCGTCTAGTTGCACGGCCTTGCCGAATAGCCCCATAGCTTGCAGGGTCGATGTGACGTTCCGGGGTCAGAGCTTCTCGGTCTCGCCGGTCTTCGGCTGCCAGCGCATCAGGCGTTTTTCCATCAGCCCGACCAGCCAATCGAGCACCAGCGCAAACACCGTCAGCACGACGATGCCCGCGAACACGGTGTTGATGTCGAACGTGCCCTCGGCCTGCAGAATCAGGTAGCCAACGCCGCGTGCCGAACCCAGATACTCCCCCACCACCGCGCCGACGAAGGCCAGGCCCACCGACGTATGCAGCGACGAAAACACCCAGCTCGTCGCGCTCGGCAGATAGACGAAGCGCAGCAGCTGCCGCTGCGACGCGCCCAGCATGCGCGCGTTGGCCAGCACCACCGGGCTCACTTCCTTCACGCCCTGATAGACGTTGAAGAAGACGATGAAGAACACCAGCGTGACCGCCAGTGCCACCTTCGACCAGATCCCCAACCCGAACCACACGCCGAAAATCGGCGCCAGGATCACGCGCGGCATCGAGTTGGCCGCCTTGATGTACGGATCGAGCACTGCCGATGCGGCCGGGCTCAGCGCAAGCCACAAACCGGCGCCTAGACCGGTGGCCGTGCCGATGGCGAAGGCCAGCACGGTCTCAGCCAGAGTGACGCCGAGGTGCTGGTAGATGTCGCCTTCGGTGACGAACCATGCCCAGATGCGCTGGGCAACGATCAGCGGCTCGCCAAAGAAGAACGCGACCTCCTGCGAACGCGTAGCGAAGTGCCACACACCCAGCGTGACAACCAACAGGCCCAGCTGCCAAGTGCGCAGCGCCAATGGGGAAAGCGAACGATTAGCCATGAGAGAGTTCGGTCGGATTCGGTTCAAGCCACACGGCGATGTTGGGCGTAGCCCTTGAGCACTTCTTCGCGCAGCACGTCCCAGATGCGCGAGTGCAGGTCGACAAAGCCGGCCTGGTCGCGAATCTCGGCCACATCGCGCGGGCGCGGCAGGTCGATCACGAACTCGCCGATGGGGTGCGTGCCCGGGCCGGCGGCCAGCACGACCACGCGGTCGCTCATGGCAATCGCCTCGTCCAGATCATGTGTGATGAACAGGACAGCCTTTCGCTTGGCGGCCCATAGGTCCAGCACCTCGTTCTCCATCAACTGACGCGTCTGGATGTCGAGCGCAGAGAACGGCTCGTCCATGAGGATGATGTCCGGGTCGAGCACCAGCGTCTGCGCGAGGCTCACGCGCTTGCGCATACCGCCGGAAAGCTGATGCGGATAGCGATCTTCAAACCCCGACAGGCCCACACGTTCCAGCCACGACATCGCCAGATCGCGCGCATCCTTGTCGGGCGTGCCGCGAAATTCCAGCCCCGCCATCACGTTATCGAGCGCGCTGCGCCACGGCATCAGCGCTTCGGCCTGGAACATGTAGCCGGCGCGGCGATTGATGCCAACGAGCGGCTCGCCGAACACGCGCACCTGCCCCGAAGACGGCTGCAGAAGCCCCGCCGCCAAGTTCAGCAAGGTGGACTTGCCGCAACCGGTCGGGCCGACCACCGAGACGAACTCGCCGGCCTGCACATCCAGCGTGGTGTTTTGCACGGCGGTGTAGCGCTGGCCCGGTTGGTCGGGCGAGATGAAGGTGCAGGTGATCTGGTCGAACGAAAGCGCGGGCGTCGTCATCATGATGTGCGGTCCAGAAAAACAATGCGCCCGGGCAAAACCGGGCGCATTCATCAGTCCGTCGGACTTATTTGTACTTCGCGTTGGCCTTCTGCACGAAGGTATTGGTGAAGGTTTGATCGAGCTTGATTTGCTTGCCCTTCACTTCCGCGTCGAACTCCGAGATCGTGTGCAGCGCCGTGGCCGGCCCGTCGGTCGGCATCGTACCGTCCGGCGAGATGGCCTCACGCACCTTGTCCCACGCGGCCAGGTACAACGCGCGGTCGCCCAGCAGGTAGGCTTCCGGCACGGTCTTGACGATGTCCGACGGGCCGGCCTTCTGCAACCACTTGAGCGCGCGCACCATGGCGTTGGTCAACGCTTGCGTCGTATTCGGGTTCTTCTGGATAAACGCGGTGGACGCATATAGGCAACCGGCCGGCATGTTGCCGCCGAACACCGCTTTGGTATCGGCCAGCGTGCGGGTATCAGAGATGACGCGCACTTCGTTCTTCTGCGTGAGCATCGACATCACCGGGTCCAGGTTCGCCAGCGCATCGATCTGGCCTGCGCGCACGGCGGCAATCGCGCCGCTGCTCGGGCCCACGCCGATGATCGACACCTCATTCGGCTTGATGCCGGCACGCGCCAGCACGTAGTTGACCATGATGTTGGTCGACGAGCCCGGTGCGGTCACGCCGATCTTCTTGCCCTTCAAATCGGCGATCGACTTGTAGTTGGGCATCGTCTTGTTGTTGACGGCCAGCACGATCTGCGGGGCACGGCCTTGCAGCACGAACTCCTGATACATCTGGCCCTTGGCTTGCAGCACCAGCGTGTGCTCATACGCGCCGCTCACCACATCCGCGCTGCCGCCCACCACGGCCTGCAACGCCTTGGCACCGCCGGCAAAATCGACAACTTCAACGTCCAGGCCTTCGTCCTTGAAGTAGCCCAGGCGCTCGGCAATCGTCAGCGGCAGGTAGTAGAACAGCGCCTTGCCGCCCACCGCGATGGTGACTTTGCTCTTTTCAGGTTTGCCCTGCGCCAGAGCGGCAGGGCTGGCTGCCAGCAGGCTCGTCGCGCACAGCGCTGCGCCCATCCATTTCGCCCAGCGGCTGATGCCTCGTGTCCCCATGCTCGTCTCCTGAATTGCGTGTTCCATAGCGTTCACTGCCTCGGCGGCGATATTACCGCAACGATTTGCAACACAACATGCGGGATCGTCCTAGCTGTTTAGCGATTTAGCCTTTGGCTTCGGCAACGATGCCCTGCGACACCAGCGCGTCGATCTGCGCATCGGTCAGGCCGTGGCTGCGCAGCACATCGCGCGTGTGCTGGCCCAGGCGCGGGGCGCTGGCCTGCACCGCGCCCGGCGTGCCGGAAAGCTTGGGCACGACGCCCGGCATCTCCACGTCGATACCGGACTGCGCGCGCACGGTTTCGATCACGCCACGCGCGCGGTAGTGCGGGTCGGCAGCAATATCGGCGATGGTGTAGATCGGGCCGCTGGGCACTTCGGCATCGTGCAGCGCAGCCAAAACGTCGGCGATGGGCAACGTGCCCGTCCAGGCGTTGATGGCGGCATCGATTTCACCCGCCCGGGCGGCACGGCCGTCGTTGCGGGCCAAGCCGGGATCGTCCGCCAGGTCTTGCCGCCCCATGTGTTGCATCAGGCGGCGGAAGATGTTGTCGCCATTGGCAGCGATCAGCACGTACTCCCCGCCGGCACAGCGATAAGCATTGGACGGCGCAATGCCCGGCAACGCCCCGCCGGCCGGTTGGCGAATGGCGCCGAACACCGAGTATTCAGGCAGCAGGCTTTCCGTCAGATTGAAGACGGATTCAT
>Ga0070659_100001574_pt1 | contig 16436 bp, 17 predicted proteins | sample KBSC23metaG_FD_64666 | JGI IMG/M metagenome (GOLD analysis project Ga0070659, IMG submission 64666) | Corn rhizosphere microbial communities from Kellogg Biological Station, Michigan, USA - KBS C2-3 metaG | ecosystem: Host-associated > Plants > Roots > Rhizosphere > Soil ... | reverse complement strand
TATCGAGCGATTAGTTCAGGCGGAGCGTGAGCCCAAGGCGCGCCATGACATAATGATAGTCACCGCCGCCGCCGCTCAAGGAGGTGTTCGAATATTGAACCTGACCGAAGGCCTGCAGCCTGTGTGACGAAACGGGGCTCTCGATGCGCAGGTCGGCGAGGCGCGCCGCGTGCCACTGGCTGCCGGTCGCCTTTTGCGCCCCATAGCCGAGCGCGACGAGATACATCCAGCCTGAGCGGTCGAACCGGCGCATCTGCACGACCGGCAGGATCTGGGCGAAATTGCGCGGCGAATAATAATCGAATTCGCCCGGCACCGTGGAATGATAATAGCGGGCGCGGAGCTGTGCGCTGAGGCCAATAGCCGGCTTGATCACATGGACGTAGGACCCGCGCACGTGCAGCCGCTCGTTTCTGCCGGTAAACTTCTGAAAGCCGCCCATCGCATTGAAGATGTCGCGCCTGCCGGCGGGAAAGTCGAAGCTCGCTCCGACGAACGTATAATAGAGTCCTTCGTCGACGCCGCGCGGCGTCTCGACGATGTCGCGCTCGACGAAGAATTCCTTAGACCAGTCGGCGGCGCGCAGCGTCGCCGAGCCGAGCACTGTATCGCCGTTGGTCCCCACCCTTGCCCGCCAGCGCCATTTGGCACCCAGCCGGTCGGCAAGGTCGAGATAGACGCGCTCCTGCCTGCGGCTATGCTGCCCCTGTGGACTGTAGCGCGCAGTCTCCAGATCGATTCCCTTATACTCGTCCGGCCCCTTGAAACTCCACAGCGCGCGGCCGAGCAGCTTGACGACATCGGTCTTGTCCGAATCCGTGCTCATCCAGAGCTCGACGCCCGTGGTGGGTTCGAACGGCTGGCGAGCTTTTGGCGCTGCGGGCTGCTCCGCGCCCGCCGGCGTGAGCGCCGCCGACAGCGCAAGCATCGCCGGAACACAGCGACGGGCGATGCTCATCACTTGGTTCCCCATTTCTTGCGCTGGCCGGTCAGTTCCGAAATGTACCCCCAGAGGCAAACCGGCTGCATGATGATCGGATAGGTCAGAACGTAAAAGAGCAGTCCGACGAAGTTGCGGCGAACGTGAAGGCCCTGGCTGTGAAACATTTCGCTCTGGATTCTGAAGATGATAATGTTCCAGACGGCCGCGAGCGGGAGCAGCAGCAGGGTGAGCGGGCCGGCGATCCAATAATAGCCGAGGAGTGCAGCGACGAGCCCGGGGATAAAAATGAAGGTGAAGGTGAGGTCGAGCGGCAGAAACAGGCAGTTCCACCATACGAACAAAGTCGTCAGCCGCGGCTTGAACAATAGTCTTTTGTGCCGCTGGAGCGCCTCGATCAGTCCGCGCGACCAGCGCTTGCGCTGGCGGTAGAACTGGCGGAATGTGGTGGGTGCATCGGTAAAGACAATCGCGTCCTCGGCATAGCCGACCCGATACCCCCGCTCGAGCATTGCCCAGGTCATGACGATGTCTTCGCCAACGAAGTCCGGCCAGCCGCCGACGCTTTCAAGGGCGCTTTTCCGGTAGAGCGAGAATGCGCCCTGGGCGACGAGGGTCCCATGGTACATGCTCTGCATCCGCTTCACCGCGGAAATGCCGTGGAAATAGTCCCATTCCTGCGCCGCGGTGAGGAGTGTCGCGCGGCTGTTCCGGACCAGCACCGCGCCGGCTACCGCCATCGTACCGGGCGGGTCGGAGAGGTAGCGCTCGACGATCTTCGTCAGGCTGTCCTGGCGAAGGCGGCTGTCGCCGTCGATGGTGCAGATCAGCTCGTGGCTCGCAACTGAAAGGCCGTTGTTGAGCGCCGCCGCTTTACCTCGATTTTCCTCAAAGTCGAGGAGGCGGATCGAAATGCCGGCCGATTTTGCAAGCGCGGCATTAGCCGCTTCAAACTTCGCGATCGTTCCATCGGTCGACCCGTCATTGATGACGATCGCCTCGACCGGTCCTGGATAATTCAGCTGAACGATGCTTGCGAGGGTCGCTGCGATCCCCTCTTCTTCATTGTAGGCGGCGATGAGGATGGTCACTCCCGGATAGGCCAGTGGCACTCGCCTCGCCGGCCGCCGGTCGAGCAGCAGCGACGTCGCGAGAAAAGCGTTCATGAAGCCCGGGACGAAGGCGATGAAGGTCAGGACCCAGAGCGCGAAAACGGGATCGGTCAGATCGCCAAGATCATGCATCCAGGCGCTGGCAAGATAGACGCTGAAGGTCGTCCACGCGGTCGCGACGCAAAGCGCGATCGCGAACTTCCACCGGATCGCCAGGTAACGGCGCCGATGCGGGTGCGTGAGGTGAAGATCCTCGACTCTGACAGGCGCATTCATGTTCGCGTCAACTCTGGGTTCGGCCCACCCTACGGTGCGGCCCGCAACTCTTACGCACTTAAGGTAAAGAGAATGTTCACCCTGGCGCGGAATTAGGAGCGAGAACGACCGGCCGCGACTTGCGGCTCGCCTTCTCAGTCGGCGTGCACGCCGCCGGCATATGCGGAATTGGCCTCGTCATAGCAGTCGCGCTGAAGTGCGCGTTTTCCCGGATCGGCGTCCGATCCCTTAGCTCGTCTCAAGTTCCCTCGCTCGGCCGGCCTGCCAGGGCCGGACTGTGGCGCTCGGCCGATTTCCACATCACCAGCATGATGATTGCGAGCTTGCGGGCCAGTGCAACTCTCGCCCGGGCACGTCCGCCTCTCTGTTCACGACGAGCATGATCGAAGACGTCGAGTAGGCGCTTCAGTCACGAAGGGCGAGGGAACGACTGCTTCAGAACAACGATCCGCCACGGTCGACTTGGGTGTGCGCCCTAACGAGCGCGCGGAATTCAAGAGTTCCCGAACGAGGCGAGTATTGAGGCCGATCCTTGACCGTCCGACCCGGATTCATGCGCCAATCGTTGCAGTGCATCACGCACTCGCTGGAGGTCCGCGATCCTGTCGTTCAGCGCCCGCGCACGCAGGCGGGCAAGTTCACGGACGCTTTCCCGATCCTTACATGCATCGAGCTCCAGAAGCTCCTTGATTTCGCTAAGGCTGAAACCCGCCGCAGAAGCCCGCCTGATGAACTGAAGTCGCCGAACATCCCCGGGGCCGTAGCGACGGATTCCGCCGTTTCGCCCCGGAGTCTCGAGTAAGCCGAGGCGCTGATAGAAACGGATCGTCTCGGCGCCCACGCCGCCGGCTGCGGCGAGTTTTCCGATGCTGAGCGAGCGGCTTTCCTGTCTTTGTACCATGTCCGGACCTTAATCAGCGCCGGCTCGGCAAGCGAGGCGTCGTCGGCGCGCCGAACAGCATGCCTGGTGGCACATGAACGGTCCACTGGAAGAATTTCTAACTTGAAAAAGTTGCTGTTTCGGCGGGTCGCCGGAGCCATTCGAAGAGCCAGGCGCAACAGGTTCATAATGGATCGAAAGAGCACTGCTCAATAACCGATGAACTGTAGGAGACCTGATGCGTAGACGCCCGATCAGAAAATGGAGGTGCAAGTGCGCGGAGGAACCTCGTTATTCCTGCTGCTTGCCCTGTTGTCGGGCAATGGCGGCCTAGGAGCCGCACAAGCCGCCAGTGCCGGCCAAATCGGCACGACTTCGAAAGGCTCGGTAGCGGTCAGAGTCACAGTGCGGCCTCAACTGCTCTTGTGGCGCGCCGCGGCGCAGAACTCCAGTCCGGAAGGGGTCAAAGTGACAAGTGCGACGGCCGAACGGATTTGTCTTTCGGCAAGCGACACTTCGAGCAATTACTACGCACTGCTGCAGGGTGCTGAAGATCATTCCGGCGCCAGCCGCCCAGCTGTGCTGGCGAAGAATGGAGCCGCGACATCCAACTGCGGCACTGCCGGCGCCGCCAGCACGATGAAGGTCACCGAATATAGACTGCCTTCCGCTGACCTCGGGCGAGCGTATATCTTGCTCATTGGTCCCGAATGATTCGAGGCTCGGATCTCCAACGGAAGCGGCCGCCGCGAAGTTCGCAATATGATTGGAGTCCCCGGAACGCCATAACCCGCTCGGTCCACGCCTCGCTGCCGCCTGAGAAACGGCTGTCGGGCGATCAGGTGTAAGGGCGCACCGGGCAGGAGCCGGCCTTGAACGTTCCCCGACGCTCTGAAGGCGGATGCTCGGTTGGGCAGAAGCATTCGTCCGCGGCGTTCGACGCTGCAGGGCTCAGCTGCGGGGAGCGGCGCTGCGGGGCTGCGTGGAGAATGGTCCTCACCCTTCGGCAGGAACCGCTCCCAGACGCCGAATAGGCGGGCGCGTTCCGGCTGTCCTGTTTTCGGACGCTTCGCATCCGAGCGCTTTCTGTGCGGCAAACAGGCCTCCATTGCTGACGGTTCGACCGTCACCGGCGCCGACTCCTGCAGCTACTCCAAGGATGATGAGTGGAAAGCGAATCCGACCCCTTCGCGGGGCAGCCCTATCTTCAAGTCCTGCAGCAGCTCCAGTCCGCAATCGAGACCCTGGATAGCCTTGATGCTCCGGGTCATATCGCGGCCCACATCGATCTTGCGTTACATCAGATCCAGGACCTGATCGACGGCGAGATTGCCGGCGGGCGGCTCGATCAAAGCGACCGGAAAGCGGCGCCCCAATGATCGGCGAGTTGCTTGATCTTTGATGCTCCGTCGTCAGTCAAGCTTACCCACCGCCGGCCGGAGACGAGCGTATCGCTCTCCATTGCAACCAGTTTGCGTTCCTCAAGCACGGCGACCCAGCGCGCGGTTGTCGACGCAGGCGTATCGATCGCCCTTGAAAGATCGCCAAGCGACACTTTGCGGTTCCCGAGCCTGGCGGCATAGAGCTCGAGGAGCGCATCCCAGCTGGGCTCCGAAAAGAGATTCGGACCGAAAACCGCGTCGCGTTCGCGCCGCGCAATAAGGATCGACAGGATATGATCTTCCGTTGCTTCGAAGCGCGGGCGCCGGCTCTTGGGCAACAGCAAGGATTTGAGCTGCTCGAACGCACTCTGCGAGCCCGGCAGCTTTCGCCCATCTCCTGACACTGTATTTGGTTCGCGTTTTTCGGTCTGCAAATCGCAGTGCCCCCGTTTTCTACAGCATCCCACCTCCGAGACCGGGGAGCAGTGGACTGGAATTGTTAACCGGAACCTACAAACGGTTCAATTCGCCGGGGCTTATTTTGCGCAGATCCCCGCATGATTTGTAGATCGGTTTGCGAGCACCGCTTTCGAGGCGACCAAAGTTGCAAGCGCTCTAGTAGCGCCGTTCGTGCGTCCCCCACGGCAACCGTCCCGCCTTCCAAAGATACAGGGAAGCCTCGTGCGCTCACCTCAACGGAATTGTCATCGAATGAGTGCGGTTCCCCTTTTGTAGCGCCAAGCCCTGGCGCAGCACCCATGCCCGGATCGACGCTAATGCGACGCGAGTCCCGGGTTCGTTGAGGCTGCCCCATGAGACTGGCGAAAGCGCGCGCACACGAGATCGAGACCAACCGTTTTGCGCCTCGGTCCACCGGAGCTCCGCCGGTCTCGTCGGTGTTGACCAATTTCGTCTAAGGCAGACGCGCGTTGCGTGGTTGAATCTCGGCACCTCCCGGTCTCGTCAAAGGTCGTAAACCGGAAATTATCCATTATGGATTGAGTTACGATGGAAACCGGGCCGAACGCCAGTAAGCGGCAAGTAAACGCGCGAATCGCTTTTGGATGAAGCCCGCGGCAAAGGGGGGATTTATGGAAGCTCCAGTACCAGTTGAACTTATGACTCAGGCCTTGGAACTGCTTGTCAGAGCGCTTCATCTCCTCGACGAGGCCGACGCATCAGCTGATATTGGAGCCCATGTCGATCTCGCTCTTGAGCGATTGTCGCGAGCCCTCGAGCTGACGAGGGTTTCGAGCTCGATCACTCGGCAGACAGTCGAGCGCTCCGCTCACTGAACCTCGATCCGCCGGGCCAGGCGCGATAACCGATTCTGCTAAAGATCCGACCTTTTCAGCCATTTAACAGATTGTTTACGTCCCCGGTTTACATCCGAACCGGATTATTTTCGAACCAGTGGGGACAAGAAACATGATAAGTGCTCGGTTTTGCCGGCGATCGGTGGCATGCCTGTTAGGCCTCTTCGCTCACGGAGTTGCGTTCGCTGCAAGCCAGGGAACGCTCGGGACCACTTCAACGGGTTCGGTTTCGATCGGCGCCTCAGTACCCAATCGGGTCCAGCTTTCCGGCCTCTCGGACGTTGCCTTCACTAATCAGGATCCGTCCGTAGCGGCCGCCAACGCTCAGAATGTGTGCGTCTGGAGCAATTCGAGCACCAAGGGCTACAACATAACCGCCACCGGCTCCGGAACCGCAAATGCGTTCACCTTGAGCAACGGAGCGGCAACCGTGCCCTATAGCGTCGAATGGGCTGGAAGCTCCGGTCAGTCGTCCGGCACGGCCCTTTCGTCCGGAAGCGCGCTCACCGGTTTGACGTCGACCGCAACGAACCCGACCTGCTCCGCGGGTCCGGGCAGCTCGGCAAGCCTCATGGTGAAGATCAGCTCGGCGAGCTTGCAGGGAATGCAGGCGGCCACGAGCTACACCGGCACGTTGACGCTTGTCGTCGCACCAGAGTGACGCAGATCGTGGCGGCGCAACATCATGCTGCCACCCCCATGTTCGTGAGAAGGGCGCGGGGGTCGCGCTGCCCGCTTTCGCCCGGCGCCCGCTTCGCCGGCGCGACTAGCACTGCGACCCTCGCACTCGCCTGTCTGTCGCTCTGGGCCTCCCCCGCATTCGCCGACAAGGCCCGGATCACGGGCCTTGCCGACGTTGCGTTCGGAATGATCGGCAACCTCCAGGCCGACGCCGTTCGAAGCCAGAGCCTTTGTCTCTACTCGAGCGCGAGCACCAACGGCTATAATGTGACTGCCAGCGGCACGGGTCCCGGAGGCGCATTTCAGCTCAGCTCGGGCTCTCTCTCCCTCCCCTTCGAAGTGCAATGGAGCAGCTCGGCCGGGCAGAGTTCGGGCACTCAGCTCAGCCCCAACATTCCTTTTACCGGACAGGTCAGCACCGCCACCCAGCAGACATGCAACAGTGGACCAGCATCGACCGCAAGCCTGATCGTCATCCTGCGCTCGAACGCGCTCACGAGTGCGACGTCCGGCACTTACAGCGGGACCGTCGCGCTCATCGTTGCCCCGGAGTGAGTGACGGACATCATGCGCCGCCTCGCCCGCCATGTCCTTTGCCTTGCAGCGTTAACCATAAGTGACACTGCCTCAGCCGGCACCGTCAACGTCGAGCTCGGCACAAGCGGGACCCCGGCCGGGTTCGATGAGTTCGCACACCCGCGCGAAAGCCTTGTCGACATCTATTTCGGCGGACGCCGAGTCGGCGAAGCGTTGGTCATCGCAAGGCCGGGCTCCGTCCGGTTCCGGTCGGCGGACGACCTGCTCGGAAAAATCCCCGAGCTCGTCCCTTCACCGGAGCTCAGCTTGGCGCTCGCGGCCGAGCTTCCGACGAACGCCAATGCCCTATGCCGTGGAGGCGCAACGGACGGCTGCGGCATTCTCGCGCCTGACGTCGTCGGCATCATCTATGACGAAGACCATTTTCGGGTCGATGTCTTCGTCAATCCCCGTTTCCTCAAGGTCGTGAAGGCAGGCGCGGAAGGCTTCCTCCCGGTCCCGACCACACCGCTTTCGCTGACCAGCTCGGCCGCCCTTGCACTGTCGGGGACTATCGGCGGCGCATCGAGATTCAACCTTCAAAACCGGACAGTCATCGGCGTGCGCAATGCACGCATCCGGGCGAACTCTTCAATGGCGTCGGGAATAGGACTCATCGTCGATGATTTGGTCGGAGAGATCGACCGCAGGGACCTGCGCTACTCGGCGGGGCTGTTCTGGACGCCCGGCAGTGAATTCACCGGCCAGCGGCGGATCATCGGAGCGGGCGTCGGCACGCAGTTCGATACGCTCGCCGCCCAGGACACGCTCCATGGAACGCCCATCATCGCCTTTCTCGCGGAGGCATCGCGCATCGAGCTTCTGGTTGACGGCAGGCTAGTGAGTTCGCGCACCTATCCCGCCGGCAATGTTGAGATCGATACTGCAAGCTTGCCCGACGGCTCCTACCCGGTAGTGCTTCGGGTCCATCAGTCGAACGGCGCGGTCCGCGAAGAGCGCCGCTTCTTTGCCAAGAGCGTGCAGGCGCCTCCGGTCGGCCACCCGCTCTTCTATGCCTATGCCGGGGTGCTGGCGAATACGCGGCGGCATCAGCCCATCAGCCCGTCGGACACTCTATATTACCAGGCCGGGGGAGCTTGGCGCCTCACGAACAAACTCGCGGTCGACGCTGGCGCCATGGGCACGCAAGGCAAGGCCATTGCGCAGGCCGGCGCCTGGCTGATCCTTCGCCAGGCGCGCTTTCGCGTCGCCGGTCTCGCGTCAACGGCCGGCGACACCGGCGCTCTCCTGCAGGCGAGCGTCGGAGGACACGGGTCGCTGAGCCTGAACCTGGACTTGCGGCGGATCTGGTCGAGCGACGGAAAACCGCTCATCCCGCTCGCTTCGCGTATCGACACGTTCGACACGGCCGCGCCGACGGGCCTTCAGCTCGCAACCGGATCGTACACGCAGGCGACGGGCAGCTTCGGGCTGCGACTCGGCCGCGGCTATCTCGGCCTTGTCGGATCCTATCGCAAGGACGGCAGTCTGCACGCCGATTATACGATTGGGCCGAGCGTCAACTGGCCGGTGCTCACGCGCCGCAACCTGCAGCTGGTCTTCGACGCCTCGGCCCAGCGCACGCGAACGGCCACCGCCGGCTTTGCCGGCTTCAGGGTGCTCTTTACCTCGGGCGGGATGTCGGTGCTGAGCCGGGTCGGCCGAAGCATCCAGGGCGAACGGGGCGATTCCAAGCCAATGCTTTCGAGATCCGTCAGCACCATCAATGCCCAATACTCCCACGAGACCGCTGGCGGCACCTCGCTGAACCTGCAGGCCAGCGTCGACCGGGAGATCGACTCCTCGAGCCTCAGCGCTGGCACGGTCGTGAACAGCCGCCTGGGCAATGTTCGCGCCGATGTGCTTCACAGCGCCGAGGGGGCGGACAGAACCCAATATGATCTGGCCTTCGATTCGGGGCTGGCCCTGTCACGCCAGGCATCCTTGCTCGGTGCGCGCGAGGTACAGCCGAGCGCGATCATCGTGGCTCTTCAGGGCAACGCTTCAAACGCCGCGTTCGACGTCCTGGTGAACGAGGTGGCGCGGGGTCGGATCAAAGCCGGCCAGCGGCTTTCGCTGTTCGTTCCGGGCTATCGAACCTACAAGGTCCGCCTCGTTCCGAGCGCTGCCTCGCCGGTGAACTATGACTCTGGAGCGCGTGAAGTGACGCTCTATCCGGGAAATGTTCAGTCGCTCGAGTGGCTGGCAAATTCCTATTATACAATCTTCGCACAGGCGGTCTCCACCACGGGTGCCCCGATTGCCAACTCGATTGTTCAAACGACCGAGGGTATCGCCGAGACCGACGGCAATGGCTATTTTCAAGCGGACGTCAGCGAAGGCGAGCCGGTGACCATCGCCCTGGGCGACGGCGCGGCTTGCCGGGTGCAGCTTCCCAGGATGATCGTGAAGAACGACTTCGCTTCGATTGGAAAGGTGGTTTGCAGGTGATTGCGGCAAGGCGTCTGATGATCGCTGGAGCCGCAATGATCGCGGCCCTGTTCCCTGCGGCCGCCCATGCGGAGCTGGTTCTCAGCCAGCTCATCGTCGAGCTTCAGCCCGGAAAGCAGATGCGCGACGATCTCGAAATGTGGAATAACTCGCCGGAGCGGGTCTATGTCGCGCTCGAGCCGCGCGAGATCGTCGATCCTTCCCTGCCCACCCAGCGCGAGCGCCGTGAGCCCGATCCCGAGAAGCTGGGCCTTTTGGTCTCCCCGGGGCGGGCGATTCTGGAGCCTGGAGGACGACGACTGGTGAGGCTCGCGACGCTCCTGCCCGGCAGTGACCGGGAGCATGTCTATCGCGTGACCGTGAAACCGGTCGTGGGGGGCATTGACGCCAGCGACACCGGGCTCAAGATCCTCGTCGGCTATGACGTGCTGGTGCTCGTGCGGCCGGAGCGGCCGGTCGCGGGCGTCACTGCGACCCGCAATGGCAGGAAGCTGACGTTCACCAACAACGGGAACGTCAGCGTCGAATTGATGAGCGGCAAGCAATGCGACGGATCGCGCGGCCGGTGCACCGATTTGCCAGGCAAGAGGCTCTATGCCGGCGGCTCCTGGACCGTCGAGCTCGGCTCGGAGGGCCCAGCGGAATATGTGCTGAGATCGCCGGGCAAAATGGATCGCAGAATCTTTTGATTCACCTGCGCGGGCTCGAGTTGATCGCAGTGGATTGCCAGCGGCGCCTCCATCCATATGATGGCGTGAAGTGAAGCGAAACAAGGAACAGCTCCGGGAGCCGGACGGAATCGAGACTCCGCGGCAATTGGGCGAGCGCTATCGGCGCGAGCTGCGCGAACTGGTCGAGCAGGGCGAGATCAGCCCCTCTTTTGCGCGGCGCGTCATGGACGACATCTTCGCTCCTTCAGAACCAGGCGAGTCCCGACGGCTGCGCAATTCCGTGTGGCGCCGCTATGTCGCCGAGCGCACCGGAGATTTTTCCTGACTCAGGAGGAAGAGCGGGCAGTTCTTCGGAGTCCCTTCGGTTCGTGATCCCCCCACCCCCGATCGTTCCGGTTTCGACGCCGAGGCGCAGCGGGTCCGAAGGCGCATCTTGACCTTCTCGCGCATTCAATTTCGAACCTCGGTCATGTCCAGGCCCGCCTGTTCTGCGGGCCTGCTTCGTGCCTTAGATTCCTGCAGGAAACTCGAGCTCCGAGAAATACCGGTTGAGGGCCAATTTCGTATCGGGCGCCAGTTCGACGAAGATCCGCCGCAGATCGCACGGATCATTGCGCCGCACGATCAGGCCCTGTTTCTCCATCAATTTCAGCCAGCGCAAAGCGGTCGTGGCGGGAACTGCTGCGGCTGCGCACGAGCTCGATATAGCAACGCGCCTTTGGCAAGCGTCGGCATGAAGAAGGTTGAGCAGGATGTCCCACGCCGGATCGGCAAACAGCTCTTCCGAGAAATAGTGACTGCGAAGACGGCGTGCGCGAATGACAGCCCCGACGATTGCCGCCGAGACCTCGGGCGCGTTGCTCGTTTGGGCAGCAACCGCTTCGGAGGCTGAGGGCATGGTTGAAAGCTGGGCGAGTGTCCCGGCGATGCGGCTGACTTCGTTGCTTAGCTGGAGCAGGCTATCGACCTTGGCGTCTTTTGAATAAGCGGTCATTCAACTCTCCCAACACGATGAACGTCCGAGCCGGTGCAAGACTAACCCGCATTCCGGATAAATGTCTCCCCACTTTTGAATCCAAAACGGTGGCAAATGCCGAATTTATTGTGGCATGTTGCATTGGCTGCAGCATCGACAAGCGCGGAGCGCCCGATCGACCAATTTGGCCCAATGCCCTCGGGCCGCTGACAAGCTGTTGCTTGAGCGGTTGATTTACGGCCCCACTACATTTCATTCCGCTTTGGTTGCCAAATGGATGGAAGAGTCGCCAAAGGCGCTTCGAAACGGTGCGTGACCCAATCCCGATCGGCGATCCATCTGCCTGCGGGATTGCCGGCGTCCGCGGCACCGCATGCTGGCTTGCCCTGTCGAAAGGCTGGTTAACTGGAGCAGTTATTCATGGGAACCGATTTCAGATCGAGCGGGTTGCGCACGAGTGCCGATCCTCAACTTGAGCTTCGGTACACGAGCAGAGCGGGCGGCCTCGCTTCGGGGCCGCCCATTTTCCCCTTGCTGCTGCGACGGCCCTCAGATGATCAGCCTCGGGCCCTGGAGTCTGGCGGCCTGGTTTCCGAGGCAGACCGGCGCGGCAATCAGCCTCATCCACCGATTTGGGCCAGCGGCCGGGTGAATTTCCACGTCGATGGTGAATCCACGCCTGTGACTGATGGCGTAGGAGCGGAGGCGCTCCATCTGGGCGGGTGAGCCCTCGCAATAAAATGCAACCGCTTCGGTGCGAGAAATCAGTGGGCCGTGCGATGAATTATTTTGACCCACTTCAGCAGAGAAACAGCTTTCGCTGAGGGCCATCATCCTCGCGCCTATGCCGCTTCCTGCGGCTGAACGGCGTTTATGCGGCTCTTAGGTGTCGCCAATGTTGGAATTAAAGCGGGGGAAATTGGTCAACGGGCGGAAGTACGAAAAGCGTGCGGAGTTTACTTTCTGTTTGGAAAAATCGGTTAGCTACAATCAAATCGATGCGGCGCTTGGCTGCACCTTTGGTCGGAATCGCATGGCGAGGATGGCGAGTTCGCTTCAAGACCTGATGCAGCGCTTTATCGGCGCGGACCTCTCGACCGTGTCGGGTCGAGCGCTCGTTGAAGAACGATTCTGGTCACTTCGGCGCCAGATTCCGATCATTTATCTGCTCGGCTTCGTCAACCTGTCCGCAATGGAACTGGCCTCAAACGGGAAGCTCTCTCCGGGCGTCAACTTGCCGACATTCATCGCCGCCTGCGGGCTTCTCCGCGTGTGGCACTGGTTTCGTCCGCGCGCGGAAATCAGTCATGAGCTCATGGTCGGGAGGATGAAGCAAACCGTTTGGTTCGCAGCGGCCGTTTGCCTCGCTGTGTGCATGCGCTGCCTGCAATTGTTCGCGGTCGGTGACGCGGCATCGAACATGGCCGTCATGCTGTTCGGGGGGCTCACGGCCATTGGGGTCGCCTACGGCCTTACTGCACTTCCCGCGGCTGGCCGCATTCCGCTCGTCCTGATCATCGGACCGTTGTCCTTCGAGGCGCTGCTTTCGGACGATGCCCATTTCGCCGGCGCCGCCTTCGGTCTCGTCGTCGCTGCCGCGCTGACGATGCGGTTGCTCGGCGCTCACAGCAAGCATTTTACGGAGGTGATCCGATCGAGATCCGCAGTCGAACGGGAGCAGCAGCAGGTGCAGCTCGCGCACCACGAGGCGCTCGTGGCCGCGACCACGGACTTCCTGACGGGCCTTCCGAACAGGCGCGCCTTCGTTGCGGCAATGGACATGGCCGCCTCAAAAAAGAAGCGCGACGCTTTCTTCGCGGTCGCCATCCTCGATCTCGACCGGTTCAAGACGGTCAATGATACGTTCGGTCACGCCGCCGGCGATAATTTGCTGAAGGAAGTCGCCGTGCGCCTAGATCGGACTGTCGGGAAGCGCGGTTTAGTCGCACGCCTTGGCGGCGACGAGTTTGGAATATTGCTCCCTGACGTGCGCAGCGCCAAGGTCGCCGAGACAATCGGCCGTGAGATCCTCGCCGGGGTCACCGGATCGGTCTGGATCGAAGGACGGGAAATCCCCACTTGCGCGTGCTGCGGGCTTGCAATCTCGCAGCCACGGGAATTGAAATCGCCCTCACGGCTGATGGCCGACGCCGACCTTGCGCTCTACCAGGCCAAGGCAAGCCCCTCTCATGGATTGGCCGTCTTTGAAAATCACATGGAGGCCCCGCGCCGCCGGCAGATGCAAATCGAGGGTGCCCTTCTGGCGCCGCAGGTCCTCGAAAATCTACGGGTGGTCTTCCAGCCGATTTTTGACCTCCGGAATGGCCAGGTCATTGCTCATGAAGCGCTTGCACGGTGGAGCGACCCCGAGCTGGGCGCGATTCCCCCGGCGGAATTCGTGCCAATCGCCGAGCAGCTGAATCTGATCGATAAGATCAACAACCATTTGATGGCGATCGCCTTCGCCAAGGCTCGGGACTGGCCGGCGAACGTCAAGCTGTCGTTCAACCTCAGCGCGGTCCAGCTTTGCTCGGCCGGCACTGCCAAGTGCGTCCTCGACGCGTTGGAATCCGCCGGGCTCAACCCCGCCAGGCTCCAGGTCGAAGTCACCGAAACGGCGCTTCTCGGCGATTTCGAGCGCGCGCGCGCCACCCTGACCGAGCTCCGAGATGCGGGCGCGACGATCGTGCTCGACGATTTTGGCGCGGGCTATGCGTCGATCGGCTATTTGCGCGAGCTGCGCTTCGATCAGATCAAGCTCGACGGGAGCATTGTGACCATGGCGCAGCACGGTATCGACGGGATGCGGCTGCTCCAAGCCGTCATTGGCCTCTGCGAGATCCTGGGCGTCTCAACCATCGCCGAGCATGTCGAAAGCGAAGCCCTCATGAAGCTTGTGATCGATCTCGGCTGTACCGGCGGGCAAGGCTTTTGGCTGATGGCTCCGGTCCCTGCTGAAAAACTTCCGCATTTTGCTACCCCAAGATCGATCGCCACCGTTGCCGGGGCAGAGCCGTCTCGCCATGTTGCCTAGCTTGGATTCACGCCTCGACATTCGGATCTAACCACGGTTCGACCGTGGCGGCCTATTTCGACGGCGACCCTAGCACCGCCTTCACAGTCGACGGCACGACCGGCGGACGCCACGAAGTCGACGTCGATGCGGGATTGAACGTGGTGTACGAGGATGGATCAATCTTCCTCGGCTATCAGGGCACCATTCGCAAGGACATGAGCGATCATGGAATCCAGGCCGGCGTGCGATTCCTTTTTTAAAGAACGCTACCTCGTCGGGCATCAACCCATTGCGGACAATGGACCGTCAGTTCGATTGGACGTGCGCGAGGCCGCGCTCTCGGTGACCAAATTCCGATCGAGGGTTGAGCCCCGTTCCGCAACGCGGCAGAATCGACCCCATTTCAATAGGCACGCTCAGAAGCGTGGGGCATCTTTTCGGGGTTCGATTCTGCCGCTTCCGCAACTTCCGGTTCAGCGCGCAGGTTCGTAGTTTGCGCCGCTCTTCCACATTGCGAGCATGATCACGGCGAGTTTGCGTGCTAGCGCAACCCTGGCCTTTCCGCGGCCTCGCCTCTCTTCGACACTCGACGCCCAAGTTCGCAACAGCGAATCGGTGCTGCTCCATCGCATGAACGATAGGGCAGCATGGACCAGCAAAGTTCGCATCGCGCTGTTCCCCATCTTCGAGATTCGACCATGCCTCATCGCCAGTCCGGATTGGTAAAGTTTCGGCGTGAGGCCAAAGTAAGAGCCGATGTCCGCCGAGCGCCTGAAGCGATGGGGATCGTCAACAGTTGCGTAGAAGGTTAATGCGCAATGCGTTCCGACTCCCGGTATCTCCATGAAACGCCGGCAAATTTCGTTGTTGGAGGCGAAGCGCGTTAGTTCCCGGTCGATTGTGCTTTGATAAGCGAGCAGCTGCTCACAATGATCGAGCAAAAGACGCAAGGCCGAGGCGAGCGGATTGGGAGTTTTGCCGAAGAGATTCCTGAGTTCGGCTTCGACCTGTTCTCGCAGTTGCATTGATCGCTTGCAGCGGCGGATCCGGCCGCCGTAGAGTTCAATCTGTCGGCAAAGCAGGTTTGTCGCCGATACCCGGTGGCGGATCAGGCGACGGCGGATCGTTAACCGTGACTGCAGGATCTGGCTTTCGAGGCTTTTCAGGTAGACCTTCGAGATTAGGGGCGTTCCGACGCGGCCGGCCTCCGCGATTCCGAACGCGTCCCCAGCATCCGTTTTGTTTCGGCGACATCTCAGAAACTTGCTAAGCTGGCGCACTTCGTAGAGGTCGACGGAATAGCCGAGACTGCGGAGACCTCGAGCGAGGCTCACCCCGGGTCCGGTTTCCATCCCCACTCTCGCCGATCTCCGGCGCCTCAACCACTTAATCTCTTGGTGGATGCTCTTCAGTGTGCTGGGACAGGTTGCCTCGTGTAATACGTCCGCCGATTCATTGATGATGCACAAGCTGGTGGTCTCTACACCGACATCCAGGCCGGCCCAGAACTTCGTCACGACGTGATCCTAACAAGCACCGGAGGCCCCGCCCCATTCCGGGTGGATCAGAGTTATTGTAAATCAGAACTCGGAGTCGGGGTCTCCCCTCGGATAATACACCTGTGCGTGTCCATCCTCCAGTGCAGCCTTTTTGATTCGATCGAAGACCTCATTCACCGCATTGAAACCGAGCAGCACGCTGCGCGAGCAAGAAGACCTAACGACGCACCATGCTGCTGTTTGGCCGGTCTTTGGGTTGGTTCCGGACGCGGCGCGCTCAAATGTCTAAGTGCATTTCTTGTCGCCGCAGTGAACTACGTCTGGTGGACCCTCCGGGTTGAACCACACTTGCCAAATCCCTGTATCACGACACTTCACCGTCCACTCGTCTGTGCCATCCAGACCGCCTTTCAGCACGCCCTGGGTAACCGCGATAACCGGATTGGACGATGAAGGAGCGAAGGACGTCGAGGCGCATCGGTCCGTCAGCTGCGACCAGGCGAAAGGAGGCGTCGTTCGTGGGTACGACATGGGAGCCCAACTCGCGTGATGCATAGGACACCGCCTCCTCATCAGACGCGTTGTGGTCCTCGGTCCCACAGCTGGTCAGCCAAAATATGGCAGTCGCAACCGCTGCAACTCGGAGACGCGAGATTCTTC
>Ga0070659_100001569_pt1 | contig 16461 bp, 18 predicted proteins | sample KBSC23metaG_FD_64666 | JGI IMG/M metagenome (GOLD analysis project Ga0070659, IMG submission 64666) | Corn rhizosphere microbial communities from Kellogg Biological Station, Michigan, USA - KBS C2-3 metaG | ecosystem: Host-associated > Plants > Roots > Rhizosphere > Soil ... | reverse complement strand
CGCCGCCGCCCAGCTCGACGACGAGGCGCTGGAAGCCACCATCCGGCCGAAGCGGCTGGCCGAGTACCTGGGCCAGCAGGCGGTGCGCGAGCAGCTGTCGATCTATATCGAGGCGGCCAGGAAGCGCGGCGGGGCGCTGGATCACGTGCTGATCTTCGGCCCGCCGGGCCTGGGCAAGACTACGCTCAGCCACGTCATCGCCAACGAGCTGGGGGTCAACCTGCGTTCCACCTCCGGCCCGGTGCTGGAGCGCGCCGGCGACCTGGCCGCGCTGCTGACCAATCTCGAAGCCAACGACGTGCTGTTCGTCGACGAGATCCATCGCCTGTCGCCGGTGGTCGAGGAGGTGCTCTATCCGGCGATGGAGGATTTCCAGATCGACATCATGATCGGCGAAGGGCCCGCGGCGCGCTCGATCAAGCTGGATCTGCCGCCGTTCACCCTGATCGGTGCGACCACCCGTGCCGGCATGCTCACCGCGCCGTTGCGCGATCGCTTCGGCATCGTGCAGCGGCTGGAGTTCTACACCGCCGACGAGCTCACCGCGATCGTGCGCCGTGCGGCGAAGATCCTCCGCATCGTCTGCGCGCCGGAAGGGGCGCAGGAGATCGCCCGCCGCTCGCGCGGCACGCCGCGCATCGCCAACCGCCTGCTGCGCCGGGTGCGCGACTACGCCGAAGTGCGCGCCGGCGGCGAGATCACCCTGGCGGCGGCGCAAGCCGCGCTGGACATGCTGAAGATCGACCCGGAGGGTTTCGACGAACTGGATCGGCGCCTGCTCGGCCTGATCGTGGAGAACTTCGACGGCGGCCCGGTCGGCGTGGAATCGCTGGCCGCCGCCTTGAGTGAGGATCGCGGCACCCTGGAGGACGTGGTCGAGCCGTACCTGATCCAGCAGGGTTACCTGATCCGCACCGCCCGCGGGCGCATGATCAGCGCCAAGGGTTGGCGTTATCTCGGGCTGGTGCCGCCAGCGCGGCAGCAGCCGGCGGCGGATCTGTTCCAGGGCGAGGCCGGCGATGTCTGAGCTGGCCGTCGCACCCTTCCGCTGGCCCGTGCGGGTCTACTGGGAAGACACCGATGCCGGCGGGGTGGTCTACCACGCCGGCTACCTGCGCTTCATGGAGCGCGCCCGCAGCGAATGGATGCGCGCGCTCGGCGTCGACCAGATGGCGTTCAAGCGGGCCACCGGGCTGGCCTTCATGGTGCGCGACATGCAGATCGACTTCCTCAGGCCAGCCCTGCTGGATGATGAACTGTCGGTAACGGTGGAAGTCAAACTGTGGCGTGCTGCCAGTATCCTGTTCGCCCAGACGATCACGAAGGCGGACGGCAGCTGTCTGATTCGCGCCAGTGTGCGGGTGGCCTGCGTGGATCTTGAGCGCATGCGGCCGGCGGCGATTCCGCCCGACCTGATCCCGCACCCCTGAACCTGCCCAAGTCGAACCAGCGGAGAACCTGCAAGCAATGAACGGTGGACTGAACATTTTCACGCTGGTGGCGGATTCGAGCCTGCCGGTGCAACTGGTGCTGCTGATCCTGCTGGTGTTTTCGTTTCTGTCGTGGGTCATCATCATCCGCAAGTACACCCAGACCAAGGCGGCGCTGGAGGATGCCGAGGCGTTCGAGGAACGCTTCTGGTCCGGCGGCGATCTCGCCCAGCTGTTTCGCGAGGTCAGCAACCGCGATCGCGACAGCGGCGGCATCGAGAACATCTTCGAATCCGGCTTTCGCGAGTTCGCCCGCCAGCGCCAGCGCAAGACGCATGAAGCGCGGGCGGCGATCGAGGGTTCCGAGCGCGCGATGCAGGTGGCCGGCACCCGCGAGATCGGCCTGCTCGAGCGCAACCTGGAGTTCCTCGCCAACGTCGGTTCGATCAGCCCCTACGTGGGCCTGTTCGGCACCGTGTGGGGCATCATGGGTGCGTTCCAGGGCCTGGGCGACATGAAGGACGTCACCATCGCGGTGGTCGCGCCGCACATTTCCGAGGCGCTGATCGCCACCGCCATGGGCCTGTTCGCGGCCATCCCGGCGCAGTGGGCCTATAACCGCTACGCCACCAAGGTCGAGCGCATCGCCTCGCGCTACGACGTGTTCCAGGAGGAGTTTTCCTCCGTGCTGCAGCGGCAGATCCAGACCGACGACGCGGCCTGAGCGGAGAGCAGCCATGCGAACCTCCGGGCGCCACAAGCGCTACAAGCTGAAATCCGAGATCAACGTGGTGCCGTACATCGACGTGATGCTGGTGCTGCTGATCATCTTCATGGTCACCACGCCGATGCTCAACAACAGCGTCGACGTGCAGTTGCCGCAATCCGATGCCAAGTCTCTGCAGCAGAAAAAGGATCCGGTACTGGTGTCGGTGCTGCAGGACGGCCAGCTCTACCTGACCCTCAGCGGTGCCAAGAGGGAGCTGGTCGACGAGGACACGCTCAAGCTCAAGGTCGGTGCCTTCGTGCGCGAGAACCCGCAGGTGAACGTGCTGGTCGGCGGCGACGAGCGCGGCCCCTACGGCGGCGTGTTCAAGGTGCTGGCCGACCTGCAGCAAGCCGGCGTGGCCAAGGTCGGCCTGATGGGCCAGCCCGGCCCGGCGAACGAGCCAGGCAAGAGCGCCTCCCATGGACGAAAGTAGGGCGACGCCGAAGGCGGTCGTACTTTCCGCCGTTCTGCACATCGGCATCGTGGGGTTCCTGTTCCTTGCCGTGCTGCCGTGTTCGGCGTACGAGAATTTCTTCAACGCGCTGCACCTGCCGTCCTGGATGAACCCGATCACCTGCTCGGCGCCGCTGAAGCTGCAGGGCCCGATCATCGAGGCGACCCTGATCGGCCCCACCGGCAGCCCGCCGCCGAAGGCGGTCAAGGTCAAGCCGGTGCCCGACACGGTGCCGCCGCCGCCCACCGTGACGCCGCCCAAGCCGACGCCGGAGAAGCCGGCGGTCAGCCAGTTGCCGCCGCCGCCGAAACATCCCGACGTGGTGGATCAGGAGCGCGTGGTCGAAGACGCCGCGCTGAAGGCCGAGCAGGCAAAGAAGGTGCAAGAGGAGAAAGAGCGCCAGCGCCAGTCCGAACTGGACGCCCAGGCGGCCAAGAAGAAGGAGGAAGAACGCAAGAAACTCGACGCGATCTTCGCCAAGATGGCCGCGGCTTCGGCGCAGACCAAACAGCTGGACAGCAAGGCCAAACAGGCCCAGCAGCAATTGGCGGATCTGAAGAACGCCCAGGACAACGCGCGTTCAGACCTGCCCAATGCCTCCCAGCTGCAGACCGGCAACAACAGCCCGGACAGCGACCTGAGCAGCGAGTATGCAGCGGCCATTCAGAATGCGGTCACACCGAACTGGCTGCGTCCGGATAACATGCCGGATGTTCCATGCGATGTTCACATCGTGCAATCACCCGGCGGTGACGTCCTGAGCGCCACAGTCGACTCCAGTTGCCCCTATGACGAAGCCGGCAGGCGCTCGGTAGAGAACGCCGTGTTGCGAACCAAGACCTTGCCTTACAAGGGTTTCGAGAAAGTGTTCCGGCGCAACCTCACCTTCACCTTCAGGCCGCAATGACCAAGCCCACCCGCAAGTTCAGTCCCGGCATCGCTCTCCTCCTGCTGGCCGCAGCGGCCCTGTTCGCCGGCCCCGTCGCCGCGCAGTCGCCGCTGACGGTGGATATCGTGGGCGGCGTCAAGACCGCCACGCCGATCGTGGTGGTGCCGTTCGCCCAGCAGGGCGGCGCGCCGCTGTCGACCGACGTGGCCGACGTGATGCGCAACGATTTCAACCGCTCGGGCAAGTTCCGCTCGCTGGCCAAGAGCGACATCGTGGAGACGCCGGCGCAGGGCTCCGAGATCAAGTTCGCCACCTGGCGCCTGCTGAAACAGGACTACATCGTGGTCGGGCGCATCAGCGATACCGGCAACGGCACGCTCAACGTCACCTACGAACTGTGGGACGTCAACAAGCAGCAGGAACTGCTGGGCGGCACCTTCAGCACCCCGGCCGGCGACCTGCGCAACGTGGCGCACCGGATGGCCGACAAGATCTACCAGAAAATCACCGGCGTGCGCGGTGCGTTCTGGACCCGCATTGCCTACGTCACCTCGGTGGGCCTGGGCAACAAGACCACCTATTCGCTGATCGTGGCCGATTCGGACGGCTACAACCCGCAGGTGGCGGTGCGCTCGCGCGAGTCGCTGCTGTCGCCGGCCTGGTCGCCGGATGGCTCCAGCATCGCCTACGTTTCGTTCGAGGACGGCAATTCCTCGATCCGCATCCAGAACATCCTCACCGGGGCGCGCCAGCTGGTTTCCGCGCGCAAGGGCATCAACGGCGCGCCGGCCTGGTCGCCGGATGGCAAGAAGCTGGCGGTGTCGCTGTCCTATGTCGGCAACCCGGAGATCTTCGTGATCGACCTGGCCAGCCACCAGGAAACCCGGCTGACCAACAGCCTGTCGATCGACACCGAGCCGGTCTGGGCGCCCGACGGCCAGAGCATCTACTTCACCTCGGATCGTTCCGGCCGGCCGCAGATCTACCAGGTGGCGGCCAGCGGCGGTACGCCGCAGCGGATCACCTTCCAGGGGCAGTACAACGCCAAGGCCTCGGTGAGCTACGACGGCAAGCAGATCGCCATGGTGCAGGGCGGTGGGAACGTGTATCGTATCGTTATCCAGGATCAGAGCCTGGGCGGGCAGCAGCGCTTCATTTCGCCGGGCCCGCTGGACGACTCGGTCAGCTTCGCACCCAATGCAAGTATGTTGCTGTACTCAGCCACCGAAGGTAGTCGTGGGGTCTTGTATTCCGTATCCAGCGACGGGATGGTGCGCGACCGCCTCCGGCTCGCCGAAGGCAACGTCCAGGAACCCGCCTGGGGGCCTTATCGGGAGCCCTGAAGTTTTTTTGCCGCCACGCAGCAGACTGCGCGGCGGCATGCTGCCCATGGATCGGGCCCGAACAGCGCCTTCGGTGCGTTTCGGTTTCGGGCGGGACGCGCTTGTTGCGGACTTGCCAGTCAGAGCGACTATGCAGCATCACGCATCGTCGATCTTTCAGATGTCAGAATAACAGTCGGTCTACCGGCGGAAAGTGTTTTGTAACCTCCATCATCTGTTTGTCGGAACTCAACTCGTCATATAAAGGAACGTCACCATGAATAAGACTGTTCGCATTGCTCTGGTTGCCCTGCTCTGCGTGGGTGCAGCTGCTTGCGCCAAGAAGCAGGAAGTCAAGCCGCAGCCGCCGGTGGAGCAGACTGCGCCGACGCCGGCCGCCCCGGTGTCCGATGGCAAGTACACCCCCGCCGATCTCGATACCGATGCCTGCCTGCGTCAGCGCGTCGTGTATTTCGACTTCGACAAGTCCGAGATCAAGCCGGAGTTCCAGCAGATCATGGCGTGCCACGCCAAGTACCTGCAGGATCGCCCGAGCGCCCAGCTGCGCCTGGAAGGCAACACCGACGAGCGCGGCACGCGCGAGTACAACCTGGGCCTCGGCGAGCGTCGTGGCAATGCCGTGTCCAGCGCGCTGCAGGCCAACGGTGCCTCGGCCAGCCAGATGACGGTGATCAGCTATGGCAAGGAAAAGCCGGTGTGCCGCCAGCACAATGAGGATTGCTGGAGCAAGAACCGTCGCGTCGAGATCGTCTACACGGCGCAGTAAGAGATGAAGCGACTGGCTAATCGTTTTACAGCCAGGTTCGGCATGGCGGGCGCTCTGGCGTCCGCCATGCTGTTTGCGTTTCCGGCATTCGCGCAGGACTCCCGGCTGAGTCTGGCCGACCGGGTCAGCCGGCTGGAGCGGCAGGCGCAGAGCAACGACCAGAGCGGAACCGGCCTGGTCAACCAAATTCAGCAACTGAGCGCACAGGTGCGCCAGCTGCAGGGGCAGATCGAGGAATTGCAGCATCAGCTGCAGGTGCTCGACGACAAGAACAAGGCCCAGTACGCCGACCTCGACGCCCGCCTGGCGCGTCTGGAAGGAGGCGGCGCGGGCAATGCGCAGGCGCCGTCCGGCGGCGCTCCGGCGACGGCGACCACGGCGGCGAGCGCCGCCGGCGCATCGAGCCAGCCGGCCGCGGCCTCCAGCAGCGCCAGCGCGGATCCGGCCGCGGCACAGGCCGCCTACGACACCGCGTTCCAGTCGATCCGTGCCGGCAACTATGCGGCCGCCTCGCGCGAGTTCCGCGGTTTCATCCAGCAGTACCCGAATCACGCCCTGGTGCCCAACGCCTGGTACTGGCTCGGCCAATCGTATTTCGTCACCACGAACTACGCGGTCGCGCTGGACGCCTTCAAGCAGCTGGTCGGCCAGTTCCCGCACAGCGACAAGCTGCCCGATGCCTTGCTCAAGGTCGGTTACTGCCAGATCGAGTTGAAGCAGGTGGCCGACGCCAAGGCCACGTTGAAGCAGGTCATCGCCAAGTACCCGGGGTCGGATTCGGCGAGCCTGGCGCAGGAGCGTCTGCAGCGCCTGCAAGCCCAGTCTGGCAACTGAGGCCGGCGGTGAACGGTGACGAAGTGCGCGTGGCGTCCTCCACGCCCGCCGCGGCAGTTGCCGAGCGGCTGCGCATCACCGAGATCTTCCATTCGATCCAGGGCGAAGCCGATGCGATCGGCTGGCGCACCGTGTTCGTGCGCCTCACCGGCTGTCCCTTGCGCTGCGTCTGGTGCGATACCGAATATTCGTTCCATGGCGGCGACTGGCGTGTGATCGACGACATCCTGGCCGAGGTCGCCACGCATGGCGCCAGGCACGTCTGCGTCACCGGCGGCGAGCCGCTGGCGCAGAAGCGCTGCCTGATCCTGCTGCGCCGGCTGTGCGATGCCGGCTACGAGGTGTCACTGGAAACCTCGGGCGCACTCGATGTCTCGGCGGTGGATTCCCGCGTGCGCAAGGTGATGGATCTGAAGGCGCCGGACTCGGGCGAGAGCAAGCGCAACCTGTGGTCGAACCTCGATCACCTGTTGCCGCACGACCAGATCAAGATCGTCCTCGCCAGCCGCGCCGACTACGAGTGGGCGTGCGCGGTACTGGCCGACCGCGCGCTGGCCGACCGCTGCATGGTGCTGTTCTCGCCGGTGCACGGCGCGCTGCTGCCGCGCGATCTGGCCGAATGGATCATCGCCGACAAGTTGCCGGTGCGGTTCCAGTTGCAGTTGCACAAGCTGCTGTGGAACGACGCGGCAGGGAGGTAGGGCGAGGAGTGAGTGAAGAGGAGTGAGGGGTGAGGGGTGAGGGGTGAGGGGTGGGAGACGCAGCTTTTCCGCTTTTCGTTCGTCATTCCTGCGAACGCAGGAATCCAGTGTCTTTGGGAGTGCAAAAACCTCTTCGAGGTTTCGTTGCGCTGAGGATCAGGACGCCGTGCGCTGCTCGCTCTTCTCTCACTCCTCGCTTTTCCGTGCGCTGCGGCCTGTGCTGCTGCACGCGCTTTTTCCGGCCGGTGACCGGCCGTATCAGCAAGTGGACGCCAACGCATGTCTGACATTTCCCCCCGCAAGGCCGTCATCCTCGTTTCCGGCGGCATGGACTCGGCGGTCACCGTGGCCATGGCCCGCGAACAGGGTTTCCAGGCGCATGCGCTCAGCGTGGCCTATGGCCAGCGCCACAATTCGGAACTTGAGGCTGCCGCGCGCGTGGTGCGCATGCTCGGCGCGGTCGAGCACAAGACCGTGCAGGTGGATCTGCGCAGCATCGGCGGCTCGGCGCTTACCGCCGACATCGCGGTACCGCTGGATGATGGCGAGCACGACGGCGACGGCCATATTCCGGTGACCTACGTGCCGGCGCGCAACACGATCATGCTGTCGATCGCGCTGGGCTGGGCGGAGGTGCTGGGTTCGAGCGACATCTGGTGCGGCGTCAACGCGGTGGATTATTCCGGCTACCCCGATTGCCGCCCGGCCTTCATCGAGGCGTTCGAGGCGCTGGCCAATCTCGCCACCAAGGCCGGTGTCGAAGGAGCCGGTATCCGCGTCCACGCACCGCTGATGCAGATGAGCAAGGCCGACATTGCCCGCGAGGGCCGGCGCCTCGGCGTGGATTTCTCGGCCACGGTCAGCTGCTACCGCGCCGACGGCGAAGGTCGCGCCTGCGGCCATTGCGACGCGTGCCGGCTGCGCGCACAGGGCTTCCGCGATGCCGGCATGATCGACCCGACGCGCTACGTGTGAGTTCGCGCTTGCTTGTACCGCCGGGTTGCACACCGTAAAATCGCCGGCTCGGCCTGGATCCAGCCGGGCACGTTGCACAGTGTCGGGTCGTTAGCTCAGTTGGTAGAGCAGTAGACTTTTAATCTATTGGTCCCGGGTTCGAATCCCGGACGACCCACCAATCCCGAGGGCGCCGCGATGGCGCCCTTTTCATGCCGAAAGATCGCGCAGGCGATATCAGGCGTTGCCGCGAGCGGCCAGTGCGGCCAGCATCGCGCTGCGCAATCGCTGCGGCGATACCGGCTTGTGCAGCAGCGGCAGCTTCCCGGCGATGGCGTCGTGCAGGCGCTCGGCGCGGGTTTCCCCGGTGACCAGCAGGCGGGCAAAGCGCGTTTCGCCGTCGCGTTCGTAGAGCTGGTCGAGTTCGGCGAACAGGTCGGTGCCGCGTTCTCCCGAACGCAGGTGCAGGTCGCAGATGACGATGTCGACGGGTGCCGGCCAGTTCTCGATCGCCTCCAGCGCCTGCTGGTGATCCTCGGCGATCGCCACGTCGCAACCCCAGCTGCGCAGCAGGAAGCGGATGCCGGAAAGAATCGCCGGGTCGTCGTCCAGCACGAGCACGCGTCGGCCGACCAGATTCCCGGGCATTTCGTCGTCGGATGGCGGTGGCAGCAGGTGCTGGCTGGCCAGCGGCAACTCGAAACGAAACACGCTGCCGCGGCCCGGGCGTGATTCCGCTTCCACCACGGTGTCGAGCAACTGGGCCAGTCGCTGCACGGTGGCCAGGCCGAGCCCCAGGCCCGATTGCGCACCGTGGTCGGGTCCTGCATCGGCGCGATCGTCGATGCGGTAGAACTCGTCGAACACGTGAGGCAGATGTTCGGGCGCGATGCCGCTGCCGGTGTCCCACACTTCGATCCGCAAGGCACCGGTGCCACGGCGCCGGGCACCGATCAGGGCGCCGCCGCGGCGGGTGAAGCGCAAGGCGTTGCCGACCAGGTTGTTGAGCATGCGGGTCAGCATGGTGCGATCGCCGCGTACCCAGTCCCGCACGGGGTGAACCCGGAGCACCAGCCCGCGCTGCTCGGCCACCATGCTGAACGTGCGACTGACCTCGGCAAACACCTGGGCAAGCGGGAACTCGCTGATCTCGACCTGCACGGCGCCGGCTTCCAGCCGCGACAGGTCGAGCAGTTCACCGAACAGGTGATCGAGCGATTGCACGCATTCCTGGATGTGGGCGATGCGATCCAGCCGTTGCGGGTCGTGTTCGTCCACCGCCAGCGCAGCGGAGAACAGGGTCAGCGCGTACAGCGGCTGGCGCAGGTCGTGCGAGGCCGCCGCCAGGAAGCGCGAGCGGGTCTCGCTGGCCGCCTCCAGCGCCGCGTTCTTGCGCGCCAGCTCCTGCGTGGCCTCCTCGATCTTCACCTGCATGCTGCGCTGGTTGTCGAACAGCGTCGCGGCCGCATGGTTGAATCCGCGCTGCAGTTCACCGATCTCGGTGCGGTCGGTCACCGGCACGCTGACCGCCTCGTCGCCGCGCCCAAGCTGGCCCACGGCGCCGGCCAGGTGGCGCAGCGGCGCGCTGATCCAGCGCGCCGCCTGCCAGCCGATCACGCCGGCCACCAGCAGGCTCAGCAGCAACGCGATCAGGGCGTGGCGCAGGCTGGCGTGCTGCGCGGCCACCGCGTCGCGCAGGCTCACGTCGACCAGTACCGAACCGAGTACCACGGGAACCGCCTGCTGCGTGTCCACCACGTTGCGCACCACGCTGGTGACGTCGGGTTCGTCGTAGGCCGTGCGGTGGTCGGCCAGGATCTGGCCGTCGGCCGTGCGGATCTGCACCCGCGTCACGTGCGGGAGTTCGCCGATCGAGGCGGCGATCCGCAGCAAGTCGCGCAGGCGCATCGCCCGCAGCGGCTGCACGCACACCGAGGCGGTTTGCGTGGCGATGGCGTCGGCGTTGGCCTGGGCCATCCGGTGCAGGTTGCCCAACTGGCGCTGGGTGAGCAGGGTCACCAGCAGGGCCGCCGTGATCAGGGTGGGTACCAGGGCGACGAAGGCCACACGCTGCATCAGCGACGTGCGCTGCCACAACCTTGCCAGCCACGAATTGCCCGCCAGATCCATCGCCCGCCTGCCCCGTCGGATTACCCCTTGCCGACACCCTGGTGCCGGCCCGATGGCGTGTCGCCCATGCCGCGTGCCGTTATCGCGAATGTAGCGCAACGTCGGCGTGAAAGCTTTGAATGGCCTGTTGCGCAGAGCAGATGCGACCCGGCCTTATTCGGAGCTGCGATGGCGTCGCCGCCGGGCCAGCCGTTCGAGCAGCAACGGCAACAGGGCGAGCAGGGCGATCGCGCCCAGCGGCAGCAGCACGTCGCGATGCATGAACAGGCCGAGGCCGAAACTGTCGCTCTGGCTCATCGCGTCGCCCAGGCCGGCGCCGATCGAGGTTTCGAAGACCAGCGACACCGTACCGCCCAGCCAGCTGGCGCCAAGGAACAGCCACAGCGGACAGCGCAGCCAGGCCAGCGCCACGGTGATCGCGCCGAACGGCAGTACCGGCACGAAGCGCAGGAACAAGGTGTAGCTGACCGGGTACCGCTCGAAGCCCTGGTGCAACCGGGCGACCAGCGGTGGCGGTTGGCTGCTGCCGGGGCCGAACGCGTGGCGGCTGGCCAGGTACAGGATCAGCGATCCGAGGGTGAGCCCCACCGACGAGGTCAGGGTGGCATCGACCACGCCGAAGGCGAAGCCGCCGGCGAGGATGATCACGATGGTGCCGGGGATGCCGGTGGCCACGCCCAGGGTCAGCAGGCCGATGTAGGCCAGCCGGGCCAGCCAGGGATGCGACGCGATCAGCGCGTGCAGCTCGGCCTGGTGGGCAAGCAACTGGCGCGGGGTCAACGCATGCAGCGAGCCGGAGGCGAACAGCACGACGCCTGCCAGCAACAGCAGGGTCAGCGGCAGCGCGGCGCGCCAGCGACTCAATACGGCGTGCCGGTGGCGCCGTAGCGGGCGAGCACGTCGCGGGCCTGCTCACGCAGGATGTCGCGGCGCACGGCGATGCCGCGGCGGCTCAGTTCGCCGATCCAGTCGGCCGGCAGCGGGCCTTCGTCGAACTCGGTGAGCTCCTCGACATCCTCCGCGCGGGCGCCGATCAACAGTTCGTCGATGCCGGCCCAGACGCTGGCGCCGTAGCACTGGCAGCACGGCTGCGAACTGGTGGCCAGCACGTAGTGGCCGCCGTCCTCGTTCAGCCGGTGCCGGCCGAGCCGCTGCTGGGCGATCATGATGACCATCATTTCCGCGTGCGCCACCGAGCAGCTTTGCGGCACCACCCGGTTCACACCGACCGCGACCAGCCGGCCGCTGTGGCTGTTGAACACGGCTGCGCCGAACGGGCCGCCGCCGCCGCGATCCACGTTCTGCCGCGACAGTTCGATCGCCAGGCCGACGCGTCCCTCGTCGCTCTGGTAGCGCCGGTTGGTGTCGGCCACGTCGCCGATCCATGGCGGCAGGGTCAGGTGGATCTGCAGGGGCAGCATGGCTCTCTCCGCTTACTGGCCCGCGCTGCGGGCCCAGACGTCGCGCAGGGTCACGGTGCGATTGAATACCGGCGCCGCGGCGCGGTGATCGACCCGGTCGGCGACGAAATAGCCCAGCCGTTCGAACTGGAAACGCTGCTCCGGCGTCACCTCGGCAGCAGCCGGTTCCAGCCAGCCCTGCACCACGCGCTTGGCCTCGGGGTTGATGTGATCGAGCCAGCTCTTGCCGTCTTCTTCGCTGTCCGGCGCGGGCACGCTGAACTGGCGGTCGTACAGGCGCACCTCGGCGGCCACGGCGTGCTTTGCACTGACCCAGTGGATCGTGCCCTTCACCTTGCGCTCGGCGCCGGGCAGGCCGTGGCGGGTCTCCGGATCGAGCGTGCAGCGCAGCTCGGTGACGTTGCCGCCGGCGTCCTTGACGATCTCGTTGCACTTGATGATGCCGACGCCGCGCAGGCGCACTTCGCCTTCGGGCTTCAGGCGGTGGAAACCCTTCGGTGGCACCTCGGCGAAATCGTCGCGCTCGATCCACACCTCGCGCGCGAACGGCACGTCGCGGGTGCCGAAGCTCTCGTCCTTGGGGTGGTTGGGGAAGCTCAGCGTTTCCTCATGGCCTTCCGGCAGGTTGGTCAGCACCAGCTTCAACGGGTCGAGCACGGCCATGCGGCGCGCTGCGGTGGCGTCGAGATCCTCGCGGATGCAGCTTTCCAGCACCGCATAGTCGATGACGCTGTTCTGCTTGCTCACGCCCACGCGCTCGATCAGCAGGCGCAAACCCGCCGGGGTGAAGCCGCGCCGGCGCAGGCCGCGCAAGGTGTTCATGCGCGGGTCGTCCCAGCCGTCCACGAAGTGTTCGTTGACCAGTTGCGCCAGCTTGCGCTTGCTGGTGATGCAGTAGCTGAGATTGAGCCGCGAAAACTCGATCTGGCGTGGCTTGGCCGGCTGCGTGGGCAGCCCGGCGTCGAGCAATGGTTGCCACAGTTCGGGATGATTCGGCAGGTCGACCTTGTCGACGAACCAGTCGTACAGCACCCGGTTGTCCTCGAACTCCAGCGTGCACAGCGAGTGGGTGATGCCTTCCAGCGCGTCGGACAGGCAGTGCGCGTAGTCGTACATCGGGTAGATCGGCCAGGCGTCACCGGTGTTCTGGTGGTCGATCTTGCGGATACGGTAGATCGCCGGGTCGCGCAGGTTCATGTTGCCCGCGGCCATGTCGATCTTCGCGCGCAAGGTCTTGGTGCCGTCGGCGAACTCGCCCGCGCGCATGCGGCGGAACAGGTCGAGGTTTTCCGCCACGCCGCGCTCGCGGTGCGGCGAGTTGCGGCCGGGGCTGGTCAGGGTGCCGCGGTATTCGCGCATTTCCTCCGCGCTGAGGTCGTCCACGTAGGCCACGCCGTCTTCGATCAGCTTGAGCGCCGCCCGGTAGAACACCTCGAAATAGTCCGAGGCGTGGCGCAGTTCGTGCCACTCGAAGCCGAGCCAGCGCACGTCCTCCTTGATGCCGGCGACGAACTCAGGGTTTTCCTTGCCCGGGTTGGTGTCGTCCAGGCGCAGGTTGCACCAGCCGTTGAATTCGCGGGCGATGCCGAAGCTCAGGCAGATCGCCTTGGCGTGGCCGATGTGCAGGTAGCCGTTCGGCTCGGGCGGAAAGCGGGTGTGGATGGCGGTGTGCCTGCCCGCGGCCAGGTCGTCGCGCACGATCTGCCGGATGAAGTCCTGCGGCGCTGTTGCCGCGGCGGGCGTGGCGGATCCGGGGGCAGGGTGGTCGGTCGGCATCGGGTGACGCTCGCGCGGTGGTGGAAACCGCCAAGTTTACCCTGTCACCCCGCTCGGGCGCAGGATCGCGGAGCGCCGTGCGCGCTTGCTCCGCGCCGCGCCGCGGGGTAGCTTGCGGCCATGTACATCGTCTATCGAGCCGAAAACCTGTTCGATGCCCATCTGGTGAAGGACGCGCTGGAGGCCGCCGAGATCCCGGCCTTCATCGCCGGCGAATACCTCACCGGCGGGGTGGGCCAGTTGCCCGCGATGGACTACATCGCGGTGATGGTGCCCGAGTCGAGCCGGCCCCGGGCGCTGGATGTGGTGCGCGAGGTCGAGGCTGCGCTTGGCGAGGCGCGCCAGGCTATCAGGGAGATCGACGAACTGCCCGACGATCCGCTGATCCTGCCTTGCTGAGCGGGTTCGGCGAATCGGCCCGGCGCGGCCACGCCGCCGCCATGCCGCCGACCGCATACTCGCCGGCGCTGCCGCACGCCTGCCCTGCACCGATCGCCAAGAGCCCCCGATGCACCCAGCCCATATCCGCCTGATCGCTCCTTCCGGCCATGCGCACGACCCGGCGGCGATGGCGCGCGGCGTGGCGCGCCTGCGCGCGGCCGGCTGCGTGGTGGATGGCGTGGAGGTGCTGGAGCGCTTCGCGCTGCGCTTCGCCGGCAGCGATGCCGAGCGGGCGGGCGACATCAACGCACTGGCCACCATGGACGTGCTGCCGGACATCGCGCTGACCACCCGCGGCGGCTACGGCGCCGCGCGCCTGTTGCCGCATCTGCATTACGCGGCGCTGGGCGAGCGCCTGCGCCAGGCGCCGCTGGCCCTGGTCGGCCACAGCGATTTCACCGCACTGCAATTGGCGCTGTACGCCCGCTGCGGCCTGTGCACGTTCAGCGGGCCGCTGCTGGCCGACCTGGGCGCCGAGCCGCGCAGCGAGTTCAGCTGGCGGCAGTTCTGGGCCACGCTGGGCGCGCCCGCGACCAGCGTGGCCTGGTCGACGGACGCCACAGTAGATCTCGATCTGGATGGCACGTTGTGGGGCGGCAATCTGGCCGTGCTGTGCAGCCTGCTCGGCACGCCGTATTTTCCGGCGGTCGACGGCGGCATCCTGTTCGTCGAGGATATCGGCGAGGCGCCTTACCGGGTCGAGCGGATGCTCTACCAACTGCATTTGTCCGGCGTGCTGGGGCGGCAACGGGCGCTGCTGCTGGGCAGCTTCAGCGAGTGCCGGCCCGGCAGCCGCGACAACGGCTACGACCTGGCCGCGGCGTTCGCGCAGATCCGGGCGGTGGCCGGCATCCCTGTGGTCGATGGCCTGCCGCACGGCCACGCCGCCGAGCAGCTCACCTTGCCGTTTGGCGCTGCCGCGCGCTTGCATGTCGCCGGGCAGGCGGCGCGGCTCGACCTCAGCGGCTATCCGCACCTGCATTGCGCCGTTCCGGCCGATGTCGCCGAAAACCCGTAAAATAGCGAGCCCGCACGGGCCCGCATCCAGGAAACCGATCATGAAGACCATCGAAGGCGATTTCGCCACGCCCAAGGGCCGCTTTGCCATCGTGGCCGGCCGCTTCAACGGCTTTGTCGTGGAACCGCTGGTGTCGGGCGCGCGCGACGTGCTGCTGCGCCATGGCGTGAAGGACGACGCGATCGAGCTGATCCGCGTACCCGGCGCCTGGGAAATCGCGCTGGCGACGCACAAGCTGGCGCATTCCGGCGAGTACGCGGCGGTGATCGCGCTGGGCGCGGTGATCCGCGGCGCCACCCCGCATTTCGATTACGTCGCCGGCGAATGCGCCAAGGGCCTGGCCCAGGCGGCCTACGGCTCCGGCGTGCCGGTGGCGTTCGGCGTGCTGACCACCGACAGCATCGAGCAGGCGATCGAGCGCGCGGGCACCAAGGCCGGCAACAAGGGCGCCGATGCCGCGCTGGCCGCGCTGGAAATGGTCAACCTGTACGGGAAACTCTGATGGCCCAGCCGGCGCATGGCCTGGACTTGCAGGCACGCTCGCGCGCCCGCCGCCGCGCCTTGCAGGCGCTCTACGCGTGGCAGCTCAGCGGCAGCCCGATGCCTGCGGTGATCGAACAGTTCCGCCACGAGCAGGACATGGAGGTGGCCGACCTGGAGTATTTCGAGGATCTGCTGCACGGCGTGGCGCAGCATGTCGATGCGCTCGACGCATGCCTGCGCCCGCACCTCGATCGCGAGGTGGCCCAGGTCGATCCGATCGAGCGCGCGGTGTTGCGGCTGGCCGCCTACGAGTTGAAACATCGCCCCGACGTGCCGTATCGGGTGGTGCTCAACGAGGCGATCGAGGTCACCAAGCGCTTCGGTGCCGATCACGGCCACAGCTACGTCAACGGCGTGCTGGACAAGCTGGCCGCCGAACTGCGCGCGGTCGAGAAGCGAGGCTGATGGCCGGCGCCGCGGCGGTCGCTCCGGACGCAACCGTGCCGGTGATCGAAACCGAGCGGCTGCGCCTGCGCGCCCACCGCGCCGACGACTACGCGATCTGCCAGGCAATCTGGTCCGACCCCGCGGTGGTACGCCACATCGGCGGTCGCGTCTTCACCGCCGAGGAGGTGTGGAAGCGCCTGCTGCAGTATCGCGGGCTGTGGAGCCTGCTCGGCTACGGTTACTGGGCGGTCGAGGAAAAGCGCGGCGGCCGCTACGTCGGCGATGTCGGCTTTGCCGACCTGGCGCGCGACCTCACGCCGTCGTTGCGCGGCATGCTCGAATGCGGCTGGGTGCTGGCGCCGCAGGCACACGGCAAGGGCTATGCGACCGAGGCGGTGCTGGCCGCCTGCGCCTGGGCCGATGCGCACCGTCCCGATCAGCGCGTGGTGTCCATCATCGCGCCGGAGAACCCCGCCTCGATCCGGGTGGCCGGGAAGGCGGGCTTCACGTTGTGGCAGCAGACCACGTACCACGGCGATCCCACCCTCGTGTTCACGCGCTGACGCAGGTGCGCCGCCGATGGAATTCGACCTGATCGAGCTGAT
>Ga0070659_100001564_pt1 | contig 16495 bp, 13 predicted proteins | sample KBSC23metaG_FD_64666 | JGI IMG/M metagenome (GOLD analysis project Ga0070659, IMG submission 64666) | Corn rhizosphere microbial communities from Kellogg Biological Station, Michigan, USA - KBS C2-3 metaG | ecosystem: Host-associated > Plants > Roots > Rhizosphere > Soil ... | reverse complement strand
TCGAGCTGCGTCAGCCAGCCACGCGCGAGCAACGTAGCTGAGACCTCCGTGCCCAGCTGACCGGCCAGATGGTCGTAGCACAGGCGCGCCGCGCGCAGGTTCTCGGGCACGATGGAGCGCCGCGGGTCGGCCGGCTTTTCCGGCGCGACCACCATCAGCGATTCGATCATCTCCGCCACCGCCGGTGAGCGCAGCCCGAAGTACTTGTAGCGCCCGCTTGCGAGCGACGTGATGAGCGCATCGGCCTCCAGCCGACGCAGGTGCGCGCTGGCCGTGGCGGGCTCCACACCAGCGCCGTACGCCAGTTCCTTGGCCGTCAGCGAGCGGCCCTCCATCAATAGCAGGAGCATGCGGATGCGCGTCGGGTCACCAATGGTGGCGGCCACGCGGCCGATGTCCGGCTGGGTGGCCATTGCGGCGGGGGAAGATACGGTCATGGTTCGATGCAGACCAAACTGTTGGTGCGTGACAGGCGCTGGGCCTGTCCAGACAATGGGGGCCATCTTACTCCCGCGTTGATTGCCACCATGGACACCGCCCTTGCCTTGCCTACCGACCTGCCCGCAGACCCGCTACAGGCCATCGTGCATGCCGATCCCGCGCCGTATTACGCCAACCTGGCCGCCACACGTCCGTTCTTCTTCGACGATGCCTTGGGCTGGTGGGTTGCGGCCAGCGCCAACGCGGTCGATGCCGTGCTCGGCAGCGCTGCATGCCGCGTGCGTCCTGCCGACGAATCGGTGCCCAAGGCCGTGGCCGCCTCGCCCACGGGCGTCTTCTTCAGCCGCCTTGTCCGCCAGATCGACGGCCCTGACCATGGCGCACGCAAGGCCACGGTGATGGCCGCGCTGGGCGGCCTGGACGTCTCAGCGCTGGCGGCGCGCGCGCATCGCCAGGCATATGCGGCGTTGCCCGATGCCGCCTCGCTCAATGCCGCGCTGGGTGCCGATGCGCACTTTCGCGTGCCGCTTGCCACGATGGCGCAAACGCTGCTGGCCGATCACGCCGACACGCAAGCCTGCCAGGCGGACATCGCCGCATACCTGGCCGCGCTCGGGCCCGGCGCCAGCGCAGCGGCAATCGAACGTGCCGATACCGCCGTCCATCGCCTGCAGCGGCGTTTTGCCGAATCGCCCTTCGCCCACCGCGATGACGACGCCGACATTAGCAACCTCGCCGCCCTGCTCGCGCAAACCTACGATGCCTGCGCCGGGTTGCTCGGCAATTGCATCGTCGCGCTGTCGCGGTCTGCGGCGTTGACATCGCGCCTGCGCGCGCGTCCCCACGCGGTTGAGCCCTTCGTGCGTGAAGTCCTGCGCCGCGATGCGCCGGTACAGAACACGCGCCGCTTCATCGCCCAAGACGTTGCATTGCTGGGCCAACAGCTCCAAAAGGGCGACCGGGTTCTCGTCCTGCTCGCGGCCGCCAACGTGGACGCCACCGCCAACCCCGACCCGCTACGCCTGGACATCGACCGCACGCAACCACGCCTATGGACCTTCGGCGCTGGCGTACACCGCTGCCCGGCAGAAGCCCTGGCCGTGGTGATTGCGCGCGAGACCGTGCAGCACCTGCTGAGTCTGCATGGCATCGAGCGCTGGCTTGCCGACCTTGGGGCCGTCGCCTATCGTCCTTCGCCCAATGCGCGCATCCCCGTATTTCAGGCTTGATTCCAGTCGTTCCAGACCACCGCAGGAGCCCACCATGATCGCCGTCATCTTTGAAGTCATCCCCGCCGAAAACCAGCGCGATGCCTACCTCAATCTCGCCGCACAACTGAAGCCGATGCTCGAGCAGATCGATGGCTTCATCTCCGTCGAGCGGTTCCAGAGCATCACCGACCCGGCCAAGATGCTGTCGCTGTCGTTCTTTCGCGATGAAGACGCTGTCAAGGCCTGGCGCAACCTGGAGCAACATCGCCGCGCACAGCATGTTGGCCGCGAGGGCGCGTTTGCGGACTATCGCCTGCGTATCGCCCACGTGGTGCGCGACTACGGCCTGACCGAACGCGAGCAGGCTCCCGCCGACAGCCGTGCCGAGCATGCCTGAAACCCGGCTGGGGCCACGGCCCGCGCGCCGCAGGCATCACCTTTGCTACACCGTTGCAGTTCCCCTACACAACGGCGCGCCCCACCACGGCGCAGCGCGCCCTTGCGCAACGATTGCAAAGGAATTGTCATGTCTACCGCCATCCATGAGGTTGAACACACTCCGCAGGCCGCGCCAGCCCGCGCTACGCGCAATGCCACGCGTGATTCGGTACGTTATGCCGTGGTCGGCGCGGGCTGGATCTCGCAGGCCGCTTTTCTGCCGGGCGTGGGGTACAGCGGCAACTCCATCGTCACGGCCCTGGTGACAGGCGACTCGGCCAAGGCAACGGCCCTGGCCGCCCGCTACGGTATCGAGCACGTGCACGGCTATGCCGACTACGAGCAGCTTCTTGCCTCCGGCGAGATCGATGCGATCTACCTCGCCCTGCCCAACGACATGCATCGGCAGTACGCGCTGCCCGCCCTGCAACGCGGCATCCATGTCCTGCTTGAAAAACCCATGGCCACCAGCGAAGTCGATTGCGAAGCGATGATCGAAGCCGCCCGACACGGCAACGCAAAATTGATGATCGCCTACCGCCTGCATTTCGAGCCGGCCACGCTGGCTGCCATCGAACTGGCGCGCTCGGGCAAACTGGGCCACATCCGGGCGTTCTCTGCCGTGTTCAGTCAGACGGTGGCGCCGTCCAACCATCGTGCGAGCCACGGCTATTGGGCGGGCCCGGTGTCTGACATGGGGGTGTATCCGATCAACGCCGTGCGCAACCTGTTTGGCGAAGAGCCGGTGGAGGTGAGTGCCGTTGGCGTGCGCGATCCGGACCTGCCGTTCAACTTTGACGACACCGTGAGCGTGACGCTGCGTTTTGCCGACCACCGCGTGGCGCAGTTCGTGGTCAGCTACAGCGGCACGAATGTGGATCAGTACCGCATCTTCGGCACCAAGGGCGACCTGGAAGTGTCACCGGGATTCACGTTTGGCGTGGGCTTGCGGCACCGGCTCACGCTCGACGGCAAAACGCAGGAGCACACATTCGATGCCACCAACCAGTTCGGCGGCGAGCTGCAGTGTTTCTCCGACTGCATCCTGCATGACCGAGAACCCGAACCCAACGGCGAGGAAGGCCTGGCCGACGTGCGGGTGTTGGCCGCGATTGAACGTGCGCTGGAATCGGGGCAACCGCAAAACCTGGGGCCATTCCATCGCCAGGGCCGCATGGAGACCTCGCAGGTGCGCAAGCTGCCACCCGTGCCGGCACCGGAATTGGTGGACGCCGCCGAGCCCAGCAAAGGGTAAAAACAGAAGTGGAAACGCCCGCAACGAACGGCGGGCGTAAGGGCTACAGCTTGATGCGCTGCACGGCGTCGCGCATGCGCTTCCGTGTAGAGACATCGGAGTTGGTGTTGCTGCTGGTGCCATCGGTTTCCATGGCGTTGTCGCAGCGCCATTCGGTGGCCTCACCGTTGTCGGTCAGGGCGCAGACGCGGTGCGTCCAGCGGTCCCACACGAACACGTCGCTGCCCGCCTCGCCGGAGAGCAAGGGCTCGAACCGGTACATCCACAAGTACCCGATACCCAGCAGGGTAAAAACCAGAATCGCCATCCAGGACGCTTTGATTCGGCGCCACATTCTCATCTCTCCTCGCGGAGCCGCTGCGCCGGACGCGTCAGACTGTGCGTCGCCAGGCCAAAAGCGCGGTGCTCCGAAGGGGCAAATCGTAACATGCGGCACAACCGGCCCCGCCGTGGCAGGCATGGCAATGTGGCGGCGCAACCCTAACGACAGCGCTTGCCGCCTCAGTTGAAGACATCCTGCCGGTAGCGGCCGGATTGCATCTGCGCCGTCAGCCAATCCGATGCCGCGGCCAGATCACTGCCATAGCGCGCCTGGTGCATGCGGACGAGTGTGTCGCGTACGGCGGGTGCCATGGCGCGGCCATCGCCGCACACGTATAACGTGGCGCCGGCGTCGAACGCCGCCCAGACGGCATCGCGCGCATCCCACAGGGCGTGCTGCACAAAGCGGTGCGGATGGTCGCTCACGCACGAGTACGCGGGGAAGACGCGCACCACGCCTGCGTATTCCCATGCGCGCAAGGTGTCGCCATACAGAAAGTCATGCTCAGGGTGGCGGCAGCCGAAACACAGCAGCGACGCGGCCACCACTTCGCCGCCCGCCTGTTGCGCGGCGCGCTCTTCCAGGAAACCCCGGAACGGCGCAATGCCTGTGCCGGCGCCAATCAGCACCATCGGCTTGCTGGTATCGGCGTCGGGCGCGAACGGCGGGTTGGGCGTGCGCACGGCGGCGGCGATCTCCGCGCCGCGCAGCAACTGCATCAGGTAATTCGATGCCGTGCCGCGATACGTGCCGACACCCGACCACGCCGGAGCCGACACCGTTCCCACCGTCAACGCGGCCACACTCGGCGACACCCGCGCCGACGATGCGATGGAATAGAACCGTGGCCGCATCGCCCCAAGCCGCGCGAGAAACGCCTCCAGCGTCAGCTCGATGGCGGGAAAGCGGATCAGCAGATCGAGCACGCTCACATGCGCTGCCTGGATGTCGTGGTCAAAGCGCTGAGCGGCGTTGTCTCCTTCCAACCAGACGGTAAGCTGGCCACGCGTGAACGGGCAGCGCGCGGCCGCATGCAACGCGGCGACATCGCGCACGGTGGCCGTGTCCTGCAGCTCAACGAAATCGCGCAGCAACTGGCGTACGGACACAGGTTGGTTGAGCGGCAGGTGCCGCACGTGCGCATGCCGCGCGGTGAGCGTGACGAGCGCATCGCCCTCCAGCGCGAGCCGTGCGATGGCGGCGTCGACGCGGTCATCCGCATTGCGCGGGTAAACGGCGAGATGGTCGCCGGTTGCGTAGGTCATGCCCTCGGGCAGCCGGACCGTCAGATGACGCGTGGGGCCGCGCGGTGCCTCTTGTGCGAAGTCCCACAGGCCGGTCGGATCGCGAACGAGCTCTTCGTTGGCGAGCACCGTCATCGCGCGTGCGGTAGGCGGCAACGTGGCGGCGCGGACGGCGTCGGGCGCGAGATAGTCGACATGGACGGACGAACCATCGGCTGGCGTCTGGCGGGCGCCGAGGGCGCTCCATAGGCTGCGCGTCCAGGCTTCGACGGCGGCGTCGAAACCGGCGTTGCCGTCGGCCTCGCCACGCGGCACGATGGCTTGTGCGCCGGCTGCCGCGAGCATCGCGTCCACGCGCTTGGGAAACGCCTGGAACGCCGGCCACTGCGAGTTGCCGCAGCCGAGTACCGCATAACGTAACCCAGGCGATCCAGTCGCCTGCCGTGCGAGCGCATCGGCGGCATCCAGCCGCGCCTCCAATGTACGGGCGCTGTCCGGCGCGCGGCCGTTGTAGGTGGCCGCCACCACGATCAGCGTGCCCTGCAGCGGCAGTGCGTCGGCAATCGTATCGAGCGGGGCCACCTTCGCATCGAACCCCGCGCGCGATGCGGTGGCGGCAAGCTGCTCGGCGATGTCCTGGCATGTGCCCAGGCTGCCGCCGTACAGCACGTGCATGGGTTCGCCACCGCCAGCGAGTGTGGCTTCTGCGTCGGTTTGCACAGCCGCATCGGCACGGAAAGAAGGCATCGCCACCGACAGCCGCTCGCGTGCGTTGCGCAGCCGTGCGCGCAGGCGAAAACCGTCAGGCTTGAGCGTCAGCGTTTCCTTGATGTGAAAGCCGTAGTCATACGGGTCGGACAACGCGAAGCGCTGCAGGATCACGGCCAGCGCCAGCTTGGCTTCGGTCAGCGCGAACTGGCGCCCGATGCAGGCACGCTCGCCGCTGCCGAAGGGTTTATAGGCGTGCGGATGGATGCGCGCTTCGTTCTCGGGCAGGAAGCGGTCGATGTCGAACACTTCTGGACGGTCCCACACGGCTGGGTCGCGATGCAACGCCAGCAGCACGGTCACCACGCGCTGGTCTTTGCGGATGGCGTAGCGGCCACCGATGCGCGTGTCTTCGTACGGCGCCACGCCAAAGCTCGGGGCGGTCGGCCACAGGCGCAGCGTTTCCTTGAGCACGCGCTCGATCACGTCGAGCTGCGCCAGGTGCGCATATTGCGGCACGGTATCGCCCGGCAACACGCGATCAACCTCGGCATAGGCCTGCGCCAGCACGGCGGGGTGGCGCAGCAGCATGTAAAGCGCGAAGGTCAGCAGCCCGCTTGTCGTTTCATGCCCGGCGATCAGGAAGGTGATGACCTGGAAGCGGATGTTGGTGTCGTCCAGCGGCGTGTCCGATACCGGATCGCGCGCGTTGAGCATCAGGCCCAGCAAATCGCTCGCGCCGACACCACCGCTCCGCCCCTGACGGCGCGCGCGGATCACCTCGTCCACCAGTTGATGCATGGCCGCCACGTCCTGCGCAAAGCGGCGATGGTGCTCGCGCATAAAGCGGTCTTTGAGCGGCAGGCGCGTGAGCTTTCCCATGGCTTCGGACAGCACGCCCACCATGGCCGCCAGGAACGGATGCAGCTCGGGCGTGTTGAACGAATCGAAGCGGTACCCGAAGCCGGCCAGCGAGATGGTGTCGAGCGTGAGCCGCGTCATGTCATCGGCGACGGGAATGTCGGCGTCCGGGCCCTGGCGTGCCCATTTGTCGGCCAACGCATTGGCCACTTCGAGCATCACGTCGAAGTAGCCTTTCATCGCGCGCTGGCTAAAGGCTGGCAGCAGAATGCGGTGCGCCTTGCCCCAGTTGGGCTCGTCCTGATGGGCTGTAAAAAGGCCGTCGCCCGCCCCCGCCCGCAGGAATGACAGCGGCGGCCCGATCAGCTTGCGAAAGCGCGTTTCATCGCACAGTTCGGCTACCAGGTCGGCGGCATAGACGAACGGCACACGGCGGCCGGCAAAGTCGAGCTGGTAGAGGCCTTGGGGAAACTGCCGGCTGATCTCCAGGAACGTCTGGGCCACGCGGTCTTTGGGTAGTTGAAGCAGGTTGCCCAGCCACGGCAGGCCCTTGGGCTGCGGGATGGGCTCCGCCGCCGCAGGGGAGGCATTGGCGGGCAACTCGGAGGCAGAACGCATGCGCGGTCGACTGCGGAAATGGGGTGTCCGCCAATGTACGCGCCACCCTGCCCGGTATCAAACAAAGCCGCCGTGTTTGAATGCCGCCCCCTAAAAGTGCATCGGGCGACCCGTGGGCCGCCCGATCTGGGTACCGCGTACTGCGTACTGCGATGTGCCGGTCAGCGATTGCGCTGCGACGGCGTGAACGGTGCGTTGACCTGCGCTTCCAGCGCGCGGATCTGGCGCTGCAGCTCGTCCACGCGGGCGCGGGCGGCACGGCGTTCGGCATCCAGCGTATCGGCTTCGGAGCGGGCAACCTTCTGGCGTTCCTGCGCCTGGGCTTGCTGCTGGCGCTGGATGCTCAAGTCGGTCTGCAGGCCACGCAGCTTCTCTTCCTGCGCTGCGATCTGGCGCTCAGAGCGCTCCTTCTGAGCTTCCAGGCGGATGCGCTGGAGTTCCAGATCGGCCATCGTGCGCGTCTGCTTGGCAAAGTCGTTGTACAGACGCTCGGCAAAGGCTTCGTTGGTCGTCTTGATGACGCGCCAGAGGTCCTTTTGCTGGAATAGCGTCACGTAGTACGTCAGGTCGCTCTGGGCAAACAGCAGGCTGGCGCCGTAGGCCCCGTTGTAGGTGGTACGCAGTTCCGACAGCTCGTGTGCCTGCATGCGGCGCTGCAACTCCAGCACGGTGCCACTGGCAGGGGCCGGGTTTTCGGCGCGGGCAACGCTAGTAGATGCGATGGAGGTGCTGGTAGCGGCGGCGGCCGGCTGACCCACCGTGGCCGTCAATGCCGGCACCGGTGTTGCAGCGGCAATTGGTGCGATGGCGGTGGGCGGTGCGGACGGGCTTTGCGCCACGGCCGATGTGCACGCGGCTGTGCCCGCCATGATTGCCACTGCGGCCGCAATGGCCAGCCCCCTCTGAAACGCCTGTTGCGACGCTTTCCCTGATTGTGTTGTTGTTCTCATCTCGACCCTGTGGATTCTGCGCGGGTGTTGCAGCCGAAAACTATACGCGATCCGCCGCCCGAGTGGCATGCCGGGTGCACCCCGGCGCAGTGGGGTGTTGTATGGCGTCACTCAAGCTCGCGCAGCTCGGCTTCGCCGTCGGCAATCTGGTATTTGCGCATCTTTTCCCACAGCACCTTGCGGCTGATGCCCAGCGTGGCGGCGGTGTCCTGGCGGCGCCAGTTGTTGGCGTCCAGTGCAGCGAGGATGCGGCGGCGTTCTTCTTCGCCACCATTGCCGCCACTGCCACCGTTACCGCGATCGCTGTAACCACCATTGCCACCGCTACCGGCCTCGCGCTCGAAGGCATCGCGCTGCAGCCCGGCAAACAGCGGCAGGATGCGGGCCTCGTCCCAGCGGCCGAACTGGCGCAGGGTGATACCGATGCGCTCGGCCAGGTTGCGCAGTTCGCGCACGTTGCCGGCAAAGTAGGCACGGCCGACCGACGCCCGTACCCATTCAGGCACGGGCGGCATGCTCTCGTAGGCCTTGTCGCCAAGCAGGTGCCGCAGAAAGGACAGCAGCAGCGCGATCTTGTCTTCCGCACCGCGCTGCTCCAGGCTCGGAATGCGCAACTCGATCACGGCCAGGCGGAAGTACAGATCTGCCCGAAACGCAGCACGAGCAACCATCTCGCGCAGGTTCTTGTTGGTGGCGGCCACCAGCCGGAAATCCAGCTTGACCGGCACCGTCGAGCCCAGCCGCGTGCATTCGCTGTCTTCCAGCACGCGCAGCAGCTTGACCTGCTGATAGAGCGGCAGATCGCCCAGCTCATCGAGGAAAAGCGTGCCGCCGTTGGCCTGTTCAAAGTAGCCGCGGTGCGCGTACATGGCGCCGGTGAACGCGCCCTTGGCGTGACCGAAGAATTGCGATTCGAACAAGCCATCTGGAATGGCGCCGCAGTTGACCGCCACGAACGGCCCCTTGCCGTAGACGCTGTTCCTGTCGTGCAGCAGACGCGCGATGCGCTCCTTGCCGGCACCGGTTTCGCCGTAGAGCATGACGTTGCTGTCGCAGTCGGCAAACGTGTCGACGTGCTCCAGCAACCCCTGCATGGCCGGCGAGGCAGCCACGAGATCGCTCTGATCGTGCGCCTGGTCCTGTGCCGACGTCATCGCCGGCAAGACCTTGGTGATCTGCGCGCGCAGCTCGGTGGCGCCAAAGTCCGGCCCCAGCACGTACGTGTATTCGGGCGGGAAGCGGCTCGAATCATGCTGCGTATCGGCCGCCACCCAGATCACGGGCATGCCCTGCGCGGCCTGCCAGTCGAGCACGGTAAAGCCGCCGCTTTCCACCACCGATGCGCTGATGACCGCCACCGCCGGCTTCAAGCGAGGCTCGGCCGGCTGGAAGTCGATGCCGCCCGCGCGGATCACCTCCGCCCCGAACGGCGCCATGAACCGCGCCACGCGATCGGCAATGTCGTGACGTCCTTCCCAGACGAATATCTCAAGCGTTTCGTACGCCCAGCGATCGGTTTTCATGTCGTCGCTTCCATGTCAGTAGACCAGCTCGACCGCGTCGCAATCGAGCGAGAGAAGTTTGATGTCGGCGTAGCCGAGTTGGATGCCGAGGGCTTCGAGTAGTGGGGTGAGGACGGTATCGAGCGTCGAGCCGATCAGCGCCAGAACCGGAGACAGAATCGCTGCACCGACTGCACCCAGCGGAATTCCAAGGACAGTCAACTGCAGTTGATTAAGGTTGCTGTTCAGGACCGAACCGAACACCGCTTGCGTCGCAACGCGCGGCGGCGAATTGCCGCTCGTATCAGTCTGCGGATTCAAACCAATCTGCGTGGCGGCGATAGTTTCATCAGTCCAGCCAGAATTGGCGGCAGGCGACACGTTGGCCTTAATGCTGACTGCGCCGATCCCAAGAAGACTGACGAGAGGCGCCGGCGCGGCAGACGAACAATTCAGCGCGCCACTGACGGCAGTATCCGCACCTGTAGCAATACACAGCGAAACAGGCTGAGGTTGTACCGAGACTGTGGCCGTCGAATTCTGACGGGGAATGACACAGCTGGTCGACTTCGCATGCCCCTGTGCACCAGCAACCTGCAAACCTATCGGCAATGTAATGCCAGCAAGGCCCAGCACGTTGGCATTGATGCCCAGCCCCAACCGCACCTGCGATGTTCGCGCTTGCGTCTTCCACTGCCCCGAATTCGGCCCCGACAAGAACTGCCCCGGCGGCCCAACCGCAATGGCTGGCGGTTCGATGATCTTCAGCGACAGCGTGACAGCCCCCAGCCCGACAAGGTTCAACGTGACAGGTGCCACATTCACGGCCGACTGGCTATTGGCGATCTGCGCGGCCGTTGTCAGCAAATCGAGCACGTTGACAGTGGCATTGAGCGCCGCTTGCTCATTGCCGGCCAGCGCCAGCACTTGCAGCAAGCCCGGAGACGACGCACCCCCATCGCCGATATTGATCGGTACATTCAGGTCGCTGCCATACGACAGCGTGTTGCTGGCGCCTGCACCGCCCACCGATACCCCCGCCAGGCCCGACTGCGATGCCACGGAGACGACGGCATTGAAGAACGTGCCGAGGTTGAGCGACAGCGCAAGCAACTCCTGCATGGAACCTGCGCCCAGCGCTACAGCCAGATCGCCCAGTCGAATGTTCGTGGTAGCCAGCCCTTGATAAGAGACGGCATCAAGATTGAGATTGGTGTGCAGCAAATATCCGAGCAACTGGTTCAGCAATCCGTTATTGACGGACGCCAACCCAGAGCCGAGCGAGAACGACACGATGGAGGTGTTCTTTGCAATCGCCGTTGCCTGCAATTGCCGATTCCCGACCATGAAGAAGTACGGCACGTTTTGCGTAACCGTCACCTGCGCGGCATTCGTGTTTCCATCAACGGCAGCTTGGGCGGTGAAGTATGTTGGTGCCGTGCCTGTGTTGGCGTCCCACACACCCGGCACGACCGCCAGCGTGACGTTGTTGCCATCGACCGTTAGCCCATTCTGCTGCACTGCGAGCAGCGCGGGGGGCTGCGAAGCGTTGAATAAGTCCAGCCGCTGTGCAGCCGACGTAGCCGCAAGATCCGCCGTACGCTGCAGCGCCCGCTGCGAATAGAACAGGTTGCCGATATCGACCGACATCAGCACCGCCAGCCCAACCGTGGCCACAAAAGTCGCCGTGAGCACGCTGACGGCTCCCCGCGCACGGCTGTGCAACGGAGCTGAGTGACGAAGGCGGAGAGCGCGCCGGTTCACGATGCCAACTCAGCGGGTCGACGGCTGCGCCGCGTTGCCCGTGGAAGACCGACCGCCGGATTGCGATTGCGTCTGCGTCATGCCGGGCATCGGCCTGCTGAATGTATCGAGATAACGCTGGTACGCCAGCGCGGCCTCTTCGCCGCGCAATGGCGCCAACTGGCCCGCGTAAGTCCCTTCGCGCTGCGCTTTAAGCAAGGCGCGCGTGGCAACGTTGACTGTGCCATCGGCCGTCGAATCAGTCGGCTGGACACCCTGTGGGCCGGATCCGCTAAAGCCCTGCGCGGCAGCGGTACCGCTCGCTAGCCATGCTGCCAGGCAGCCGGTCAGGAGAACTCGTTGGATCATTGCGTAGCCTCCAGGGTGTCGAGCAAGCGCCCGCGCTGCAGCGCAAGCGCTCCGGCAGATGGACGTGGGGCTGAAGTTGAAGCCGCGGCCGCAGCCGCAGCAGGCATGGCGCGCGGCACCAGGGGCACAGCCGGCACCCTCTCACGCGCCAGACGCCGATTGCGCCAGGCGTCTTTCACGCGTGCGACGTCCTCGTCGATGGCCCTGCGCGCGGTTGGGCTCAGTTGCGCATGTGCGATCAGCGATGCCGCATCATCCTTGCGATCGTTGGCGGCCAGCCAAATGACCAGGTTGCCGGCGACCTTCGGGTTAGATACGGCCATCTGCTGTGCCTGCATGAGCGGCACACGGGCCTGCTCGACCTCACCGGCGCGCATCAGGGCGTAGCCGAAATCGCTTTCGGTGGTGGCATCGGTCGGGTTGGCCTGTGCGGCCACCTGCAAGCAGCGCGCGGCCTCGGCGAAATTGCCCTGGCGGCCGGCGGTGATTCCCAGCCCGCGCCAAGCACCCGCGTTGAGCAGTGCGCCCGGTGTGCCCGCGCCCATGGTCGACGTGGCAGCAATCACGGCACGGTAGCCAACTTCGGCGGCTACAGGTTGATCGGTCTCACGCAATGCGTCGGCGCGCATCAGCAGGATTTCAGGGGCGCGGCCATAGCGCTGCTCGTAAGCATCGATATGTGCCAGCGATGCGTAGTACAACCCCTGCTCCTGCATCTTGCGGATCAGCGATACGTATGTGGCCGGGCTGGTGATCTCGGCCTTCTCTTCGGTCTGGCGCAGGCGTGCTATCTCGATGTCGGCTTCAGCGCGTCGACTCATGTCGGAACCGGTCATCGAACCACACCCCGCCAGCACCGAAAGCGCTGCCAGTGTGCAGCCGATGCGCGCACGCATGGCAATCTGGATTGTTGTCACCTCACCCTCCTCCGCCGATATGTTTGAGGCTGCGCATCACGCCCATAAAACCAGGCCCTGCCGTAATGATCAGCAGCGCGGGCAGCAGCGTGATGACCATCACCATGGTCATCTTGACGGTCAGTTTGCCGATGCGGTCCTTCATGCGTGCACGGCGGTTCTCCTGCAAGCGCAGGCCGAACTGGCGCAGCGGCTCCTGCACCGCACCGCCAAAACGGTCGACCTGCGTGAGCAGCGTAATCAGACCTTTCAAGTCTTCGTTATCGAACAGCCGGGAGATGCGCAAGAGCGTCTGCTCACGCGGGCGGCCCGACGCAAACTGCTGGTTGGCGCGGCCAAATTCCCCCGCCAGCACCGGCAACATGCTGTGGAATTCGCCGGCGATAACCTGCAGACTCTGGTCGACCGACAGGCCGACGCCCTGCAGCAGGCGCAGCATGTCGACCATTGCCGGCAGTTCGTCGTCGACCCGGCGGCGGCGGTCTTGCGCACGCTGCTTCAGGGCCCACTTGGGCATCAGGTAACCGAGCGCAAAACCGACGAACGCCCACAGCAACCCCTTGGTCGCGGTGGGCGCCAGCAGAAAACCCAGCAACGCCAGCACAGGCGGCAGAACCATGCGCACGCCACCAAACAACGTGCGGACATACTCGCCATAGAAGCCGCACTCTTCCAGCAGCTTGCGATCGTCTTCGGTAACGATGCGCTGACCCAGTGGCGTATCGATCCAGCGCTCGCCGACCTTGGCAATCTGCTGTTGCAGTTGCTGCGCCTCGCGCAGGCCATGCGCGTGTGGCTTGGCAACTGGCACGGCCAATGTGGAGGGCGCTGAGCCCGACGCCGTGGCACGCAAGTCAGACAACGCGGTGTCGAGTTTGCGCACGCTGCGCTGTCGCATCAACACCGCGCGCACGGCAATGCCGCCAAACAGCAGCAAACCCGCCGCGGCAGCAGTCAGGCTTAGAGTGAGGAGCGCGTCGCCCATGTCCAGCCCTTAGACCGATTTGGCCAGTTTGGTCAACGCCAGCGCGCCAATGACCTCCAGCCCGAGCGCCGCCATGATGAGCGTCTGGCCAAACGGATCACGCCACATCGACATCACATAGTTCGCATTGGACATGATGATCAGGCCACCCACCACCACGGGCAGTAACCCGAGAATCCATGCGGACAGGCGCGTCTCGGCCGACAACGCGAGCAGTTCACGCTGGGCCTGCTGGTGGTCACGCATGAACGCGGCCGTACGCTCCATCACGATGTCGGCCCGCCCGCCATAGCGCAACGACAGGCGCAGCACGGAAGCCACCAAGATCAACTCGTTCACGCGATATTGCTGCCCCGCTACCAGTACCGCTGCATCCAGATCCTTGCCGGCACGCTGAATCTGCGCGATGGCAATCAGGCAATTGCGCAGCGGTGGCTCAGTGTTGGCGCTGGCCGCCTGGAACGCCGCTGGCACCGCGCTGCCGATGGTCATCAGGCGCACGACGCCATCCAGGAAACCCGGCAATTGCTGCAGCAATTGCTCATTGATGCGTCGAGTGCGGTTCCAGAACAGGAAGACGGCGATCAGTGCGTACAACGCAATCGCCATCATGGCCGACAGCAGACCGGACACAGCCCATGCCACCAGCGCGATCAGCACCACCGGTGCGATCAGCACGATGTAGAAGCGGCGGCTTGGCTCGATGTCCGCACGGCGCAGCGCATCATTCCAGGCCCGGTTGAGGCTATCGGGCACGCTGGCCGGCACCGCTTCGACGTTTGACTGGTAGCGTGCGTTGATCTGCTCGGTCTGCGCGCGCACGAACGAGCGTGAAGCCTCCCGTTCGCGTCGCTGTACGGCCTCAGACCACAGCATCAGCGCGCTACCAAACAGCAGGAGCGCCAGACAACCGAGCCAGAGCGTTGCGCTAGACATGGAAGCGGCCTCCACCGCCGAATCCGGCGCCCAAGCCACCGCCACCCATACCGCCGTCCAACCCCGCGTTGCGCATGCGCGCCAGCTTGGGCGAATGTGGCTGCAGGCCGAGTGCAGTCCAGCGGTCCATCTCTTCACCGTCGGGGCCGATATACGGCTCGTAGCGATATAGCTCCTGTGTGGAGATGATGTTGTCGCCCATGCCAGTGATCTCCGTAACCGACAGGATGCGCCGCTTGCCGTTGGACAGCCGCCCGATCTGCACGATGAAGTCGATGGCGTTGGTGATCTGCCGGCGCAGGCTGACTTCGCTCCCCTGAAAGCCGGCAAAGCCCGCCAGCATCTCAAGCCGATACAGACACTCACGCGGGCTGCTGGCGTGGATGGTGCCCATCGAACCGTCGTGGCCGGTACCCATGGCCTGCAGCATTTCCAGCACTTCGCCGCCACGCACTTCGCCTACGATGATGCGGTCGGGGCGCATGCGCAGGCTGTTGCGCAGCAAATCGCGAATGCTCACCACACCCGCGCCCTCAAAACCGCCCGGACGGCTTTCCAGGCGCACCACGTGCGGGTGATTGAGCGACAGCTCCGCCGTGTCTTCGATGGTGATGACACGCTCGGAAGCCGGAATGTGATACGCCATCGCATTGAGCAGCGACGTCTTGCCCGAACTTGTACCACCGCTGACCAGGATGTTGCAGCGTGCCTGCACGGCGGCACGGATCAACGCGCCGATTTCCTCGTTCATCGTTCCGAGGCTGAGCAGGTCTTCTGGCTTAAGCGGATCCTTGCGGAATTTGCGAATCGATACCACCGGCCCTTCCAACGCCAGCGGCGGAATGACCACGTTGATACGGCCGCCATCGGGCAGGCGCGCGTCGACCATCGGATTCGATTCATCCAGGCGACGGCCGATCGGCGCAAGGATGCGACGCACGATGCGCAGCAAGTGGTTGCCGTCGGAAAAGCGCACCGGAATGCGCTCCAGCATCCCGTGCCTGGAGACATACACATCCAAGTGACCGTTGACCAGAATGTCTTCCACCGCTGGATCACCAAGCAGATCCTCAAGCGGGCCGAAGCCAGCCAGCTCCTTGGTCAACGCCTCAGCAATCTGCCTCACCTCCGTCTCGTTGACGGGAATGCGGCGCATGCGCGTGAAGCCTTCGACTTCGAGATCGACGAAGCGCTGGATGGCTGTGCGCGACCAGCGCCCGAACTCGGCGCCCAGCTCCTCAATGCGCGTGAGCAGATGCTCGTGCGCGGCTTCCTTGATGTCCTGGAAGGCCTGCGAGACGGCAAACGCACCGTTGTTGCCCGTGTCTGCCTGGTTGGAGAACTCGATGGGTTGTGTCATGTCGCGTTCCGTTCGGTGGTGCCGAGATCGAGCTCGGCTGCGTCTGCCGACTTACGTTCGAGGCGCCCGCCGGGTCGTCCACCCCAGCGCCCCCTCAAGCTTGCTCGTGCGTCCGCCAACCAACTCGATACACCCGAGACACGCTCACCGTGCTGGGTATAGCGCAGCGTCTGGGCGATTTGCGCCAGCGCGCGTACGTACACGTCGGCGGGTTGGGTTTCCGCCAGCATCGCGCCCTGGTTGGAGGCGACCACCAGTGCCTGGCGGCGGTTCGGCACAGTCAACACCGAGGGAACCTCCAGTCGCTCGCCAATCTGCTCCGCATCCAGCGACAGGCGCGTGTCGAACTTCGAAATGACCAGATGCAGGTGATCACGGTCGATCTCGCGCTTCTTCAGCTCCTGCATCAGCTCCGCAGCTGAGACGATGGCACCGACGCTTTGCTCGGTCACCAGCATCACGTCGTCGGCGGCCTTCACTAGCTGCGCGATGAAATCGATGTTGCCGAAGCCGCCTAGATCTACGACCTGCAGGTCAAAGAAGGTGCGCAGGCGATTGAGCAGCCCCAACGCCTCGGAGAACGAAATATCGCGCATCTCCGCCAGCGAGATCGGCAACGGCAGCACCGCCAGCCC